>NPIG01000995.1_pt1 | contig 17246 bp, 13 predicted proteins | sample 8637441 | NCBI WGS metagenome assembly NPIG01 (sample SAMN07420675, study PRJNA396082) | bioreactor metagenome | isolation source: sample BR6 brine-fed electro-methanogenic bioreactor BR | place: Japan: Kochi | collected 2016-06-14 | reverse complement strand
GCTGCCAATTCAGGTGGCCCCGCCACGGCGGACCCCGCCAGAGCGAGCACGACCGCCCAGCAGGCTGGGCCTATGTTTTGGGCAAGGTACTGCACACCAGCCCGATGCAGGTTTCGTGCCGGTTCGGCCCTTTCTTATAAGTCGTTGACGCAAATTGGTTTATCTGGACACCACGCACCGGATCTCCACCCCATTTCGGGTATTTCCCCGGGTGCGGCTCCCCTTGTGGGGCACGCACATAATCACGAGAAGCTACTGATTTTGTGCTTGCAGCAACCCACAAGTTGTGATACAATCTGACGTATGGTAAAAGCCATATATATGGCAAGCATGGTTTTTGTAGCATGTTTTTCGAGAATTTGAAACGGGGGATACGATATGGTGGCGCAAGCGACAGGAGAAGGGTGGCATGGAATCAACTAGCGACGAAGCAAGACGGATTCTCGTGGTTGATGACCTGCCCGAAAACGCGAAACTCCTCGCCAGTTTCCTCGAGCCGCACGGCTACCAGGTGGATGCGCGCCTCACTGGCGAAGACGCGCTCGAGGCCGTGGCGCAGACCCCTCCCGACATCATTCTGCTCGACCTGATGCTTCCCGGCATGCAGGGACAGGAGGTCTGCCAGCACCTCAAGAACAACGAGCGGACACGGCACATCCCCATCATCATCATCACCGGGCTCTCCGACCGGCAGGCGCACATCGAGGCGGTGTTGGCAGGTGCGGACGATTTTCTCGTGAAGCCTTTCGACCACGTGCTCCTGGAGGCGCGCATCCAGGCGTGCCTCAAATCAAAAATGATGCAGGACCAACTGCTCCGGTATCAGCAGGAACTGCAGCGGCTGGTGGACGAGCGCACTGAGCAGGTGCTGCGCACGCAGGAGGTGACCGTGTTCAGCCTGGCCAAGCTGGCGGAATCACGGGACAACGAAACGGGCGCGCACCTGGAGCGGATCCGTTTGTACGCGCGGGAACTGGCCCTGGAACTCAAACAGCATTCCCAGTACGCCCCGGTCATCACCAACGACTTCGTCAAGGTCCTGTTCCAGTCAAGCCCGTTGCACGACATCGGCAAGGTGGGCATACCCGACCAGATTCTGCTCAAACCGGGCAAGCTGACCAGCGACGAGTTTGAGATTATGAAAAGCCACACCATCATCGGCGGCGACACCCTCTGCGCCGCCGACCTCGAGGCCGGCCAGAACTCGTTCCTCGCCATGGGCCGCGATATCGCCTACTATCATCACGAAAAATGGAATGGCCAGGGGTACCCCTTCGGTCTGGCCGGCGAGGAGATCCCCCTTCCGGCGCGTATCGTCGCGGTGGCCGATGTGTACGACGCCCTGACCACCAGGCGCCCTTACAAAAACGCGTTTCCCCACGAGAAATCGCGCGCCATCATTCTCGAGGGCGAAGGCAGCCATTTCGACCCCGACCTGGTGCAGGCCTTTCTGGCGCGTGAGGACCGGTTCACGGAGATTCACGACAGTTTCGGTGAATCCGAATCCCTGGCCCCACTGCAGAAGATACTTCAGGAACTCGAGCGGCGGCGGGAAGCCGTCTGACACAACAATTCAGTACCTCCCCCCTACTTCGCGGCGGGTCTTTTCCCCGGGCCCGCCGCCTTCCTTTTTCACTCCGGCGCGCCCAGGCGCAGCCCGATGAATCGCATGGCGGCGGCCCAGGTGTGCCGAACCGGCGCGGCCCCGCCGGGAAGCTCACGGGGGAAGGGAGCCTCGCCCAGCGATATGGGGCCGTCTCCGGTCTGGACCGGGGCGTCCCAGAGGTCCCAACGGTCCTCCCGTGCGCCCTCGATGACCCCGCGCAGGTAGTAGGGCGTTTCGGGCGCAAGGCGCAGTGCGTCCGCCTCGCGCACAAGCCGCAGCTGCAGGTGGCTGAGCAGGGCCCGGCGGCGCGGCTCCCAATGCTCCGGCGGCTGTTCCCCGAAGGCCGCCACCAGATTCCGCGCCGCGGTCAGCCCCATGTAGAGGGCGACCGGCAGTTCATCCGAGGGCATGTCGCGCAAGTGCGCGGCGTTGAAGCCCGGGAGCGGGCCCCCGCCGGGTCCATCACTCCAGGCGGCCAGAAAATCCCCGCACGGAACAATGTGTTCACGAATCTCCCCCAGGAAGGCGCGCCGCTCGGCGAACGGCAGCACCTCGGCATGACGCCAGCACCCTCCAAGCAGCCATGCCGTGCCGGCGGGGTCCAACACAAACTCCGGCGCTGCCGCGACGCCATCCGCGTGGATTGCCGCGGGCAGCGCGCCCGGGGGCGCGGTCCCGCCGTCTCCATGCCTGTGGCCCAGGCAGGCGGAGAGCGCGCGCCCGGCCCGCTGCTGCAGACCCGCCTCGTCCAGCGCCAGCGCGGCCCATGCGGTCTGGCGCGGAGAGGCCCAGGCCAATGGCGGGTGTGCGGCAGGCGCCCATACCACCAGGCCCGATTCTCGCTCGGTTGCGGCGGCGATGGTGAGTAACGCGCGGCGCATGGCGCCGAGGGCAACCGGGTCTCCGGCAAGACCCGCCCGGCCCACAAAGTCGCGCCAGTACGTGCGATGACTCTCCAGGAGCGGGCGGGGTCCGCGCGCGAGCGCCGCATCCAGCAGCACATCGGCATCGCCGCGGCGCGCGGCGCAGACAAGGTATATCGTCGCGCCGAACCAGCCCGAACCGGAGAGGGGCTCGGGCTGAAGGCGAAGCGCGCCATCGCACTGGCCCGCCACTCCCCGGCGCCCTTTCAGACTGCCCGAGTCGGCCTGCAAGAAGGCGGATGAAGGCCCCTGTTCATCCCCGCATTGAACTCCAAGAACCGTGTTCGGGCTGGTTACCGCCAGCCAGACATCGTCCGCGCCGCCCGCCCCGTCGAAGGCATCCCATTCGCCCGGGCCGGCGTCCGTCTCCGCCAGACGGCGCGCGTGCGTCCAGTCTTCCGCATTGGGACGCACAGGACGAAACTGGTAAAGCCGGTTCTTTCCGAGGTCGGCGAAGGCGCCGAAGTCATCGAGTCCGCCGGCGGTCCCGCTTGCCAGGGGAAGCCCGGGGACAATGCGTGTGCAGGGGTCAAAATCCTGATACCAGAACAGCGCGGCGGCTTCCGGGGCCGGCGTGCGGAACGCGAACTGAAGCACGGCGATATCGTCCTCAGGCGCCACGAAAACCGTCTGTATGGCGTCGGTGTCGGCGCCATCCCAGCGCAGCCGTGTCGTCACCACGAGCCCCCTGTCATCCTCATAGTCCGACTCCACCACCGCCCATGCCGGGCCGCCCAGCCATGCCGTGCGTCCGTCGATGCGCAGCCCCCACGTGGCGCCCTCGCCGGGCACGGCCTGACCCGCGCTGTCCAGACGGACGCCCAGGTGCTCCCGGTCTCCGGGGCCCGGCCAGTGACACGACACCAGGGGGCCCGCCGTGGAAACGCCCAGTGTGAGGCCGCCGTTTCCCGTCACCAGCGCGGCATCACCGGCGCCGAACAGCCCGCTCAACTGCTCGACCACCGCGTCCCCCTGCCACAGCGGCGCGGCCGCAAGGAGGAAACATGCCGCAAGCAGGCTCATGGCACCGCCTCCCCGGCTTCCCCGGCGCCGCGCGTCAGAACGCCGGAAAACTCGACTTCTTCGGCGGTGAACCGGGCGCGGAGTTCAAGCGCGCCGAGTTGGCCCAGAGCGGCCGTGAACGGCAGCAGCGTGTCCTGAACATCGCGCGGGCCCATGCCGGGAACCAGTTCCAGCGCGCCGGCATGCTGCAACAGGCGCGCCGCCGCCAGTCCCACGGGTTCCCAGCGCGCACGCAGCAGCAGGTCCGCGCGCATGGCCGGCTCGCGCGCGAGGTTCGCGAGCAGGGCGTCCATCGCGGGTTCGCGGCTCGCGGCATACCAGTACGGGGCCTCCCCCGTGAGGCAGGCGGCCAGTTGTCCCTGCCAGAGCGGCGCGATAAGCCCCGCGCGTTCCCCCCAAACATACGGGAAATGGTGCATGCCGTCAGTGAGCCACGCGAGCGGATGCCGGTCCGCACCGGCGCCGGTCCGGAAGGCGGCGGCGAGTTCCGGCACCGGCGCCGCGCCCGCCATGCTGACACGGGTGCACGCCACCGCGCACTCCTCCAGCGCGGCATCCCACTGTTCCGGGGCGGAAGGCAAGGCCCAGGCCCGCCAGACCCTTCGGCAGAAGGCAATGGCCTCGCGCCGGGCCGGGGTTTCCAGGCGACCCGCGGCAAGCGCTTCCGCGATACGCCGGATATCTCCCGGATGCTGGGCGCCCACGCTCACCAGCGCTTCTTCGCCGAAAACACCGGCCAGGCGAAGCTCCCCGCCGCGCCGGGGCATCTTGATTGCCAGAGCGCCTTCCACGGGCAGCCCCGTCGCCGCGCGCAGCACCGCCCATCCCCGCGGCCCGTCCCGCCACGCAAACCGCACCGCATCCTGCAGCACCCCGTCGTGGCGGGGCGCAGGCTCCGGCGCCGCCAGCGCCTCCGCCACAAGCTCCGGGACCGAGGCGGCAATCAGGAACTCATCCCGCCAGGCATAATACAGGCCGCCATACCGATATGCGGCCCCTTCCGGCGCGGCCGCGCCCACGAGCCGCATCAGGGCGTCCGCGCCGCGCATCAAGAGGCCCGGCTTGAAGCAGACGGCCCACTCACCGCCGCGAAGGCCGGCCAGCACCTGCTCGCCGAGCCAGACCCGGCAGCGCGCCGGGGTGGGCCGCACGCCGGTGGCCTTGCGCACGGCCAGTTCAAGGTGGTGCACCTGCCTGGGCAGGGCGTCGGAGACCACGCGGGCGGTTTGAAGCCCCTGAACTTGCCGCCAGAAATGGGAGAGGTCCGGCGCGTAGGCGGTCAGCTCCATGCGGGGAGGCAGGTAGCCGGCATGGGGGGCGCGCTTGAGGTGGCGGTCCGCGGCGGTGGCGGCAACATAGAGCAGGGCCGCCAAGAGCAGCGCATACCAGCCGCGTGCAAGGCGGCGCTTGTGCCGGGTGCTTTCCACGCGCTTCCCACCCCGTCTCATTTGGCGCGACACGCGCAACAGCGCCGGTCAGGCCTCATCCCAGACGGCGTCTTTGTCGCGTTCGCGTTTCTCTTCAAGCGACTTGATTTCCTCGCCGAGCGCGGCCCGCGCCTTTTCGTACTCCTCGGCCGAACTCATCCCGCCGAGGGATTGCTCAAAACGGACTTTCGCCTCGGCGATGCGCGCCTCGCACTTCTTGTCGATTTCGGCGATGCGCGCCTTCTGCTCGTCGTTGAGCTTGCGCGTGGGACCGCTGGACTTGTTCAGTTTCTCCATCGCGATTTCGTAAGCGCTTTTCATGGCTCAAATCTCCAGGCAAAAGGGTTGCTACACGTTGAATTCGTCTTCGAGCACGCTGCTGATAAACCGTTCAATGGAAACCGGGTAGTACCGGCTGTTCGGCGTGACAATAACCCCCGTCGTAATGTCCTCATAGCGTTCGAGTTCGTCCAGGCTGTCGTGCACGACCTCGTCCACTGACCGCTCCACGTGCGCCAATTCAAGATTCTCCGAGGTGCACTCCACGGGCTTCCCGCGGAACCCCATGAACCCGAACACGCGGCCCGCCAACGCCACGTCCACGTTGTCCTCACCGAAAATGTCCTCGTAGCTGGGTTCATAGTGGGAGGGCCGGATGATGAATCTGGGCGACACGTGGATGCGCCCTTTCACGCGGGTGGTGCGGCTGCCTGGTTCGAATGCGGTCCCGATGCATATGTAAGGCAATTCATGATAACCGCTTACGATGCCAAAGGTGGGTTTGCGAATTATCTTGGTGTGTACGAAAATCTCGTGCATTTCGTCGGGGCTGAGCGTCATGACTCTCTCTGAATTCGGACCCGGCGTTCCGGGAAGGCCACCCGGATATCTCACAGACCGCCACCGAAAAAGCGGCAAAGCCACGGCTTGCCGTCACTCCGGGCGCCGTGGCCTGCCCACCACGCTTTAGTGCATGCGGCTTTGCCGCAGGCAGAACATGCGGACTAACCTGCTGATAGGGCTTGAGTTTACCTATTCGCCCGGTGGAAGCGCAACCAGCCCGCATTCATGAAGCCGCACCGCGGCGCGGCCGTTCGCCCGCTGATACAACACGGCCACCCGGTCTCCGGGCGCGAATGCCGCCCAGTGTTCCCGGTCCATGGGCGCGCCGGCCTCCGCGCTGACGCCTTCGCCCAGGGAAACGCGCACGCGCAGCCAATAGGCGGGCGCGCCATCGGGGCCCTCGCGCACTTCCTTCGCCACCACCTCCCCCACGCCCCGCCGCACCGGCTGGCCGAGGTAAGCGAAACGCGCCCCGACGAACTGGCCCGCCGCCAGCAGCAGGAAGAAAGCCAGCACTGCGGCGTAGAGGAGAACGAACCGGCGCCGCCGGTTCAGTCCGCGGCCCGGCGCGTGGCTGAGAAAGGGCGTCCTTCTGCGCTCCCGCAGCGCGCGGGGGCTGTCTTCACGGGTGTACTTGGTGGGCATCGCCAGCCTCCGCTTCCCATCATGCGCAATTCGGCGCGTGAGCACAAGTGAGGCGGCGCAGCCGACCTGCGCGGCTTCGCTTGACTCACTGCGGGCGCATGTAGGAAGATCGCGTTTTCTGCGCAGCGGAATGGGCCCTGGCATCGAGGGGATTCTTCGATTTCATGAATANNCTTTATTGCAGGCGGAGGCCGTGTGGGCACGCACATCGCGCGCTTGCTCAGCGGCGAGGGCCAGAATGTGACGGTCATCGAGGCCGACCCCGAGCGCCGCGAACAGATCGACTACACGCTCGATGTGAGCACCATCGACGGCGACGGCAACTCGGTGCTGCTGCTCCAGACGGTCGGCGTCGGCGCCGCGGACCTCTTTGTCGCGAGCATGGGCAACGACGAGGTGAACCTTATCGCGGCGGCCATCGCCAAGGGACTCGGCGCGAAGAAGGTGGTGGCGCGGGTCGACCACACCAAGTACATCGACTCCACTATCCTGTACGAAACGGTGCTCGGGCTCGACTACGCCCTCAGCCCCGAGGCGCTCAGCGCCATCGAGATCGCCAACTATATCGAGCATCCCGGCATCCTCGCCTCCGAAGACTTCGGGCGCGGCCTCATTCACATGCGCCAGATCCGCGTCACGCGCACGCCCACAAAAGCCGGCAAGACGCTGCAGAACGTGGTGCAGCCGGGCAGCGGCGTGCTGCTGGGCCTGCTGGAGCGCAAGGGCCACTTCTCCATCCCTCACGGCGACACGGTCATTGAAACGGGCGACATCATCACCCTGGTGGGCCAGCGCGAGCGCATGTCCGCCATGACCCGCCTGTTTCGCGGCGAGGAGTTCACGCCGAACCGGGTCGCCATCATGGGCGGGGGCACCATCGGGTTCCGGCTTGCCAAGGCGCTGGAAGGCAAGGTCAAGCATATCAGGCTCTTCGAACGCCGCGAAGACCGGGCCAACGCGCTTGCGGCGCGCCTTGCGAAGACCCAGATAGTCTGCCGGGACGCCACATCGCGGTCGTCACTGGAACAGGAGCAGATCGAACGGTGCGACATTTTCGTGGCCACCACCAACGATGATGAACGCAATATCATGGCGGCGGTGCAGGCCAAGGAACTCGGTGTGAAGGCGGTGGTCGCGATCGTGCATCACCCCGACTTCGCGCCGCTGGTGGAGCGCCTCGGGATCGACCTTGCCATCACCCCCCGCGCCTGCGTGGCCAACCGGATTCTGCGCCTAGTGCACCAGGACAAGGTGACCTCGCTGGCCGTGCTCGCAGAAGGCCGCATCGAAGTGCTCGAACTCGAGGTGGGCGAGGGCAGTCCCGCGCTGGGCAGGCGGATCAAGGACAACAAGTTCCCGCGCGGCGCGCTGCTCGCCGCGATTCTGCGGGGTGACCAGGTGATTGTGCCGAGTGGCGACGACGAGATTCACGCCGGGGATTCGGTTGTCCTCATTGCGAACTCCGACACGCTGGACAGCGCGCGCAAGCTGCTGCAGAAGAAACAATGAACCACCGCCTGGTCGCCAAGTATCTCGGCCATTTTATCGCCGCTATCGGCCTGTTGATGCTGCCCTCGGCCGCATGGGCCGCGTGGTTTCGGGAGTGGGACGCGCTGATGGCGCTGCTGGAAGCGGTCGCCCTGGCCGCGGTGGCCGGCGCGGCGCTGTCGTTCGCGGGCCGCAACGCGAGCGACCGCATGTACTACCGCGACGGCCTGGCCCTGGTCGGCCTGGGCTGGCTGGTCATGGCCGGGGTGGGTGCGCTGCCCTTCATCACTTCGGGCGTGCTCGGCCCCGTGGACGCCTACTTCGAGAGCATGTCCGGCTTCACCACCACCGGTTCGACGGTGCTGGTGGATATCGAGGGCACCGACAAGAGCATCCTTTTCTGGCGCTCCTTCACCCACTGGCTGGGCGGCATGGGCATTATCGTGCTGTTCATCGCGGTCCTGCCCTACCTGGGCGCGGGCGGCAAACAGCTCTTCCGCTCGGAATCCCCGGGCCCCGACCCGCGCGGGCTCAGCCCGAGAATCAAGGATACCGCCTCGATCCTCTACAAGATCTATCTGGGACTCACCGTCGCGCAAACCACTTTGCTCATGCTTGCGGGCATGAATCTCTACGATGCGCTGTGCCACACCTTCGGCACGCTGGCCACCGGCGGTTTCTCCCCTCGCAATGCGAGCATCGCGGCCTTCGACAGCGTGGCGGTGGTNNCATGGTCGCCGCGGGCACCAATTTTGCCCTCTATTTCCGCCTGTTGCGCGGCGAGCGGGCCGCCCTTTTCAAGAACACGGAATGGCGCGTGTACGTGGCGGTGCTGGCAGTGGCGATTCTGCTGGTCACGGCGAATCTGCTCGGCGCCGTGGGGATGGACCGCGGCCCCGCGCCGCCGGATTATGGTCCCCTGAAGGCGTTGCGGGCGGCGTCGTTCCAGGTGGTGTCCATCATGACCACCACGGGCTACGTGACCGAGGACTTCGAGGCCTGGCCCTATTTTTCGCGCGCGCTGCTGGTCTTCCTCATGTTTGTCGGGGGCTGCGCGGGGAGCACGGGCGGCGGCATCAAGGTCGTGCGCATCATCGTGCTGGGAAAGATGGTCCTGCGCCATCTCGCGCAGACGTTCCAACCCAAGGCGGTGCGCGCCATTCGCGTGGGCGGCGAAGTCGTGGAACCGGACATCCAACAGACCATATTCACGTTCTTCGTGCTGCACATCGGTATCTTCGCGGTGGGCACTGTGTTCATGTCGCTGCTGGGACTGCCCCTGCAGACCGCGCTCACCTCGGTGGCGGCGACTTTGAACAACATCGGGCCCGGCCTCGAACTGGTGGGCGCCGTCGAGAACTACGCGTTTATTCCGGCCGCGGGCAAGGTGGTGCTGTCTCTGTGCATGGCGCTCGGGCGCCTCGAGTTGTTCAGCATCTGCGTGCTGTTCCTGCCGACATTCTGGAGAACCAGCTGAGGGGAGCAGCATATGGCCGTTGCGCACAGGGAAATCGGGGAGGCAGCCCGGTTCCGGCGCAATCTGGCGCTGGGCGCCGCGGGGTGGCTGGCCTTTGCCGTGGCCGCGGTGGCCTTGCGCGGGGTGCGCTGGGAAGAGACCTACGAGCACGCGCTCACCATCACGCGGCTCGCCCCATACCCCGAAGGCCATCCCTGGTTCCGGTATGTCCGCAATATATTCAGCCTGCAGAGCTACCTTTCCGCGGGGCTGCTCTGGCTGGGCGCGGGCCCGGCCCTGCTCAACGGCCTGCGCAATGCCCTGCAACTCGCCATGTGGACTGTCCCCCTGTTCCTGCTCGGTACGGCGGCGACACGCCAGGCGCGCTGGGGTCACGCCGCCGCGGTCATGGGGTTGGCGGGCGTCTTCGGCGTGTTTCACAGCTACTACCCGATTGTGGTCTGGCCCGCCTTCTTCGGCGTGGGACAGATAGGCCTGGGCTTCATGTTGCTGGTGCTGTCCTGCTTTCTTCTCGACTGGTGGCGCGCGGCGTGGCTGCTGACCGGCCTTGCAATTGCCGTGCATGTGGGACAGACGCCCGTGCTGCTCGGGTTTGCGGTCTGCCAGGGCGCCGCGGCCTGGGTCGCGGGCGAACGAGGACGACTGCGGCAAGCGGGAATCTGGCTCGGCGCGGGCCTGTGCGTGGTGTTTGCCTTCTGGATGGCCATGCGGCTCTTTGCCGTGCCGCCGCCCACATCTCCCCCCTACGCCGCCGAGGGCGACGCAGACGCCATCTACCGCAGCTACACCCACCTTCACGATGTGCATCGCGCCTTCCCCCGCTACGGCGCGGCAGCCAACACGCACATCGCTTTGGCGGCGATGCTGCTCCTCGGGCTTGGCGCGGCGTCGGCCGAAACCCTTCGCGGCAGACTGCTGCGCCCCGGCTTCTGGTTGTGGCTCTACGCGGTTGGCGCCGCGGCGGTCGTCTGGATTGCCATGGTCATGCATGCCTGGCTCGGTCCCGAAACCCCCTTCCTCCTCATCGGCTGGATGCCCTACCGCATGGCCAACCATGTGCCGCCCCTCCTGCTGGTGCTGGCGCTGGCCGTAACCGCGCGGCAGGACGCGGTGAGGTGGCTGCCCGTCGCGATGCTGCTCTGGCTGGCGAGTCTGCCGCTGCTGCATTCCGTTCTCCCGAGGGCGTTTGCGGTGCGTTACCTGACACCCGAGGTGGCGCTCTTCGTGCTGGCTGGCGCCGCGTGGACCGCCCTGCTGCCGGAACTGTCAGGGGCGCCCCGCCTCCGCGCCGCATGGGTGTTCTTCTGCCTCGTCGGGCTGGCGGTGCTGGGGGTCTTGCACCAGTGGGCGGCCGCATGCGTGACGCTGGGCGCGTTTCTCGCTTGTGCGGGAGTGTGGCCGCCGCGGGCAACCCGCAGCGCCGTCCGCAACTTGTCTCAACCGGCAACCGTATTCATTCTCATTGCGCTCGTCACTGCCGGGCTGCTGGCTCGCGAGCACAAGACGCGCGCCCATCTGCCGGTGGCGCCGGTCCAGGCGGAATTGAAGGAATACCTGGCGAAGCGTGGCGAACCCGATGCNNTGGCTGGCGAAGACCGGGCATCCGGTACTGGCGGATTACCAGACAGCGCACCTGATTTCGTACATGCCGGGGTTGGGCCCGGCCCTGGTGCTATTGCATGAAGAGGTATTTGGGTTCCGCATCGATTCGGATGCGCAACCGAACCTGGACGCTTGGGGACCACGGCGCCTGCAAGACTGGCGGAGGCTGGCTGGACGCTACGGCTTCGACTACGTTGTCGCGCCGCGGGAATACACCCTGGACCTGCCGAAAGTCTTTTCAAGAGGCCAACATACGGTATACCGCGCAAGCGTGGATTGAGACGGGGGTGGTCAGTCCTTGCTGACGAGACGGCGCTCCTGCGCGTATTCCTTGAGCTGGTCGCGCAGCAGCTTGCGGCCGCGATAGAGCCGAGACATCACCGTGCCAAGCGGGCAATCCATGGCTTCGGCGATTTCTTTGTAGGACTTGTCCTGCAGGTCGGCCATGATGACCGCGCCGCGAAAGTCCTCGGGAAGAGCTTCGATTGCCGCCTTGACGTTGTCGTCAAGCAGCTCCATCAGGTCTTCGTGGTTGTCTTCCCGCGGCGCAATGGGAACATCGGGGTCGGGCCCGGCATCGTCGGCGGCTTCGGTGCCGCTTAACTCGACATGCGCCGGACGCCGCGCCTTGCGCCGGTACTCGTTGATGAAGGTGTTGCGCAGAATGGTGAGCAGCCACGCCTTTATGTAAGTGCCTTCTTTGAACTTATCATGGAAGCGCAGCGCCTTCACCAGGGTGTTCTGGGTGAGGTCCTCGGCATCGGCGGCGTTGCGGGTCAGACGCAATGCCACCGCATGCATCATGTCCAGGTGTTCGAGCACCAGTTCCTCGAACTCCCTTGAACGCTCCAATGTTGTCTCTCTCTTCTCGGCCACGTGCATCTGTGTCCAATGGGCTGATTCACTTTTCCCGCCGCCGCAGGGACGCTGCGCCAGCCGGAAAAACCTCTGTCTTCTTTCTCTATACTAACAACTTGTCCGGCAAACGGTCAATGTTACCGCATATTTCGCTGGCGGCAAGGCCGTAAGGTGAAGGTACTGCCCCGCTTGAGGCCCCATATTTGCGGTGCCGATGGGCGCCTCGCAACCCGCGGATGCGCCAGGCGGAGGCCATCTGCACCTGTGGGAGAGCACAATATGGCCTCGACCTACCTNNCCTGTTCGGGTGCGCAACGTGTCCAGTCACCCCAACGAAGCATTGGCGAAGCGGCCTGATGCGACGCGAATCAAGGCGTTTTCAGGACATTCCAGGCCCGGGTCGGCCGCAAGCATCGTCTGGGCGTCGCGCCGCGCCTGGTCGAGCAGGCGCGCGTCGCGAATCAGGTCCGCCACGCGCAGGTCACTGAGCCCGGCCTGGCGCACCCCGTAGAACTCGCCGGGACCGCGCAGTTCCAGGTCGATTTCTGCGACGTCGAAACCGCTCTGATACTTGCACATGGCGTCGAGGCGGCGGCGGCCGTCCTGGGTCTTGGGTTTGCCGAGCAGCAGGCAATGCGACTGGTCCGCGCCCCGGCCGACGCGCCCGCGCAACTGGTGAAGCTGGGTCAGCCCGAACTGGCCCGCGTCCTCAATGACCATAATGGTCGCTGTTGGCACATCTATCCCCACCTCGATGACTGTTGTACTGAATAGTACGTCGATGTCCCCCGCCTTGAAGCGGTGCATGATGATGTCTTTCTCATCCGGGTCGAGACGGCCGTGCAGCAGCGCGGTGCGCACGCCTGCCAGGGGCCCGGCGCTCAACTCCTCGTAATGGGAGACCACCGAGGTGAGTTCGGCGCGCCTGGCGGATTCCTCGACCAGCGGGCAGATGATGTAGGTCTGCCGGCCTTCAGCCGCCTCGCGCGCGATGTATGCATACATGTCCTCCACCTTTCCGTCCGGCACGCGGCGGGTCTTCACCGGCTGCCGGCCGGGCGGCAGCGTGTCGATGATGCTGAGGTCCATGCCGCCGTAGACGGTGATGGCGAGCGTGCGCGGAATGGGCGTGGCGGTCATCTGGAGCACGTCCGGCTGCACGCCCTTGTCCATCAGCGCCTGCCGCTGCAGCACACCGAAGCGGTGCTGCTCATCGATGATGACGAGTCCCAGGTTCTTGAACGCGGTCTTCGACTGGAACAGCGCGTGGGTGCCGACCACGACATGGGCGCCGCCGCGCGCGATGTGTTTGCGGGCGCGGGTGGGCGCGGCTGTCGAACCGGTGAGGCGGGCGACTTCAAGACCGAGCGGGCGCAGCATCTCGCGCAGGTGCAGGGTGTGCTGTTCGGCCAGAATTTCCGTGGGCGCCATCAGCGCGGTCTGGTAGCCGCCGTCCGCCGCGGCGGCGATGGCGTGCAGCGCTACGACGGTCTTGCCGCAGCCCACATCGCCCTGGAGCAGGCGCATCATGGGCCGGTGCGCGGCCATGTCCGCGAGGATGTCGGAAATGGCTCGCTCCTGGGCGTCCGTCAGAGTGAAGGGAAGCGCCTTGCCGAGGGCTTTCAACGCGGAGCCGTTGATGGTGTGGACGCAGCCCACGCCCAGCTTATGGCGCGCGGCGCGCTCACCCAGCACCGCCAGTTGGATGGCCAGCAGTTCCTCGTAGGCAAAGCGCGTGCGCGCGGCCCGGCCCGCCTCGACCGACTCCGGGAAATGCGCGGTTTCGAGTGCCTCCGCCGCTTTCGGGAACTTGTGCTTCCGGCGCAGTTTCGGCGGCAACGCGTCCGGAATCGCACCGGTGACGGAATCGAGCGCAATGCGGACCCAGCGCCGGAGCATGCGCTGCGTCACCTTCTCCGTCAGCCGGTAGATGGGCACCACGCGGCCGACGTGCAGGCGGTCCTCCGCGTCGCCGCTGAGCACCTCGTATTCCGGGTTCTTCAGCGCGGGCCCCTTGTAGTTGCCGCCCACACCCGTGAACAGCGCGCGCACGCCCGGCTGAAACACCGTGCCCGCCAGAAACCCGCGCCCGAAGAACGTGGCCGTCATCTCGCCGGTGCCGTCGCGCAGGGTCACCAGCGCCATGCTCATGCGCCCGCGCAGCCGCACATTGCGCGCCGACACCACCTCCGCCTCGATGATGGCCTGCTCGCCCTCCTCTACGTCCGCGATGTGCCGGAGTTTCGTGCGATCCTCATAGGCGCGCGGAAAATGAAACAGCAGGTCGCCCACCGTGGCGATACCGAGATTCGCCAGCAGCGCCGCGCGCTTTGGCCCAATCTCCGGTAGTGACTCTACCGGCGCGTCGGGCGTGACGGGGTCCGGGTTGTTCTTTTCGCGTCTTGCGCCGCTCGCGTCCGGCATGCATTGAATTCCCTTCACACTGGTCCTGCTCTGACAAGACGATAGCATAGGACAGGGGCGCCACGTGTTGAACGCGTGATCTTGGAAGCACCTGTGGGCCCGCGGGTACGCTCGCCCGCCCTCGGCGCCCTTGCGACCTTTGGGTTGAACCTGGGACCTACTCCCCGCCGGGCTCCCAGGTGATGCCCGGCGTCCACGCGGACTTTCCGTGTTCGTAGGCGCCGATGTCGGGCGCATCTCCGGCAGCGTCCTGCGGGATATCGGGCAGCAAGACACCGGCGTCGATGAGCGGCGAACCGGGCGCGGGCCGGAAGTCGCGGTGTGCCCGGTCCACCAGTTGCATATCGCCACCGGTATAGTTGTGCGACACGCGTTCGGGCGCGTCGGGGAAGGGCGCGCCTTTCCAGTGGCTGGTGATGCCGGGCGCGGCGTTGTTCTTGATGACGCTGTGCGCGTTCTGTTCTTCAAGCAGCGGCCACTGTTTGCGCCAGGGCTTCTTCGGTTCCGCTTGCGTGTGCAGGCTGATGCCGTTGCCCTTGTCGATGTCGAACACGGTGTTGTGGCACACGGTATTGTAGTCGCCCTTGACGATGATTCCGTCGCGGCCGATGTCCCACACCACGTTGTGATGCACGGTCAGACGGCGGGTCTGGTCGTCGCCGCGGATGCCGAGCCCCATGCCCGTGCGTGTGCGGCAGCCGTGCACCCAGTTGTAGCGCACCACACTGCCCGCGGTGGTGGGCAGGTGCGTGTAGACCAGCGACACGTCTTCGCACGCCAGGCCGCCGTCATAGGTGTGGTTGTATTCAACGAGGTAGGCCTGCCCGAAGAAACAGATGGCAGTGTTGCCCACGTTGTAGACGGTGTTGTGGCGGATAACGCCGCCGAAACCGTCCTCGACGGGTTTGGGCCCGGCGCTGAGGCAGAGCGGCCTGTCGCGCAGGCTGCCGTACCAGCCGGCGTCGTGGATGAGGTTGTCTTCGGCAGTGTGGTGCGCGCCGGTCATGAGCAGGCCTGAGCCGGACGGATACGCGAACGTGCAACGCCGCACGGTATTGTGGTCACCGGTCACGTGCGCGCCGTTGACCCAGGGTTCGGGCTCGTTGGGGTCGTCCAGCACGCGGTTGCAGGTCGGGAAAAGCATGTGCACATCGGACACCGTGCAGTGGCGGCAGTTTTCGAGCATGAAAGCGGCCGCGAAGGCATCGACGCCCTCGACCACTACATGCTCGCAGTCCCGCAGCTCGAAGGCGTGGTTACGCACCTTCGCCTCGATACGGTGCTCCGCGGGATTGGCGTTGCCCGGCAGCCAGACATACAGGGTGCCGGTGTCGCGGTCGAGAAACCACTCCCCGGGCGCGTCGAGCGCGGCCAGCTTGCCGGAGAGGAAGTAGCAGTCGTCTTCCCAGGGCGTGGTCTTGTCGGCGAAATGCGTAATACCCTGGAGGTCTTTCGCATACGTGAAGGTGTCCGAACCCGGCTCGTGGGAGGCCACCCTGCGCGTCCAGGTAAAGAACTGGTGCGCCACATTGAGCGTGGCGCGCGCGCCGGTCCAGTCGATGTTCGTGTCTGCCAGGGCGGCGTCCACCAGCTTCCCGTATCGGCTGCCCTTTTCCGCGCCCGCCCAGGTGTCGCGGTCCCAGAGCTCCCCGGGAAACCGCATGTTTGGCCAGCGCGCTTCAACCAGCATGTGCCCGTCCATGAACAACTGCGGAAAATCCAGGTCCGTCTGCGTCTTGTAGATGGCCGCGTCGTGGACCTCCCAGGAACCGTTTAATGGTTCCGAACCCCGGAAGACCGCGGGCTCCTCCCCGGCCTTGAAGGTCAGCGGCTTGCCGGCCGCGCCTTTGACGCCCCCGAGCGCCATCGTCTTGCGGTAGACGCCGCCCAGCAGCGTACAGGTGTCTCCCGGCTGCATGGCGGCGGCCGCGCGCGCCAGGGAGGCAAAGGGCACGGCCTTCGTGCCCGTCGCGGCGGCGTCGTCTCCATGCGGCGCCACGTAGAAGGTGGCGCCCCGGGCGAGCGGCGCCAGAGTGAATACCAGGGCGAACAGAAGCGTTGTCCGAACGCGCATTACGGCCTTCCTTCCGTGTTTTCGCGAGATGAGGCGCACGAGTCCCTTCCCGGTGCATTCTGCACGAGGCGCGGAATTGACACAAGGGAAGCGCGCCGGGCGAAACGCCCCGAAGGGAGACGGGGCCCCTACCCGCCGGCGAGCACGCGTTCGCGGCAGACCATGAAGGGCGCTGAGAAGGTGTCCTCGTCACAGTGGGTGGCCCACACCGTGAGCATGCCGTCGGGCGAGCCGGACACGGCGTAGCGGCCGCCCCGGCTCATGGCGGCGGGCGCGTGGCCCGGCAGGGTGCGCAGACACTGGCCCTTGTGGATATCCCACAGGCGGAGCGTGCCGTGGCGGGATGCGGTGAGCGCGTAGCGCCCTTCCGCCTGCAACGACAGCGCGTGGATTGGCCCGCGGTGCGCCTCGATGGACCGCAGAAGACGCCGCTCCTCGAGCTCCCACATGTTCAGGTGCTTCCCGTCGCAGGTGAGCAGCAATCGCGGGTCCTGACAGGACGCCACGCCGTTTACCGGGGAGGTGCCGCATTTCAGTTGGAACTCGAGTTCGCCTGTTTCAACAGACCACACAACGACCTCGCCGGAGGCCGTGCCCGCGATGACCGAGTCCCGGTGCGCGGGAAGACAGACCGCCGTCGCCGCCGCGGCCTCGGGCGTGTCGAACTCCTGGATGGCATGCCCGTGGATGCGATGGGAAAGCACAATGTGCCCGCCCTCGCCGCCGGACAGCACACGCCGGCCTTTGGCGTCGAAATCAACCGCATAGACCATGTCCTTGTGCGCGCGGATGACATTCGTCTCGGAGCAGTCGGCGACCGACCAGATGCGCACGGTGCAGTCGTCGCTGCACGAGG
>NPIG01000809.1_pt1 | contig 17271 bp, 19 predicted proteins | sample 8637441 | NCBI WGS metagenome assembly NPIG01 (sample SAMN07420675, study PRJNA396082) | bioreactor metagenome | isolation source: sample BR6 brine-fed electro-methanogenic bioreactor BR | place: Japan: Kochi | collected 2016-06-14 | reverse complement strand
GCGGTTCGACCACTCGGGGGAGCAGAGGGGACACACGAGCGGAGGCTCCCACTTCAAGGCACAATGTAATGCGGAATAGCCCATTAACAAAAAGAAAGGACACAGGATATTTGATGACCACACAACGATATGAACGGGAGACGAAGGAGACCTCTCTCTCTTGTGATCTTGCCCTGGAGCCCGGAGAGGTCTCGGTATCCACGGGGTGCGGTTTTCTGGATCATATGCTCCATCTTCTGGGGCATCATGCGGGGTGGACTCTTCTTTTGGAGGGTCAGGGAGATCTGCATGTGGATGCCCACCATCTTACGGAGGATGTAGGAATTCTGCTTGGGTCGGCCCTGCTGGATCAGATGAAGGAGCGCTCGGGCTTTCGGCGCTACGGTCAGAGGCTTCTCCCCATGGATGGCTCTCTGGCCATGGTGGCCCTGGATATCAGCGGCCGGGGGGGGCTTTTCTGGAAAGAGAGCTTTCCTACCCCCTCCTGCGGCACTTTCGATATGGAGCTTGTGGAAGAGTTTTGGAAGTCCTTCGCCCGGGAGGCCCGGATTACCCTGCATATCCGGCTTCTGGAGGTGGATAACAGCCATCACGGGGCGGAGGCGGTTTTCAAGGGCGTGGGTCGGGCACTGGGAGAAGCTCTCTCCCCCTCCTCCATCGAAGTCAGTACCAAGGGGTGTCTTCTATGATCGGGATTATCGCCTACGGAGCGGGAAATCTGCACAATCTTCAGCGGGGACTGCGGTTCGGAGGGTTTGAGGCGGCCATTCTGGAAAACCCCGGAGAGGCGGAACAGGCGGAGCTTCTTCTTCTTCCCGGAGTGGGGGCCTTTGCTCCCGCCATGGAGGCCCTGAACCGTTCGGGTTGGGGGGATCAGCTCCGGCATTGGCACAAGGCAAAACGCCCTCTTCTGGGAATATGCCTGGGGATGCAGCTTCTCTGCCGGGAAAGCTTCGAAAAGGAGCATACTCCGGGGCTGGGCTTTCTGGATGCTTCGGTGGAGCTTCTTTCCGGGGCCCCCAAGCTCCCCCACATGGGGTGGAACTCTCTGGAGTGGAAAGCCTCCATCCCAGAGGCTCTTGCAGCTCCTCGGGGAGATGATTCTGAAAATAATTTCGGGGATGAAACCTTTTATTTTGTGCATAGCTACGGGGTGCTCGAAAGCCCCCATGCCCTTGCCACCACCACCACGGGAGAGCTAACCTTCGCCTCGGTACTCGGCCGGGGGAAGGTGCTGGGGATGCAGTTTCACCCCGAGCGGAGCGGCCCCGAGGGGATCGCCTTTCTTGCACACGTAATACGCCAATTTACGAATATTTCATGGGAGGGAATAGTATGATCCTCTACCCCGCCATCGATCTCTACGAACAGCAGGTGGTACGGCTCCGGCAGGGGCGGTTTACGGAACAGACCAGATACGGCACGGATCCGGAGGAACAGGCCCGGATTTTCAAAGAAGCGGGTTCCTCCTGGCTTCACGTGGTGGATCTTGAAGGGGCGAAAAAGGGATCTCCCTGCCACCTGGAGCTTCTTGCAAAACTTGCAGAAACGGGCCTCTCCATTCAGTACGGCGGAGGGGTTCGCACCGAAAAGGATGTGGAGCGGGCTCTGGGGGCGGGAGCTACCCGGGTGATGACCGGGAGCATGATCCTCAAGGCTCCGGACGGAGGAAGGGCTCTCTTTCAGACCTTCGGGAACGCCCTGGTCCCTTCTCTGGATGTGAAAGATGGTCGTGTGGCCTACGGAGGATGGGAGAAGAGCACGGAGCATACCGCGGGACACTTTCTGGAACGCCTTATGGATCAGGGATTCCGCACCTTTCTCGTCACCTCCGTGGAGCGGGACGGCACCGGCTCCGGACCGGATCTGGAGCTGTACAAGGAGCTTCTCGCCCTTCGGGGGGATGCGGAAATTCTCGCCGCTGGGGGGATCTGGAGCATGGAGGATCTGGAAAAGCTGTACGAGGCCAAGGTTCCCGGGGCGGTGATCGGGAAGGCTCTCTACGAGGGAGGACTGGATTTCGGGAAGGCTCTCGGGAGGTGGCCCCATGCTTAGAAAGAGGATTATCCCCTGCCTGGATGTTCATGCGGGGCGGGTGGTGAAGGGGATCAACTTCGTGAATCTCCGGGATGCGGGAGACCCCGCCCTTCTGGGGGAGCTCTACCAGAAGGAGGGGGCGGACGAGCTGGTCTTTCTGGATATATCCGCCTCCACCGAGAGACGGCGCACCATGGCCCAATGGGTGGAGACGGTGGCAGAACGGCTCTGCATACCCTTCACCGTGGGAGGAGGAATCTCCTCGGCGGATCAGGCGGTGGGGCTGGTGCGTCTCGGGGCGGATAAGATCTCTCTCAACACCGCAGCGGTGCGGCGTCCGGAGCTTATCACGGAGTGCGCCAGACTTCTGGGAGACCAGGCGGTGGTCTGTGCGGTGGATGTGCGCCGAGAAAGCCGAGAAAAGGGCTCCTGGGAAGTGGTTATCGAAGGGGGGCGCACCCCCACGGGAAAAGACGTTTTCGACTGGATCAAAGAGGCCGCACGCCGGGGAGCCGGGGAGATTCTTCTCACCTCCATGGATCGGGACGGCACCAAAGAGGGGTACGATACGGAGCTTCTGGAGAAGATCTGCTCCCGCACCCGCCTTCCAGTGATCGCCTCAGGAGGGGCGGGAGAGAAGGCCCATTTTCTAGAGGCCTTTGAGGCGGGAGCCGAGGCGGCTCTGGCGGCGTCTCTCTTCCATTTCGGTCTTCTGCGGATAGGAGAGGTAAAGGAATATCTTCGGGAGCAGGGGATTCCCGTGAGAAAAAACTGATGAACGGAGAGAATCGTATGAACTGGGATACACTTCAATATAATGATCAAGGACTGATCCCCGTGATCGTGCAGGATGTTCTCTCGGGCGAAATTCTCATGATGGCCTGGAGCAGCCGGGAGTCTCTGGAGAAAACTCTGGAGACCGGAGAGATGGTCTTTTTCAGCCGCTCCCGTAAGGAGATCTGGCACAAGGGAGCCACCAGCGGGAACCGGCTTCTGGTAAAAGAGATCCGGATGGATTGCGACGGGGATACCCTGCTGGCTCTGGTGGAGCCCCTGGGACCCGCATGCCATACCGGGGCGGTTTCCTGCTTCTACCGCAATTTCTGGGGAAAGGCCCGGGGCAAGAGCTGGTTTCTGGGAACCCTCTGGCGGGCTCTGCAGAAACGCCGCAACGCCTCCCCGGAGGAGAGCTATACTGCGAAGCTTCTCGCCCGAGGCCCCTCCCGGGTGGGGCAGAAGATCGGCGAAGAGGGAGTGGAGACCGCTCTTGCGGTGGCCCTTCAGGATAAGGAGGCCCTCCGATACGAAGCGGCGGATCTGCTCTACCATCTGCTGGTGGGGCTTATGGCTTCGGAGGTTTCCCTCGACGAAGTTCTTGAGGAGCTGGAATCCCGGCATAACGTTAAAGCTCGTGATTAGTGGCTAGTTGTTAGTTGCCAGCAAGGCAAGAGACAAAAGGCAGAGGCATAAACGTCACACCACGGTGGGATGCCATGCCCCTGCTTTTGCTTTGGGTTCTCGCTAACCACTGGCTACTAGCCACTAGCTCCTAGAACGGCCAGAGCACCTTGCGCCCTCCCTCTTCTCTCAGGGCGAGGGAGATCTCCTCAAAGGTGGGCTCTCTTAAGAGCATACGGGAACAGTGTTCTTTCTTGATGCAATCCAGAGAGTGAGAATCGGAAGAACGCACTATGGTACGCCGGGGAAGACGGGGTACCCACTCCCGGGCCTCCTTAGGGGTGAGCCTTCGGGAAAGCTCAATGCCGTCCACGGGAAGATCCTCAGGAACCTCCCCGAGGACCGACACGTAGGAGAAGGAAGCCCGATCCACATGGGCGAGAATGGCACACCCCCCAAAACGGTGGGTTTCATCAATCACGGAATCCACCGAATACTGCACCCCGTGCACCAGCAGAATGGGTTCCTCCCCGAGAATATTATTTTCTTCGTCCACATAAAGCTGCTCCCCGAAGGATGCGGGGTCGTTGGTAATGGGGAGAAAACCCTCTCGAAGCCACTCTTGAAAGGCTTCGGCATGCTCCAGATCCGAAAAGAAAGTTACCACATGAATATCCTCTTCGGTCTGCACCTCCAGCCCCGGAAGCACCCGAAGAGACGTCTCTGCGGCAGCACGAATAACCGCCCCGGCGTTGCCGCAGCTGTTATGATCTGTGATGGCAAGGCACTCTATCCCCGAGGCCACCGCCTGCTCCACGATATCCGGAGCCCCCATATCCAGGCCCCCGCAGGGGGAGAGCACCGTATGAACATGAAGATCCACCACGTATTCCCGCAGGTTCTGGGACACTCCGCTCCTCCCCTATCCCTTGAGGCCGAAGGCCCCCATACGGGCACAGAGAGAAAAGGCAGATTCTTCGGATACAGCAAGGGCTATTCCTTCCTGGGTGCACCGGGAGATCATCTGGGGATCCGGAGTCTTTCCCGCCGCCACAATAATACAGGGGATCCCCCGAAGCACCGCCACCGCCACCACGTTAAGATGCCCCAAAATAGTAACCCAGGCGGCAGATTCCGGGGCATTTCCCATGATGAAGCTCAAGAGATCCCCCGCAACACCCCGGGAGATCTCTCTCTCGGGCTCTCCTTCACAGAGTACCTTAACGGAAAGTTTCGCAAAAAGTTCCTGAATGGTCATGACTCTTTGTCTCCTTCTCGGGTCTGCAGGGTGTGGGGCAAATTACGGGAGAGGGTGCCGATCTCCGAAGCAAGAGAAGAGATCTTCTCTCGGAGCTTGAAGATACAATCCGTAATCTCCGCCTTCCCCCGAACGATATCCTCCGCCAGGGCGAAACAGGTGGGCCTTCCGCAGGCCCCGCAGTCGATATGGGGAAGCTTGTCGTGAATGGCGTTGAGCTTTTTCAGCCGTGCCATGGCCTGAGGAAGATCCTCCCCCAGAGGGAGCCTGGAGAGGGGCTTTATCTCTCCTTCCAGACGCCATGTGCCTTTCTGATAGGAGTCGTGAAGCATCTGACGGTACTCCTCGGAGATGGCATAGTCCACCTCGATATTACGAAGCCGGAGCTCCGAAAGAAAACGGGATTCCGCATTCCCCACCCCCCCGATGCAACCCTGGGCGCAGATGCGGCACTCCACGTAATCCACCCCACGAAGCCTTCCGAGCTCAATATCCTGCAGCAGATCCAGGGTGTTTCGGAGCCCCGAAACCGCCAGGGTCCGGAGGGGTCTCTCGGAAAAGGCCTCCACATGCCGGGCCTCCCCTCCCCGCATGGCCCAGGAAAGCCAACGCATATTGGTCCCCCGGGGAGGCTCCGTTTCGATCTTTGTTCCCGCCGCAAGGAGATCCCGGACCACCTTCTTGATGGAAACCGCGTGTGAGAAGGCACTCTCCTCCCTACCCAAAGGGACATGAGCCATGGTGATCTTTGCCGGACAGGGTACCATGAGGGAGAGCCGGGTGTCAGGATGCTGGGCCTTCCAGAGCTGACCCGCCACCTCCAGAGGGTTTTCCGCAGGCACAAGCCTGCCGATGAGCTCGGGGCAGCGAATCTGTACCAGCCGGATGGCTGCGGGACAGTAGATGGAGATCATGGGAAGCTCCTCCGTAGAAGCCTCCTGAAGGTTTTGGGCGATGGCGTAAGCCACCAGATCGAAGGCCAGAGGAATCTCCTCCACCGCCATGGAGACACCTAAATTTTTGAGGGCATGGTGCACCAGGGAGGGCTTCCAGTAGTGGGCAAACTGGGCGTACAGGGTGGGATCCGCCATGAAGGTTACAGATTCATGAGAACGCAGAAGCCCCCAATCGTCTTCATTCATGGTAAGGGCTTTTTTCTTGCAGGTTCGGAGGCACTCCCCACAATCAATACAGAGCTCGGGAATCACCCTCACCGCCCCGTGAATGACCCGGATGGCCTCGGTGGGGCAGGATTTAATACAATTTACACAGGCCTCGCATAGATTATCGTGGGTTCGAATTCCTTTAAAAGAGGAATTTTTCTCATCCATAACGGCAAACCTCTCTTTTTCTCTTTTTCAAAGTCTCGAAAAGGACGTAAGGTCTAGTAAGGCCTAATCCTTTCCCTCGGCAAAGGGGGCGAGAAAGACGATGGCCCTGAGGGTGGTCCCCTTTCCCGGAGCGGACTCTATCTGAAGTTCATCCGCATTGCGTTTGATGTTCGGGAGCCCCATCCCCGCCCCAAACCCCATTTCACGGATATGATCCGGAGCGGTGGAGTACCCCTCCTGCATGGCAAGATCCACATCGGGGATTCCCGGCCCCTCATCCCGGGCGATAAGCTGAATTTTATCCTGGTCGATGGAGGCCTGAAGCTCCCCTCCTCCGCCGTGAATAACAAGGTTCATCTCCGCCTCGTAGGTGATCACCGCCGCCCGCTGACAGATCCTCGAAGAGGCTCCCAGCATCTTCAGAGTATCCTTGATCTGCATGGAGGCCTCCCCCGCTGCGAGAAAGTCGTCCGCCTCCACGGAAAAGGTAACGATATAGGGAGAGGAAGGCACGAGATCAGGCCTCCCGGTGAGGAATTTCACAGGGGCTGATCCCCGCACCGAAGAGAACACCGCAGCTCTCGTACATGCTCTTATGTACCAAAATGATGGGAACCCCCGCCTTCTTGGCAAGCTCCAGAGTGCTCTCCTGGGGGCGCTTCCCCCGAACGAAAACGATGGCGGGGAGATCCATCATCTGGGCGGTACGGACAATCTGCACATTGGTGAGTCCCGTGAGCAAAAGAGATCCGGGCTTGGCAAAGGCCAGCACATCGCTCATAAGATCTGCCCCGTAGGCGTTCTTTACCTCAATGGATTCCACCAGCTCTTCCCCACACAAGATTACTCCATCCAAAAGCTTCACCACATCTGCTATATTCATTCTTCCGCCTCCTCTTGGCATTTCCCGGGGACTCTACTTGGAAAAGGGAGTCCTCTTTCTGTACCACACTTCTCTCTTCGCCGTAGTACCCAAACCGCAGCATGTTAAAGATATCACAATTACTCGGGAAATGCTGCCGAGCGGATCCTGAATTCTTTTATAGGATGCCATCCTGACCCGGTGGAGCGCAGAAGGGTTACCACCCGTCCAAAGGGACGATGCGTCAGGGGGTTGATGGAGAGATTCTCCTCCCCGAAGGGAATGTTCTCCGCCTCTCTCAGGGCCTTGGCAAAGAGAGGCCCCGGCACTTTTTCCGCCCTGTCCAGCCCCCGGACGAACCAGGTTCCCAGAGCATAGGCCCGGGCCATGAGGGGCATGTGGCGGGGACGCTGATGCAGGGCAAACCAAATCTCGCTTCGAAGCTCCCGCAGTGTGGGGTCTCTATCAATCCGCCACTGCTGGGAGAGCGCATAGATGTTCTGCCGCATCTCCAGCATGGGATCCAGGGCTCCGGCGTGCCAAAATTCGAAGGGGTTCCCCATGGTTCGGAGGGTTCGCCAGATATCCAAAGCCTCCATGAGCCCCATAAGGTTCACCAGCACCGAAGCCCCCGCATGCTGTACCTCCAGCAGAGAGGGGCGCACATCCCGATCCATGGCCCCGGCGCTCCAGAGGGGCATGGGGATCATCTCCTGCTGGGTGAGTACCTCCGCCAGATAGGTGGAGCTGCGGCGCAGCACCGGATCAAGACGATCCGAATAGAGGGCGATCCCCGAGCCGAGGGGAGTGAGAAGGGGGGCCAGGTGGGCAAAGGAGGCGGGCCGGAATCGGGAGTAGAGATCCAGGGCAAAGATATACTCCAGCGGAGGGCCGTACTCCTGACGCAAGGGAATCTCTTCGCCATAAGCAAGGATCAGGGGGAGCTGCGTCTCCTGATAGATCCGGAGAAGCTCCAGGTTATGGCTGTCCGGGGCAAAGCTCAAGGCCCCCACAAGAGCCTTCTCCCGCTTCCACTCCTCCACCTGAGGCTTTCCAAGAGGGTAGAGATCCTCTTGAAGCATGGGAAGCTGGTAGACAAAGCGAATATCGTGATTCTGGGTTCCGTAATGCCGCTCGTTCACCTCCTGGGCCACCATTTCGAGAGCAGCCCGGATGGAATCCCCCTCATCGCTCTCCCATCCCTCCGGGGGGGGATAGACAAAAATCTGCCAGAGCCACCCCTCTTCAAGGCCTCGGTTCTGCCCGCAGATTCCCCCCGGAAGAAACCATATGAAGGTGCTACAGAGCAGCATGCTCCACAGTATCTTTCGAAACATCCGAATTCCTCCTGTCATGGATTTTCGATCTCCTGTATCATACCCTAAAGCGATGTTTTCAAACCACCTGAAATGAGGCGTATCCTATGATTTCCTTCGGGGCGGCGGTTCTTCTGGTGCTGGCTATCTTTCTGGGAATCGGCATTTTTTCCGGAAAAGGGTCCAGCGGGGAAAAGTTTTCTCTCGGGGGGAGGCAGCTCTCTTCCCGGGGGGTGGGGGGGATTATCCTGGGGGCTCTTGTGGGGGGAGCCTCCACGGTGGGAACTGCGGAGATGGCGTACGTGCACGGCTTTTCCGCATGGTGGTTCACTCTGGGGGGCGGTCTGGGATGCCTTCTTCTGGGACTCCTTTTTGCTTCACCTCTGCGGCGAACCAAACTTACCACCATCCCTCAGTTTCTTGAGGCCCGATTCGGCAAGAAGGTGGCCTATGCGGTGCTTCTGGCCATGGTGATGGGAACCTTTCTCTCCGTGGTGGCCCAGTTTTTTGCGGGGAAGGCTCTTCTGCGCAATCTCCTCCCCCTTTCGGAATTTCAGGGCACCCTGGTGGTGGCTCTGCTGGTGCTGGGATTTATCTTCTTCGGGGGGTTGAAAAGCTATAGCGCTCTGGGAGAGGCGAAGATTCTTTTTCTCTACGGCGTTCTGGGGGTATGCGCCCTAATGGCGTACACCAAGGGCGTGCCGGAGATGAGCCTAACCCGAATAGTGAGCTGTGAAGCCTCCTACGGACTTTTTTCCCGAGGCGTGGGGAGAGATCTTGCTTCGGGGTTCTCTCTCATCATAGGGGTGCTGAGCACCCAGATCTATATTCAGGCCCTCTACGGTGCCAGAGACGAGAAAGCCGCCCGGCGGGGGGCCTTTCTGGGGGCCCTGCTTATGCCTCCTCTGGGCATTCTCGGCATCTTTATCGGCCTTTCGGTGCGCTCTCTGGGGGTGGTGCTTCCTCCCTCCCAGGTGCTCCCCTATTTTTTGACCACCTTCTTTCCCCCCTTCGTTTCGGGGCTTCTCTGGGGGGGCATCCTTATCACCATCATGGGCTGTGCGGCGGGGCTTTCCCTGGGGATGGCCACCAACGTGATTCACGATCTCCTTCTTCCCCGACTCCCCCGGAGCATAACCGAGAGGGTGTCACTCCTCTCTCTCGACCGGCTGGGGGTGCTTTTTGTGGTGCTCTGCAGTACCGGGGTGGCGCTTACCTCGGGAAAGGCCCTTATTCTGCAGTGGAGCTACCTCAGCATGGGACTTCGGGGAGCGGGATCCTTCTTTCCTCTTTTTTTCGGGGTGCTCTTTCCCCGGATTCTCCCCCCCTTCTGGGCCTTGGCATCCTCTCTGGGGGGGATAGGGGGAACCCTTCTTCTGGGGAGCTTTATCCGGCAGGGTGAGACCGCCCTTATGGGGGGCTTTGCTCTCTCGGGAGTAATGGCTCTTACGGGAGCCGTGATACATTACTGCAAAAACGATACTTCTAATAACAACTCTAAGGAGGTTTTGTATGATGATCCAAAAAAGCGATAAACCGAAGGTTCTGGTAACCCGGAGAATTCCCGAAAAGGGGCTGGCTCTTCTTCGGGATCGGGTGGAGCTGGATCTCTGGGATTACGACGACGTTCCCATTCCTCAGGAGGAACTCTACGCTCGGGCTCCCTACCTGGAGGGAATTATCGCCCTTTTGAGCGACTCCATGGATAAGGATTTTTTCCAGCGGGCTCCAAAGCTGAAGGTGGTGAGCAACTACGCCGTGGGGTACGATAACATCCAGGTGGCGGAGGCGGCGAAACGCCATATCGTGGTGACCAACACACCGGATGTGCTCACCGAAGCCACTGCGGATATCGCCTTTGGGCTGATTCTGGGGGCTTCCCGGCGCATGGGAGAGGCGGAGCGGCTTGTGCGCAAGGGGAAATGGAATAGCTGGGGCCCCACCCTTCTGCTGGGGCATGATGTCTACGGGGCTACTCTGGGAATAGTGGGGCTCGGACGCATCGGCAAGGCGGTGGCCCGGAGAGCCCGGGGATTTTCCATGAAGATCCTGCATACGGGGCGCACCCGGGAGGATGACCCCGAGACGGGATCCCGCTGGATTCCTCTGGAGGAGCTTCTGGCCTCTTCGGATATCCTGAGCCTTCACTGCCCCTTGAACGAGAACACCCGGCACCTGATCAACCGAAAGACCCTGAGTCTTATGAAGCCTTCGGCGGTGCTGGTGAATACCGGCCGGGGGGGGCTGGTGCATCAGGAGGATCTCTACGAAGCTCTCGCCAAGGGGGTTATCGCTGCGGCGGGGCTGGATGTTTTCGATCCCGAGCCCTTTCCGGCGGATCACCCTCTTCTCTCTTTGGAGAATGTACTGGCCCTCCCCCATATCGGCAGCGCCAGCATAGCCGCCCGGGAGGGGATGGCCACGCTGGCGGCGGAAAACCTTCTGGCGGTGCTGGAGGGAAGAGAACCCCCCTGCCGGGTTACTCCTTAAAATCTAGTGATTAGTGGTTAGTGAAAAACAGGGAAGGCAAGAACCAATACCGCAAAAACAACGGCAAGAGGCAGGAATAATCAAGGTTTCTCTGTTTCCTCCACGCCCAAAAACCTTACATTTCCCATTTTTCCTTTTTTTTGTTATCCTCCTTGAGTTCTTCTTCGTCCTTCTCTTGAGACCCTCTTTTTTTCGTGTATTTGAGGAAGAGCAAGACTCAACCTGAAAATTGCATGCTTTTCTGAATACGACGACTTTCCCGTCTCATTATTGACAATTTCAGTTATTACGTAAATAATGTCAACATATCCTATCAAAGGGGGCCTTTTCGTGGAGAAGACAACGTTTCTTTATGAAGGCAAGGCAAAGCGCATTTACGAAACTCGGGAACCCGAGATTTATCTCATTGAGTATAAGGACGATCTCACCGCCTTTAACGCAGAAAAAAAGAGCACCCTGGCAGGGAAGGGACGACTCAACAACCGGATAAGCTCCTACCTTCTCGGCTACCTTGAAGAAAAGGGAATTTCGAATCACTTTATCGCCCAGGTGGACGAGCTGCGGCATACCGCCAGAAAGGTGACCATTCTACCCCTCGAAGTGGTGGTGCGTAATATCACCACGGGATCGCTCTGCAAGCGTCTCGGGGTGGAGGAAAACCTCTCTCTCCCCCGCCCTCTGGTGGAGTTTTATCTTAAGGATGACTCTCTGGGGGATCCCATCGTGACAGAGGATCATGCGGTGCTCTTCGGCTGGGCTTCGGAAGAAGATCTTGAAAAGATGAAAGAGACCGCTCTCAAGGTGAATACCCTTCTGCAGGAACTGTTTCGGGAGAAGGGTATTATCCTGGTGGATTTCAAGATCGAGTTCGGCAAAACCTCCTCGGGGGAGCTTCTTCTGGCGGATGAAATTTCACCGGACACCTGCCGTTTCTGGGACGAAAAGACCATGAACAAGCTGGATAAGGATCGTTTTCGGAAGGATCTCGGAGATGTACTGGGGGCCTATCGGGAAATTTTATACCGGCTTACCGGAGAGGAGCTGTAGCCATGACATTTCGTGCAGAGATTATCATTACCCTCAAGGAGGGAGTTCTGGACACGGCGGGAAGGGCGGTCTCCCTTTCCTTGCGGCATCTGGGGCATCAGGGGATACGGGAGCTTCGCATGGGCCGGGTGGTGACGGTCACCCTGGACACTCCGGATGAGGCTTCGGCGAGAACCATGGTGGAGACCATGTGCTCGGATCTTCTGGTGAACGATCTTATCGAAGAGCACCGGTACTCCCTGGAGAAGATCTGACATGCGTTCTGCGGTGATTATCTTTCCCGGAAGCAACTGTGATCGGGATGTTCTTCGGGCTCTGGAGGAACATACCAAAGGGACCGTAACGTCCGTGTGGCACGCCGAGAGCCGTCTCCCGGAGGAGACAGATTTAGTGGTGCTTCCGGGAGGCTTTTCCTACGGGGATTATCTGCGCCCCGGGGCCATGGCGGCCCGGTCTCCCATCATGGAGGCGGTAAAAGATCATGTGGCACGAGGAAAGTTCGTGCTCGGTATATGCAACGGTTTTCAGATGCTTACGGAAGCCCGGCTTCTTCCGGGGGCTCTGCTCCCCAATAAAAGTCTCTCCTTTATCTGCCGCCCCTGCCGTGTGAGGGTGGAAACCACGGGATCCCCCTTTACATGCCGCTACTCCATGCATCGGGTTCTCCAGTTTCCCATCGCTCACCACGAGGGGCTTTACTTTTTGCCGGATAAGGAGATTGAGGATCTCGAAAAAAACGGACAGATCATCTTTCGTTATGCGGATGCCAAGGGAAATCTTCCGGAAGCAAGCAATCCCAACGGTTCGAAAAATAATATCGCAGGCATTGCCAATGCCAAAAGAAATGTGCTCGGCCTTATGCCCCATCCGGAACGGGCAAGCGATCCCCTTGTAGGAGGAACGGACGGTATAGGCATGTGGCACTCCATACAGTCCTGGATTGAGGAAAGGGAGGGGAAGTAAATTGGGTTATTCCGATGTCGGCCTGAGCCGTGAAGAGTACGATGCCCTGGTGGAGTTTCTTCGGCGAGAGCCCAATGAAACGGAGCTGCGCCTCTTCGGTGTCATGTGGTCTGAGCATTGCAGCTATAAATCCACCCGCCCCCTTTTGAAGCAGTTCCTTACCTCGGGTCCCACGGTGCTTCAGGGCCCCGGCGAGAACGCCGGGGTGGTGGATCTCGGCAAGGGATGGGGGTTGGCCTTCAAGGTGGAGAGCCACAACCACCCCTCGGCGGTGGAGCCCTATCAGGGAGCTGCCACGGGAGTGGGGGGCATTATCCGGGACATCCTTGCCATGGGAGCCCGGCCGGTGGCCTCTCTGGACGGCCTCTTTTTCGGATCCCCCGAGGATGGTCACAGCCATGCTCTTGCCCAGGGAATCGTGAAGGGCGTGGGAGGATACGGCAACTCTGTGGGAGTTCCCACGGTGGGAGGAAAGACCTTCTACCATGAGGGATACAACAAAAACCCCCTGGTGAATGCCTTCTGTGCGGGGATCGTGAAGTTGGATAATCTCGTAAGTTCCCAGACCGCCAAACCAGGGCAAAAGGTTCTCCTTCTGGGGGCCAAGACCGGTCGGGACGGTATCGCCGGAGCGGCCTTCGCCTCGGTGGAGCTCAGCGAAGATACCCAGCAGAGCCGCCCCCAGGTACAGATCGGAGATCCCTTTACGGAAAAACGTCTCATTGAGTGCTGTCTGGAGCTTCTGGAGGAGAAACTTATCGCCAGCATGCAGGATATGGGAGCTGCGGGGGTGCTCTCCTCTTCCAGCGAGGTGGCCTCCAAGAGCGGTGTGGGGATGATTCTTGATCTGGACAAGGTTCCTCAGCGGGAGACGAACATGCAGGGGTGGGAGATCGCCCTTTCGGAATCCCAGGAGCGGATGCTCTTGATCGTAGAGCCCTCAAAGATCCCTGCGGTCATCAAGATGGCGGAAAAGTGGGATCTGGACTGCACCGAGTTTGGGGTTGTCACCGAGGAGGAGGAATATGTTCTCCGGGATAAGGGAACCGTGGTGGCCTCTCTCCCCCCGGATCTTATCGGGGGCAATGCTCCGGTGATCGCCTGGGCCTCCCGGGAACCAGAAGATTTGAAGATGCGCAGCGTCATGCCTGCACTGACTCCTCCAGAGAACTGGAACGAACTTCTTCTCTCCCTCCTCACAAACCCCTCTCTGGGAAAAAAGAACTGGATCTGGGAGCAGTACGACTCCATGGTGCAGACCAATACGGTGGAAGGGCCGGGGAAGCCCGTGAGCGTGATTCGGGTACTCCCTTCGGAGAACTTCGTGGCCTTTTCCATGGAGGCGGACCCCTGGAAATGCTTTATCTCTCCCTATACGGGAGGAGCGGAGACCGTGGCGAAGGCCCTTCGATCCCTGGCGGTGGCGGGGGCCTCTCCTCTGGGACTTACGGACTGTCTGAACTTCCCCTCTCCGGAAAAATCCTCCCAGTTCTGGGAGCTGGAGCAGTGCGTGGCGGGAATGGCGGAGTGCAGCCGTGTTCTGGAATGCCCCGTGGTATCCGGAAACGTGAGCCTCTACAACGAGTATCCCGGAGGGCGAATTCTTCCCACTCCTTTGGTGGTGGCCGCAGGACTTATGGATTCTCTCGACTCCTACGTTCCCGCAGGCAAATGGACTGAAGGAGATCGAATCTTCCTGGTGGGAGAGCTTGAGGCCGCCTTCGGAGGTACCCATTACGCCTATGCGAGAACGGGCTCCTTCTACGGCCCCCTTCTCCCCTTCGATCCCGAAAAGGAAAAGGATTTCTGCAGCCGGGCTCTGAAAACTGCCGCCAAAGGAGCCGCTACCAGTGGAAGGGCTATCGCCGGAGGAGGGTTGGGGGTAGCCCTGGCCAAGGAAGCGATCGCCTGCGGTCTTGGGCTGCACGTGGCGGTCACCGCTCCGGTGCATCTTGATGCCTTCTACTTCAGCGAGGGGGGGCCCCGGGCCATCTATGCGGTTCCTCCGGAGAAGGTGGAGGATTTTCTGGGCATCTGGAAGAAATTCCCCCTCATGGAGCTCGGTACGGTGCGGGGAACTCACCTCCACGGCATGGGAGCCTTTAATCTCCCCGTGGCAACCCTGCAGCAAGTCTGGGAGGAGTAGCCTCCATGTGCGGCATTTTCGGAGCCTATTCTCCAAAGGGATCTTCCGTGCTTGAGGAGGTCTACTTGGGACTCTACGCCCTTCAGCATCGGGGGCAGGAATCTGCGGGAATCGCCTGGAGCAACGGAGGAGGCACTCTGGGGGCCATGAAGGGGATGGGGCTGGTGCACAAGGCCCTGGATCAGAGCGCCCTGGCGGAGATGTCCTCCCCCGCCGCCATCGGGCATGTACGCTACTCCACCGCGGGGGGCTCCTTCTCCGCCAACGCCCAGCCCCTGACAGCCACCTACGCCCGGGGAGACGTGGCCATCGCCCATAACGGGAACCTCACCAACGCCGACGGCACCCGGCAGCTTCTGCAGAGCCGGGGAGCCATTTTTCAGTCCACCGGGGATACCGAGGTGATTTTACACCTCATGGCCCATCAGTCGCACAAACCTCCTCTGGATGCGCTTCTCTCCTCCCTCCGACGCCTTCGAGGGGCCTTCAGCCTGACGGTGCTTCTGGGAGATCGCCTGGTGGCGGCCCGAGATCCCTGGGGATTCCGCCCCCTGGTACTGGGAAGGCGGGAAGATTCCTGGTACGTGGCCTCCGAAAGCTGTGCTCTCGACATCATCGGGGCGGAGCTGGTGCGAGACATTCGCCCCGGAGAGGTTCTCATTATTGATGGGGATGAAATGCGCTCCCTCACCATACCCTATGCAGCATCCCGGCAGCATATCTGTGCTTTTGAATACGTCTATTTCGCCCGTCCGGACAGCGTAATGGACGGTATTTCGGTCTACCGCGCCCGAAAAGAGATGGGACGTCTCCTGGCCAAAGAGAACCCCGTACCGGCGGATCTTGTAACGGGAATGCCCGACAGCGGCACCATCGCCGCCATAGGATACGCCGAAGGAGCGGAAATTCCCTACGAAAAGGCGGTGGTTCGGAACCGCTACGTGGGGAGAACCTTTATTCAGCCCACCCAGCGAGTGCGGGAGATCGGGGTGCGGATCAAGCTGAACCCCATAGGAGAGCTCATGCGGGATAAAGAGGTGGTCATCGTGGATGACTCCCTCGTCCGGGGGACCACCTCAAAACGAATGGTCCGGATGATCCGGGAGGCGGGGGCCACCAAGGTGCACCTTCGCATCGCCTCCCCCCCGGTGCGCTTCCCCTGCTACTACGGCATTGATACCCCCACCAGCGAGGAGCTCGCGGCGGCCCGTATGGATCTTCCCGCCCTGGAAAAACTTGTGGAGGCGGATTCCCTCTCGTACATTTCCAAGGAGGATCTTCTTACCGCCATCGGCATCGACCCGTGCCGGATGTGCACCGCCTGTTTTACCGGAGAATATATGGAGGAGAAGGATCATGAGCCTGAGCTATGAGAGTGCGGGGGTAAGCATCTCCAAGGGGAATGCCTGGGTAGAGATGATTAAGGAGCTTCTTCGGGAGCGCCCCGTCTCGCCCCGGGTCATCGGGGGAATCGGAGGCTTTTCAGGGCTCTACAGCCTTACGGAGGATCTCTATCTCGCTGCCTGCTGCGACGGGGTGGGCACCAAGATGGAGCTCGCCAAGGCATGGCATCGCATGGAAGGGCTGGGGCAGGATCTGGTGGCCATGAACGTGAACGATCTGGTGACCTGCGGCGCCAAACCCCTCTTCTTTCTGGATTACCTCGCCTGCGGTGCTCTGGATGCGGAGCGGTACCGCCCGGTTATGAAGAGCATCATTGAGGCCTGTGAAGCCTGCGACTGTGCTCTTTTGGGTGGCGAGACTGCAGAGATGCCCGGGGTTTACTCCCCCGAGGGGTTCGACCTGGCGGGCTTTTCCGTAGGGGTGGTCTCCCGGGAGAAGCTGATCACCGGAGAGAGCGTGGTTCCCGGGGATCTTCTGGTGGGATTGCCCAGCTCGGGGGTGCACAGCAACGGCTTCAGCCTGGTGCGAAAAGCTCTTGAGGGAGTGGAAAATGCCAAGCATCTTATCATTCCCGGAGAGGAGACTCCTCTGGAAGACCTGCTTCTCCGCCCCACCCGGCTCTATGTGCGGGTCTGCCTGGAGGCTCAAAAGCAGGTCTCTCTGAAAGCCATGGCCCATATCACCGGAGGAGGACTCCAAGAGAACATCGCCCGGATATGCCATGGAAACCTTCCCCAAATAGATTACAGCGCCTGGGAACGCCCTCCCCTCTTCCAGTGGCTCGCCTCCCGGGGAATTCCCGAGAAGGAGATGCGTTCGGTCTTTAATCTCGGCATGGGTTTTGTCTTCGTATGCTCTCCCGAGGAGGGGGAAAAACTTTTGAAAGTTCTCGAAGAGCTTGGGGAGAAACCCCGAATCATCGGCAGCGTGGTGCGGACGGACGATTAGAGATTAGAGCGGTTTTCGTTGGCATATAGCACTATAGAGCGGTTCTCGTTGACATGTGACATTATATTAAC
>NPIG01000989.1_pt1 | contig 17302 bp, 14 predicted proteins | sample 8637441 | NCBI WGS metagenome assembly NPIG01 (sample SAMN07420675, study PRJNA396082) | bioreactor metagenome | isolation source: sample BR6 brine-fed electro-methanogenic bioreactor BR | place: Japan: Kochi | collected 2016-06-14 | reverse complement strand
AAAATCAACAATGTCAAAGAGCGAAAAGAAGCGCTCGAACCGCGCTTCCGAGGTCGCGGTTTCTACGCCACGCATCCGCCGTTGTCAAACAGAATAACTCGATGCGGTGCACATTATATCCACAGGCCCCCGGAACCGCAAGATCAGGCGCCCCTGGCGCACTGCCGGTTGGCCTCGCGAGCCTGCAATGATATAGGTTCGAGGACGGGGCGCGTCGAGCCCCAGGCAGCGAATTTATCGCGTAACCGGGGGGACGGAATGCGCAGAACGGCACTGGCGGTCATCACCGCAATCGGATTCGGGCTCTTCGTCGCCGGGTGCACCAACCGAGTCGAGGTGTCGCAGCCGGCCACCGCCGCCGGAACCGACAGCGCCACCGCAGGCTTCACCACCTTTCCCGACATGCCGATGCCGAGCGGCAGCGAGATCGACGTCGACGGCACCCTTATCTTCGGCACCGGCGATTCGTGGTTCGGCCGCCTGCTGATCAATACCTCCCACCGCACCGGCGACATGTTCGACTTCTACCGCCAGGGCCTTCCCGGATTCGGCTGGCAGGAAGTGACTTCGGTGCGCGCCGCCGTCAGTGTCCTGACCTACACGCGCCAGGACCGGGTCGCCACCATCCAGATCCAGGGCGGCACGATCCGGGGCTCGGAGATCACGGTCACCGTTTCGCCGCGCGGCGTCCAGCAGCCGGCAGGCACGGCACCGGCGGCGATCGCTCCGGTCCAGCCGGTCCGGTAGGGCCGATTCCGGTCCAGATTCCTTGAGCCCGCGGGAACGCTGGGCCATACTCCCCCTCAAATGCCGCCGCCACAACCGGCCGCGGCGAGAACCGTGTTCTATCCGACAGCCGACGGTCTCCCGATGGGCCGGCTGCCGACAGGTGTCGAGGGGAAATCATGAAGGAAGTGGTGATCGTCGATGGGGTCCGCAGCCCGATCGGCAAGTTCGGCGGTGGGCTTTCCAAGGTACGGCCCGATGACCTTCTGGCCGAGATCTACAAGGGACTGATCGCGCGCACCGGGATCGATCCGGCCATTCTCGAGGACGTCTATGCCGGCTGCGGCAATCAGGCCGGCGAGGACAACCGCGATGTGGCGCGGATGTCGGTGCTGCTGGCCGGCTTCCCCAAGGAGGTCTCGGGCGTCACCGTCAACCGCAACTGCTCGTCGGCCCTGGAAGCCATCAACCAGGCCGCCAAGGCGATCCTCGCCGGCGAGGGCGACGCCTTCATCGGCAGCGGCGTCGAATCGATGAGCCGCGCCCCCTGGAGCATGCCCAAGCCCGACAGCGTGCCGACCTTCGGCCATCCCAAGGTCTGGGACACCACCGTCGGCTGGCGCTACAACAACCCGCGACTCGATTCCCTCTATCCGATCGTCAGCCTCGGCGAGACGGCCGAGAACATCGCCGAGGAGATGCAGATCAGCCGCGAGGAGCAGGACGCCTTCGCCGCCGAAAGCCATCGCCGTGCCGTCGCCGCCATCGAGGAAGGCCGCTTTAAGGACGAGATCCACCCCATTGCGGTGCCGCAGCGCAAGGGCGATCCGATCATCGTGGACACCGACGAGCACCCGCGCTACCGGGTCGAGGACGGCCATTACATGGTCGACACCTCGGCCGAAAGGCTGGCCAAGCTGCCGCCGGCCTTCCGCAAGGGCGGCACCGTCACCGCCGGCAATTCCAGCGGCATCAACGACGGCGCCGCGGCGGTCCTGATGATGAGCGCGGAGAAGGCCAGGGAACTCGGCCTCAAGCCGATGCTCCGCTGGGTCGGCTCGGCGGTGGCCGGCGTCGATCCCGGCGTCATGGGTTACGGCCCGGTCCCGGCGACCGAGAAGCTGCTCAAGCGATTCGGCCTCACCGTCGACGATCTCGGCCTGATCGAACTCAACGAAGCCTTCGCGGCCCAGGCCATCGGCTGCATGCGCAAGCTCGGCCTCAGCCCCGACAACACCAACGTCAACGGCAGCGGCATCGCGCTCGGCCACCCCACCGGGGCGACCGGGGCCCGCATCATGGTCACGCTGATGCACGAAATGAAGCGCCGCGCGCCGCGCGCCAAACGCCCGTTCTACGGCCTCGCGACCCTGTGCGTGGGCGTCGGCATGGGGGTCTCGACCCTGGTCGAATGGATCGGCGACTGACCGGAAATAAGAAACAAGGGGAGACAGCAGATGAATCGTCCGCTTTCCGGAATCCGCGTGACCGGCCTCGAGCAGTACATGGCCGGTCCCTACTGCACCCTGCTGCTGGCCGACGCCGGCGCCGAGGTCATCAAGATCGAACGCCCGGGCAAGGGCGATCCGCGCCGCTCGATCCCGCCCTTCGTCGAGATCGAGGGCGAGAAGCGCGCCGCCGGCTTCATGGGCTATAACCGCAACAAGAAGAGCCTGGCGCTGGACCTGCGCGGCGAGAAGGGCCAGGAGGTCTACAAGCGCCTCGTCGCCCAGTCGGACGTGGTGGTCGAAAACCTCCGTCCCGGCTCCATGGACCGCCAGGGTCTCGGCTACGAGGCCATGAGCAAGCTCAACCCGAAGCTGGTCTGGGCCATCATCTCGGGCTTCGGACGGATGCCCGGCTTCATCGGCCCCTATTCCGACCGTCCCGCCTTCGACATCGTCGCCGAGGCCATGGGCGGCATCATGAACCAGGTCGGATTCGCAGACCGTCCGCCGTCCTGGACCATCTACGGCATGGCCGACATCTATACCGGCATGGTCACCGCTTTCGGCGTCATGCAGGCCCTGTTCGCCCGCGAACGGACCGGCGAAGGGCAGCTGGTCGATTCGTCCATGCTCGACAACATGCTGGCGCTCAGCGAGCAGGCCCTGGCCGTTTATTCGGTTTCCGGCCAGGTCACCACGCGGGGTCGCCTGCGCAACGTCTGGCCGCGCGGCGCCTTCCAGACCAAGGACGGCTACATCGCCCTCAACGTTCCCGACAACACCATCTGGTCGCGCCTCTGCGAAGCCGTCGGAAGGCCTGACCTGGTCGAGGACGAGCGCAGCAAGACGGCTCCGGCCCGCTCCGAGAACGCCGAGTTCCTGCGCCCGATCATCGAGGGCTGGCTGGCCTCCAGAACCCGCGCCGAGGCGGTCGACACGCTGAACGCCGCCGGCGTACCCACGGGCCCGGTCTACTCGGCCGAGGACATCTTCGCCGATCCCCATGTCGAGGCCCGCGGCATGCTGATGGATGTCGGCGGCTACAAGTTCGCGCGGACCGTCCCGCACCTGTCGTCGAACCCGCAGCCGCCGGCCCAGATCTCGCCCAAGCTAGGCCAGCACACGCGGCCGATCCTGGAGGATCTGCTGGGTTACAGCTCGGCCGAGGTCGACGCGCTGGTGGCGGAGAACGTGGTCCAGACTGCCGAGGGCTGAGGCCCGAAAGGAAAGCCGGAGGCGCCCAGCGCCCCCGGCCCCCTTCGTATCGGCAACAGTGGGGCCTCCCGGGGCCTACGGCAGGCGGATCCTGATTTCGTCGATATCCCACACCTCGGTGGGACCATATCCGGCCAGCGTCAGGACCTGGCGGAAGCTGATGTTGCTCCAGAATTCTCCCTTGTCGTCTTCCGACAACACGGCAGTGGTCACGTAGCGGAACTCGTTGGGTTGAACCCACCAGTCCTTGTCGGTGATGGCAAGATCCTTCACCTCGATGCCCCTGTCCTTCAGCAGCCCCTGCATTTCTTCTTCCAGCTTGGCGCTTTTCATCCTGGCCTCCGGGAACGGACGGGGACGCTCCAGCCAAAGGCGCTTCTTCTCGGTCCACGCCGTATTTTCCTGTTCCAGAGCCGCCAGCCTGTTGCCAAACTCGGCAGCACTGTCGGCGTAAACCGTGCCCAACTCCTCGATCTGCTTCTTCTGATACGCCAGTTTCGTGTCCGTGATAACGAACAGACCCTGATCCGATCCCTCGGTCCAGGTCTTGTTCTGCTCGAAACGCTCTTCCCAGGATGAAAGCGTGCTCTCGATCGGCTGCAGGCGGTTCCTGTTGTCCGCCTTCTTTTCATCCTCGTAGACCTGCAGGGCAAAACGCAGCTTCTCGACCGCGCCTTTCAGTTCCTGCGGCTGACCATCCGCCGGAACGGCCTTTTCCACGTCGCCAAGCACACCTTTAGCCTGCCCGTAGAGCTGCTCCTGCTTGTCCAGGGCCTGCTTGTTGTACGACCCGGGGTACTGGAGGCGGGAATCCGAAGCCACCGTGGTGAAAGGAGTCACCTTCGGCAGCCATTCGTCGTTGATCCTGGCTTCGTCCTCCTTTGCCTGGGCGGCCGCCTGCTTGACGCCCTCTTCCTTCCCCTGGGCCTTGGCGGTGAATGCGGCAACCTTGCCCTGCAACACCTTGTGGCGTTCAAAGGCCGCAGCGACATCGGGATGATCGGGACTGGCCCTGTTGTTTTTGACGACGATATCGAGCAGGTTTCCGGCGGACTCGACCTTGCCGTTGGCATTGTAGAGACGCGACTCGACCATATTGAACTTCTGGTCCTGCAGGCTCTGCTCGGCTTTTTCGAGTTCCTGCTCGGCGAAGTCCATTTCGCGATCGGCCTTTTTCAGGTTGTTCTTGGCGCCGTGGCTAAGATCCTTAGATGCGGAAGATGCCTGCGCGGGACCGGTCGCCGTGGTGGGTTTCGAGGCTGCCGGAGACGCACTCGCTCCCAGCTTTTTATCCACCTTCGCTTTCAATCGGTCGTGTTTCGTCTGCAACGACTTCAATGTCCGGTGGGATGGGTCCTCGGTTTTCAGCTGAATGAGACCCTCTTCAGCCTGCTGCAGCAGGGTTGCCGCGTTGTCCGCGTCTCCCTTGAAGAACGCCTTTTCCGCGTTCCGGATCAAACTGTTCACGTTTTTCGAAATGTCATCCGCATTCGAAGCGAACGCCATAGAGGCCCAAAAGAACAAGCCCAAAACCAACAGTATTTTTTTCATGCCCTCCTCCCATTAAGATTTGTCGCTGGATTATTTTTGAGTCCAGTTCAAGTTCGTCGAACAACCACACAGGCGCCATGAACGGCACCTTTCCCGGTCTCCGGATCCTTCGTTGTTTAGTTGTCTCCCCTTCCCCCCAAAGTGCTCGTCACTGAGGGCGAATATTTCGCTTCCATCAGCGCTCCGGGACGGGGTTTGCGCGACACGGCAAAGGCATTCTAGCACCTTTCCCGGGCCGGACCACATCGCCTTCGGATAGCTTCCGAACGCGATGGCTAGCGATTTGTCGATGTAATCGAAGCGGGACCGCTTGAGATTGTCAGTCCTTTGGCGGAGCTACCGCACCACCCTGATGGGTCTGACGACTCACCCCGCACCCATGAAGGTCGGTTCGCAGTACTGACGGCGGCTCTTGAGCTTACCGCACAGGCTCTCGGCGGCGGCACGGTCGTTCAGCGGCCCCGCCTTCAGGCGATAGAAGATCCCCTTACCCGGGCCAAGATTGATTTCGGTGATCTCGGGCGACAGGTTGCCGAGCAGGGCCTGATGGGCGCGTCGCAACTGGGTCCATCCACGGTCGGCAGCCTTGCGCGAACGGTACGAGGCCAGGTGCACGGCCGGGCGCGGCCCCAGCGTGGCCGGGGCCGCCTTTTCGGCTTCGGCCTCGGCGGGCGCGGCGGATTTGGCGGCCGCCGTGCGAACCGGCGGCTCGGGCTGCATGGCCCGCTCGATGGCCGAGCGCTCGCGGGCGTATTCGTCGGAGGTGATCAGGCCTTCGGCCTGCAAGGCCTCGAGACGCCTGACCGCATCGGCGGCCTCCATCAGTCCCTGTGGCGGCTGGCCGGGATTGGCGACGGCGACCGGCGCGGCCGGCATCAGGGCATCGACGATCATCGCCCGTTCGGAGGAATGCTGGGCGACGGTCATCGCCCGCATCTCCAGAGCCCGCCCGATGGCGCGCAGGCGGCCGGAAATCTGGTCGGCGGACGGCACCGGACGGTCAAGCCCGGCGGCCGGCGGCGGCGCCGTCAGCGGCAGCAACGCACCGAGATTGGCCTGACGGCGCGTCGCATATTCCTCGGCGGTGATCAACCCCTCGTCGCGGAGCGTGCGCAGGGTATTGAACCGCTCGATGATGTTGGTGTCCTCGGGGCTCAGCACCGACATCACCGTCGGCGCCGAGTTGGTTTCGACCACCGCCCGGGCCGGTTGGACATGGAGTTGCGACCCCCGCCCCATCATCGCGGAAACCTGCGGCGCACCGGCGACATCGCCATTGCCCTTCTGGCCGGCGGCGCCCTGCGACATCTCGGTGGTCACGGCGCTGCTGTCGAGCAGAGCCAGGTTGACGCTGGCGATCTCGGAAACGGGGCGGGTGTTGGTGGTGTTCCAGACGACGAACTGCTCCGCCGCGTCGGGACGATTGGCGAGAACCGCCTCATACATCTCGCGGGCGCGAACCATCTGTCCGGTATTCTGGTAGAGGATGCCCAGGCCCAGCAGGGCATGGACGTCCTTGTCGTTGGCCTTAAGCGCTTTCTTGAAATGGGCCTCGGCGATCGAGAAATTGCCCTTTCCGAGTTCGGCCAGTCCGAGTTCAGCCTCCGTGTTCTCCTTGAGCGGACTTGAGGCCCAGAACTCCTCCTGGAAGATCTCGGAGTTCTTGGCCACTCCGCATGCGCCGATCAAAAGGCCCGCCAGGGCGATGACGGCCATACGGGACAATCTCATGATCACGGTATGCAATCCCTCGTTTCACGGAAAGGCACCCCAGCCCTCCCGAAAGCCACGTTCCGCACCACGGATGGCGCACAAACTATAGTACATGGGTACCTCGGAAAACACTAATAATCGATTAACCGTTGCCTTTTACACTTGGCTTGCTCGGCCGGTTTGGCCTCCGGATACGGGCAGGTGGCCCCCCTCAATACTGGGGTTCCGCCCCAATTATTTAATAAAGCGCGTAGGCGATCAGCACGGAGGGAAAAATGGCCAGACGCCTGATGGCCTGGTCGGTGATGGCCGTTTCACTGGTATGGATCGGCGTGGCGGCCTGGATGGAGTACAACAACCGCATCGATCCCGACCTCGCGGAGTTCCGCCAGCAGCAATACGAAACCAAACTCAACGACTGCCGCGGAAAGTTCTCCGACCGTTACGACTGCAAATCGGCGGTGATCCGCGATCAGAACCACCAAAAGCTCGTGCTTTGGGCAACACGGCTGGGCATCATCCTCGGCCCGCCGATCGTGCTGGCGTTCCTGTATGTGATCGTCGGCAACCGAATGGAAAAGCGCCGGCAGGCAGAACTCATGCGCACCCGTGCCAAACGCAAGGAGGCGGCGGACAAGGCGGCACGCGAGCGGGCCGCCGAAGAGGGCCGCAGACGGATGGCGGAACTGAAAAAGGCCAATCCCCCTTCCCCGCCCGCCGATGACCGGAAGTCCGACTAGACGGTGATTTCCCCTTCGAGATAAAGCACGGCCCGGCCGGCGAGACGCACACGCTCGCCCATGGCCCGGCAGGTCAGCAGGCCGCCGCGCGCCGAGACCTGGCGGGCGACGAGGTCCGTCTTGCCGAGACGTTCCGCCCAATAGGGGACCAGAACGCAATGGGCCGATCCGGTGACCGGGTCTTCCGGGATGCCATGGCCGGGAGCAAAGAAGCGCGACACGAAATCGCAATCCTCGCCGGGTGCGGTAACGATGGTACCGCGGCGGTCGAGCCTGGCCAGGGCACCCATGTCCGGTTTCAGGTCGCGCACCTCGGCGACGCTGCCATAGACGACGAGATCATCCTCCAGCGAGGTCAGGAATTCCTTCGGCGCACCACCGATCGCAACCGCGAGTCCGGGAGTCGGTTCTCCGGCCACCGGCGGCCGGGCCGGGAAATCCATGGCCAGACCGTCGCCGTCACGGGTGACCGTAAGGGCGCCGCTGCGGGTTTCGAAGGTCACGGCATCGAGTTCGGGCTCGAGCCGGTTCAGGATCAGGAACGACGTCGCCAGGGTTGCGTGGCCGCACAGGTCGACCTCGCAGGCCGGGGTGAACCAGCGCAGATGATAACGCCCTTCCCTGCCCACGAAGAAGGCCGTCTCCGACAGATTGTTCTCGGCCGCGATCGCCTGCATCAGTTCGTCGGACAGCCATTCCTCGAGCGGGCAGATGGCCGCCGGGTTGCCCGCGAAAACTTTGTCGGTAAAGGCGTCTACCTGAAAGAGAGGAAGTTTCATGGTGGTACTCAATCCTCGAGCAGAATGTTGATGCGGCGGTTCTGTTTGCCCTTGTTCTCGATCTTGCCGATCCGTACGCGGCCGATCTCCGAGGTGCGGGCGACATGGGTGCCGCCGCAGGGCTGAAGATCGACGCCGGCGATCTCGATCAGGCGGACCCGGCCGGCTCCGGTCGGCGGCTTGACCGACATGGTGCGAACCAGTTCCGGCTGCGCCGCCAGTTCATCGTCGCTGATCCAGCGCATGGAGACCGGATGGTCGCCGGCAACCAGGTCGTTCAGCTTGGCCGTCAGTTCCTCCTTGTCGGGAATGCGGTCCGGCAGATTGAAGTCGAGCCGGCTCTTTTCCGCGCCGACGGCACCGCCGGTCACGCCCTCGGGAATGATCGAGCACAACAGGTGCATTGTCGTGTGCATGCGCATCAACCGGTGACGGCGCTGCCAGTCGATCTCCGCCTCGACGGTCTCGCCGACCGCCGGAAGGTTGCTGCCCTCGGCCGGTACGTGGAGGATGCTCCCGCTCTCGCGGTCCATACGGGTCTCGCTGACCGGGACCTCGCGTCCGTCGGACAGGCGCAGTACGCCGCTGTCGCCGGGTTGCCCGCCGCCCATCGGATAGAACACCGTGCGATCGAGTTCGATGCCCGCTTCACCGACGGCCGTTACCTTCGCTTCGCAGCTTTTGGCATAGGCGTCTTCGCGAAAAATCTCCTGCGTCATGTCGGCCTCCCCTCTTGTTGCTGCCCCTCATTCAAGCGGATGGGACAGCCCCCTGGCAATGGCTTACGATCCTTTATTTCCGGCGGCCGCCGAGTTCCATGTGGTGCCAGAAAGGCAGATTCGATTCCCATTCGGCTTCGGCCCGCGATAGGCCGATGTCCATAAGTTCATGGTCTGTCATCTGGGCCAGGTAGCCGCGCAACCGCGCCCGCCGCCGCCAGTCGCGGTAAATCGCTGGAAAGGCCTTCAGGCGCAGCCATAGGGTCCGGATCGGGGTCGGTCCAACGCTCCTGCGAAAAACACCGGATCGACTGATTGTATCGGTACAATTCTTCGCACACATCGCACCGTCCTCCTAGATTGTGTCGATTTATTATACTTGATTGACACAATTTTTGGGTCAATGTATTTATTGTACCCATGACAATTTGGACACCTACCCTCGACGGACGCGACGGCCCGCTCTATCAGGCCATCGCCGATGCCATCGCATCCGCGATCGAAACCGGTGAGCTGACGGTCGGCGACCGTCTGCCGCCGCACCGCAATCTCGCCTACGATCTGGGCGTCACCGTCGGCACGGTGACCCGCGGCTATCAGGAGGCCGAGCGCCGTGGCCTGGTCTACGGCGAGGTCGGACGCGGAACCTACGTCAAGGGACAGTCCGACCAGAGCCAATGGCCGCCGCCCGCCGTCCGCTATCACGAGGAGATGCCCGGCGGCATCGACCTCAGCATCAACTATCCGTCCTGCGGTCAGCGCACGACCCTGTTCGCGCGCTCGGCGGCGGCCCTGTCGGAAAACTCGGTCGCAGCCTCGCTGCTCGGCTACCAGCCGGCCGCCGGCAACGCCCGCCACCGGGCCGCCGCGGCGAAACTGATGTCCTATGTCGGCCTGCAGCGGGATCCCGAACGGGTCATAATCTGCAGCGGGGCGCAGCACGGCATGACGGTGGTCTTCTCCAGCCTCTGCCAGCCCGGCGACACCATCCTCACCGAACAGCTCACCTATCCCGGAATCAATGCGGTTGCAGGTCTCCTGCACCTGCGGGTGCGCGGTGTCGCCATCGATGAAGAGGGGGTGATTCCGGAAGCGCTCGATGAAGCCTGCCGCAAGGGTGACGTCAAGGCGTTGTACTGCGTGCCGACGTTCCAGAACCCGACCAGCGCCGTCATGTCGGAACAGCGGCGGGCGGAGATCGCCGAGATCGCGCACAAGCACGGTCTCTACATCGTCGAGGACGACGTCTACGGTTTCCTCCACGAGAACCACCCGCGGCCCCTCGCCACCTACCTGCCGGACCAGACGTTCTTCGTTTCAAGTTCGTCGAAATGCATGATGCCGGCGCTGCGCATCGGCTTCGTGGCGCCGCCGGACAACTATGTCGATCAGGTCCTGGCCGCGGTACGGACGACCACCTGGATGGCCAACCCCATCGCCGCCGAGATCATGACCCGGTGGGTCGAGGACGGCACGGATATCGATCTGATCGATTGGCACCGCACGGAATGCCGCGAAAGGCTCGTCCTGGCCGCGCGCTGGCTGGACGGATTCCCCTACCGGTCCAACCCCGGCAGCTATCACATATGGCTCCCCCTGCCACAACCCTGGACCGCCGACGACGTGGTCGAAAAGGCCCAGGGACAGGGCATCCGGCTGATCACGGCCGCGCCGTTCATGGCCGGCTGCGAACTGCCGCCGCACGCCCTGCGCATCTGCCTCGGCGCGCCGGACCGGCGTGAAGACCTCGAACAGGGCCTCGGCGTCCTGGCCGGTATCCTACGCCGCCCGGCGCTCCGTCAGTTCGAAGTGGTTTAGGTTTTCGGCCGGAAGTTCTTGACCGTATGCCCGTGGTTGAGCGGACCGTGACCGGTTCCGAACCCGGGATTGGTCCGGATCGCTTCGAAGACATAGGCGCGAGCCCGGGCGACGGCGTCCCTCACGCTCAGCCCCTGGGCGATGCCGGTGGCGACGGCCGAGGCCGTCGTGCAGCCGGTGCCGTGGGTGTTCGGGGTGTCCAGTCGCGGCCCTTCGAACTCCTCGATCAGCGTGTCGCCCTCGAACAGCAGGTCGACCACCGTGTCGCCGTCGAGATGGCCGCCCTTCACCAGGACCGAATCCGGCCCCAGAGTGCACAGCATCTTGCCGGCTTCGAGGGCGTCGCGGCGGTCCTTGATCGTCTTGCCGGTCAGGGCCTGGGCTTCCGGGATGTTCGGCGTCAGCACGCTGGCGAGCAGGATCATCCGCCGCTTCAGCGTCGCCACCGCCTTCTTCTCCAAAAGCGAGGCGCCGCCCTTGGCCACCATGACCGGGTCGACCACGATCGGGATGCCTTTAGCCTTCGCTTCCAGCAGATCACAGACGGCGTCGATCACGTCGGGCCGGTGCAGCATGCCGACCTTTATGCAGTCGGCTCCGATGTCGGACAGGACGACGTCGAGCTGCTGCACGATGAATTCCGCCGGAACCTCGTGGATTCCGAAAACACCCAGGGTGTTCTGGGCCGTCAGGGCCGTGATTGCGGTCATTGCATAACCGCCCAGTGCGGTAACCGTCTTGATGTCGGCTTGGATTCCCGCGCCACCTCCGGAATCGGATCCCGCAATAATCAGGACCCGTCCCTTCATTTTGGCCATATTCGCTTCCTCGTCGTCCTACTCGGCAGTCTCTGAAATGACGCCGATGATTTCATCAACGACCTTCGAGATCAGCCCCTCGTCCTCTCCCTCGGCCATAACACGGATAAGCGGCTCCGTTCCCGACTTTCGGATCAACAGCCTTCCCGTCCCCGTCAACGTCGCCTCGGCCTCGGAGATGGCTGCCTTGACCGCCTTGTCGGCAAGGGGGTCCCCGTTTTCAAATCGCACGTTCTTCAATACCTGAGGTAGCGGATCGAAGACGTGACAGACGTCACTCGCGGGGCGTCCGGCGGTGACGATGGCCGCCAGCATCTGAAGACCGGCAACCAGACCGTCACCCGTCGTCGCATGATCGCTCAGGATGATGTGGCCCGACTGCTCGCCGCCCAGGTTGTATCCCTTGTCCCGCATGTGCTCGACCACATAGCGGTCGCCGACCGGAGTCCGGTGCAGGCTCAGCCCGTGGCCGTCGAGGAAACGTTCCAGACCGAGGTTGGACATGACCGTCGCAACCACGCCGTCGCCCCGGAGGATGCCCTTCTCCGCCTGGTAGCGGGCGATCAAGGCCATCATCTGGTCGCCGTCGACCAGACCGCCCTTCTCGTCGACCATCAGGATGCGGTCGGCGTCGCCGTCAAGCGCGATGCCCAGGTCGGCGCCGTGGGCGATCACCTGGGCCCGCACCGTATCGGTGTGGGTCGACCCGCAGCCGCGGTTGATGTTGTAGCCGTCGGGATCGACGCCGACGGGAATGACCTCGGCGCCCAATTCCCACAGGATTTCCGGAGCCACCTTGTAGGCGGCGCCGTTGGCGCAATCGATGACGATCTTCAGGCCCTCGAGGGTCATGCCGCGCGGGAAGCTCTGCTTGACGTGCTCGACGTAGCGCCCGACCGCGTCGTCCAGGCGGCGGGCCCGGCCCAGGCGATCGGCATTGGCGAGATCGGCGGTCATGTCGCCGTTCATGCGTCGCTCGATGTCGGCCTCGACCTCGTCGGACAGCTTGAAGCCGTCACCGCTGAACAGCTTGATGCCGTTGTCCTGGTACGGGTTGTGCGAGGCGGAAATCATCACCCCGACGTCGGCCCGCAGGCTGCGGGTCAGCATCGCCACCGCCGGTGTCGGCAACGGCCCGACCAGGATGACGTCCATGCCGACCGAGATGAAACCGGCAGTCAGCGCCGGCTCCAGCAGATAACCGGAAAGCCGCGTATCCTTGCCGATAACGACCCGATGCCGCTGGTTTCCGTGTTTGAAAAAGGCGCCCGCCCCCATACCGACCTTCAAGGCCGTTTCGGCGGTCATGGGCTCCCGATTGGCCTCACCCCGAATTCCGTCGGTTCCGAATAGTTTCCGGCTCATGACAATTCCGATGCAATAATCCCGACGCTTTCGAGGTACATCACAGCGCCGGTTTTTCCAACACTTTCTTCCATTCCTTATGGGGTATGGAAAAACTCACGCCTGCGGCTGAACTGCCGTCCAGATGCGAAGCGCCTGCAGGGTTTCGGGAATATCGTGGACGCGCACGATGCGGGCCCCCTCGCGTATCCCTGCCAGCGCCGCCGCCAGGGATCCGGCCAACCGCTCCTTGGGCGGCTCCCCGGCGCTCAGGCGGCCGATGAAGGTCTTGCGCGACACCCCGAGCAATACGGCACAACTGAGGCCGAGGAAGACGCCCAACCGCCCCAGAAGCCGGGTATTGTGATCCACCGTCTTGCCGAACCCGATCCCGGGATCGACGGCTATTTTCCCGCGCGCGATGCCTGCGGCCTCGCAGGCGGCGATCCGTTCCTCGAGATAGTCGAATATATCCAGCAACGGATCGTCGTATCTGGGATCGGCCTGCATGGTGCCGGGCTCGCCCTGCATATGCATCAGCACCACCGGGGCACCGCTGGCCGCCGCAACAGCCAATGAGTCCGCGTCGCCTGTCAGGGCGGTCACATCGTTGATCACGGCCGCCCCGGCTTCAACCGCCGCCTTCATCACCGCGGCGTGCCGGGTGTCGATGGAAACCTGATGCCCCTCGGCGGCCAGGACTTTGATAACGGGGACGACCCGCCGTATTTCCTCGTCGAGGGAAACCGTTTCAGCCCCCGGCCGTGTCGACTCGCCGCCGACATCGAGGAATACGGCCCCGGCCGCGGCCATCGCCCGGCCGTGTTCGATCGCCTTGGCGCAATCCGCGAAATCGCCGCCGTCGGAGAAGCTGTCCGGCGTGACGTTGATGATCCCCATGACGGCCGGTTCGGCCAGCGACACTCCGGCGAACTCGGTGGCCGGATGGTTCAACCGGTCGAGCAACGCCGTCACACGCCGTTCAACGGCTTCGCCCTCGTCGCGCGCCCAGGCCCGGATCGCCGACAGCGATGCCGCCGCTTCGACCGTACCGGCCGGTTGTCGAACGAGAACCTCGAAAAGCGGCTCCGGCGCAACGGCCCCCGGGTTCAAACGACGGAGATAAACCCTCCCCGTCGCCGCTTCCCCCTCACGGAGAAAGCCCCGCGGCAGGGCGGGGCTTTCAGGGATGCTGTTCCGAGTAGACTGCACCATTACGACTCGGGCTGCGGTTCCGCACCAAATCCGCCGTGCGGTCCCTTCTTGGACTTGCCGCTCGTCGGAACCGAGGACTTGCGGCCGCCGTCGGCCTGTGAATCGGCCGGTGGCGTATCGTCCTCCTGCGGCCTGACGATAGGCTCGCCCTTGAGCAGCGCCTTGACCTCGTCGCCGCTCAGGGTCTCGTACTCGAGAAGCGCCTGGGCCAGCTTTTCCAGCTCGTCGCTGTGCTTGGTCAGGATCTCGCGGGCCTTCTCCTCGCCATCGTCGATGAGCTGACGGATCTCGTCATCGATCAGGCTGGCCGTCGCATCGGACACGTTCTTGCGCTGCGCCACCGAATGGCCAAGGAAGACCTCTTCCTCGTTATCGGAGTAGCGCAGCGGCCCGAGCTTCTCCGAGAAGCCGTACTCGGTGACCATGCGCCGGGCCATCTCGGTCGCCTGCTTGATGTCGTTGCCGGCGCCGGTGGTGATGTTCTCACGGCCGAAGACAATCTCTTCGGCGACCCGGCCGCCGAACATCATGGCGATCTTGGATTCGAGTTCGATCTTCGAATAGCCGTACTTGTCGCGCTCCGGCAGCGACATGGTCACGCCCAGCGCGCGGCCGCGCGGAATGATGGTCACCTTGTGCAGCGGATCGTGCTTCGGCACATGCAGGCCGACGATGGCGTGACCGGCCTCGTGATAGGCGGTCAGCTTCTTCTCGTCGTCGGTCATCACCATGGAGCGCCGCTCGGCCCCCATCATGACCTTGTCCTTGGCCGCCTCCAGATCATCCATGTCGACCCTGTCCTTATTGGCCCGGGCGGCCAGCAAGGCGGCCTCATTCACCAGATTGGCCAAATCGGCGCCGGAGAAACCGGGAGTTCCCTTGGCCACCACCTCCATGTTGACATTATCGGCCAACGGTACCTTGCGAGCATGGACATTGAGAATCTTGGTGCGCCCCTTGATGTCGGGACGGGGCACGACCACCTGACGATCAAAGCGCCCGGGACGCAACAGCGCCGGATCGAGTACATCGGGGCGGTTGGTGGCAGCGATCAGGATAACCCCTTCATTGGATTCAAAACCGTCCATCTCCACCAACAACTGGTTCAGGGTCTGCTCGCGCTCGTCATGTCCACCGCCAAGACCGGCGCCGCGGTGCCGCCCAACCGCATCGATCTCGTCGATGAAGATGATGCAGGGGGCATTCTTTTTCCCCTGGACAAAGAGGTCCCGAACCCGGCTGGCGCCGACCCCGACGAACATCTCCACGAAATCCGAACCCGAGATGGAGAAAAACGGCACGCCGGCCTCTCCGGCGATGGCCCGGGCCAGCAGGGTCTTGCCGGTACCCGGCGATCCGACCAGCAGAACCCCCTTGGGGATGTGCCCGCCAAGACGGGAGAATTTTTTCGGATCCTTCAGAAACGAAACGATCTCCTCGAGCTCCTCTTTGGCTTCGTCGATACCGGCAACATCCTTGAAAGTAACCTGCCCCTGGGTCTCGGAAAGAAGCTTCGCCCGGCTCTTGCCGAAGCTCATCGCCTTGCCGCCCCCGGACTGCATTTGTCGCATGAAAAATATCCAGACCCCGATCAGCAGCAGGATCGGCCCCCATGAAACCAGCAGGGTAAACCAGAAACTGCGGTCTTCGGCGGGTTTGGCCTGAATGGTCACCCCCTTCTGGCGCAGCTCGGCAATCAGATTGGGATCATCCGGTGCAAACGTCTTGAACAGAGTATCATCCTGATACTTGCCTTCAATATTCGACCCCTGCACAGTAACTTCACGAACATCCCCGCGCTCGATGGCCTCAAGAAACGCGGTATAGGTAATCGGCTTCTGCTCCCGATCCTTCTGTGTCATCATGTTGAACAGCAGGATCATCACCAGGGAGATCACTAGCCAGAGAGCCAGATTTTTATAGAATTGATTCACTTTACCCCCTAATTTATCGATTAGTCGCCGAGCGGCCAACGCTCAAAAAACAGGCCCTGTGCCGCTCGAATCACTCGGAAATCTACCACAAAGGCCGCCAATTCACAACCCAATTGTCGTCAAATTTTGATTAGTTACGACCATCCGCAGGACCGGCTTGCCAACACCATCAGGGGCTCGGCCGGCACAGCGCCGAACCCCCACAACCCAAAGGACCTCTACACCAATCACCAACGGCAGGCACGCTCGGGCCTCACGGCCGATTTTCGCGTCGATAAAAAAATCCTTGAGCTTTTTCCGCCCCGCCATTCCGGCAGGCCGGAACTTGTCGCCGGGCCGAAACGATCTCACGATCAGCGGAAAAGGCACCTGACCAGCATCGAATTCCACGGCCGCAAGATTTTCACCCATGGGGTGCGACTCCAGACTCACCACCAATTCTCCACCTCCCGGCAATGGAAAACACCCGGGCCCCGAAACCTTAAAAGCAAAGGGGGGCACAGCATCCGGGGACTGCCGACGCACCAACAGCGAATCATAACGTCGCCCGACCCAGGCACCGGGCAAATGGATCTCAGCCTGGGGCTTCGCCGCCCCCAGAAGATCCTCCAGAGACTTCTGATGTCTGGCCGAGATTCCGTCCAGGCTGCCGCGCACCTCGGCCAGGGCCCGGCGCAACACCCGAGCCCTCAGGGCAGGATGCAGCGCGAGCAGCCGCTGTCGATTCAGCCGGCACTCTTGGTCATCGACCTGAGCAACCGCCGCCAGGGCTTCGATCTCCAGCCCTTTCCAGAAATCCTCCTCCAAGGCGGCCCGCTGACTCAAGCCGACCAGGCCGTCCTCGATCCGCGGGTTGATCTGGCACAGAACAGGGAGCAACTCATGACGAATCCGGTTGCGGGTAAACCGCGGATCGGCATTACTGCCATCCTCGACAAAAGAAAGACCATGTTCGGTCAGATAGGCAAGAATCTGCGCCCGGGAAAAAGGCAGCAGAGGGCGGATGAAATGGCCATTTTTCAAACGCATGGCAGCGAGCCCCGTCAGGCCGGAGCCTCGAATCAGGCGGTGCAGAACGGTTTCGGCCTGATCCCCCCGATGATGCCCGAGGGCAATAACCCCGCAGCCTGCCTGAGCCGCTGTATCTTCCAGAAACGTGCGGCGGGCTTCACGCCCCGCCTCCTCCAGCCCAAGTCCCCGCACCCCGGCGAGCTCCGGCACGTCAATTCGCCCAAGGGTCAGAGGAATCTTGAGATCTTCGCACAGTCGCCGCGCAAAGGAG
>NPIG01000987.1_pt1 | contig 17308 bp, 15 predicted proteins | sample 8637441 | NCBI WGS metagenome assembly NPIG01 (sample SAMN07420675, study PRJNA396082) | bioreactor metagenome | isolation source: sample BR6 brine-fed electro-methanogenic bioreactor BR | place: Japan: Kochi | collected 2016-06-14 | reverse complement strand
GCTGCATGATGCAGATCGGATCCGGCACCGGGGTACCGGTGGTGCACACGGTTGAACTGCTGGACTGGGCGACCGGCGGGCCGGTGCCGCCCGCGCTCTCGGGTCGTGACCCCGAGATCCCCGATCTGCGCGGGTAATTGCCCGCCCCGCGCCCTATTTTCGCCCCAACGCGCGGCTAGACCGATGATACGGTCTTCGGCGCGCCACAGGTCGGCGCGGGTTTGTGACGGAGGGGCATGTGCGACAGGTCTTGGCCGCCTTGGTGATGGCAGTTCTGCCGGTAATGGCTGCGGCGCAGGATTCGCGCCTGCAGCGGCTCGACAGTCTGGATGCGGGACGCGCCTGGCAGGCGGTGGGGCGGCTGGACGTGGGCGGCATGGGGTTCTGCACCGGCACGCTGATCGCCCCCGACCTGGTTCTGACCGCAGCACATTGCCTTTTTGACAAGTCCACCAAATCGCGCATCGACCCCGAGACCATCGAGTTTCTGGCCGGCTGGCGCAATGGCCGCGCCTCGGCCTATCGACAGGTGCGCCGCGCGGTGGTGCACCCCGATTACGTCTATGACAGCGCGGTTTCCCCCGAGCGGGTGCGCCGCGATCTGGCGCTGTTGCAGCTGCAACACCCGATCCGCAACACCACCGTGATCCCGTTCGACACCGCCGCCCGTCCGGTCACCGGCGATCAGGTTGGCGTGGTGTCCTATGCCCGCGACCGGTCCGAGGCACCCTCGCTGCAAGAGGTCTGCGGCGTGATGGCCCGACAGCAGGGCATTCTGGTGATGTCCTGCGACGTGGATTTCGGGTCTTCCGGCGCGCCGATCTTTTCCTTCGAGGGCGACGCGCCGCGGATCGTGTCGGTGGTCTCGGCCAAGGCCGAGGTGCGCGGCGACCGCGTTGCGCTGGGCACCGAACTGGGCGAACCGCTGGCGCTTCTGCGCGCGATCATGAAGGCCGGGCGCGGCTATGCGCTTGCCCCCGCGCCCGAGGCCAACCGCGTGGTGGTCGGCGGGAGCCGCCGCGACACCGGGGCCAAGTTCATCCGCCCCGGCGGTTGATCGGCATTTCTCACACTCTTGAAACGCACCCGCGCGCTTCCCACATTTTTCTGACCTGGACCGCCGCTTCGGGGTCCGGGACTGACCTTGCCCGTCCGTACCGGAGGGCTTTTCGTGAATCGCTCGTGACATGAGGATGACGACAATGCGTAGCTTTGATTTTGCACCGCTGCACCGGGCCACCGTCGGTTTCGACCAGATCGCCGATCTGATGGACCGGATCCTGGCCAATGATGTGGGCCAGCCCAGCTATCCCCCCTATAATATCGAAAAGACCGCCGCGGATGCCTACCGCATTTCCATCGCGGTGGCCGGCTTTTCCGCATCCGACCTCTCGGTCGAAATGCGTGAAAACGCCCTGATCGTGGCGGCCAGGAAGGCCGAGGAAGAGGGCGAGCGCACCTATCTGCACCGCGGCATCGCCACCCGCGCCTTTGAGCGTCGCTTCACCCTGGCCGATCATGTCCGCGTGACCGGCGCCAGCCATGTCGACGGCATGCTGCATATCGATCTCAAACGCGAAGTGCCCGAGGCGTTGAAACCGCGGCGCATCGAAATCGCGTCGGCCAAAGCCTCGGCGTCCGAGGTGATCGATGCCAAGGCCGACAGCCCGGCGGTGAACTAAACCGGCATTTCCCTGTCCCGTTTTGCGCGGCCCGAGGTCTCCAGGACCGCGCATATGCCCCGTGCTTGGCTGTTCCGGGCGCGGGGTTTTCGCCCCGAATGGTCCCGGTTGACCGGGTTTTCGGGCAAAAATGCGGACAACTTTATCCTTCGCCGGAAAAACGGTCACTCTTCTCGCTGAGGTTTACCAATTGTTACCGCGTTGCTGTCTTGGGTTGAAAGCCAACTGCGAGATTCAACATGACCGAGACACCGCAACAGCACAACGACCGGGGACTGCGCAATACCCTTCCCGTGGTTTTCGAGCGTAAGGCCTTGATCGCCGAGCGGTTTTATCAGGCGATGTTCCGCCTCGCACCGGACACGCGGGCGTTCTTCAGGACCGGTTTTGGGCGCCAGAAATCTGTCTTCGCCATGCTGATCGTCAAGATCGCGCAAAGCGCCGATAACCCCGCCGCGATGGAAAAGATTGCCCGCGATCTGGTTGCCGTGCACCGGGCCCGCGGGATCACCCCCGACCAATACCGGATCGCAGGTATCGCCCTGGACGAGGCGTTGACCGCCAATCTGTCCGACCGTCTCAGCGGCCCGGAACTGGCGCGCTGGACGCAGGTGGCCGACACCCTCGTCCAGCGCATGATCGAGTTGGCCGGTCAGACCGACATGCAGACGTATTTCATCTCGAGGAATTCCTCGATGCCGTGATGGCTGCCCTCGCGGCCCAGGCCCGATTGCTTGACGCCGCCGAACGGCGCCACCTCGGTCGAGATGATGCCGGTGTTCACGCCGACGATGCCGTATTCCAGCGCCTCGGCCACCTTGTAGACCCGGCTCAGATCCTTGGCATAGAAATAGGCGGCGAGCCCGAAGATGGTGTCGTTCGCCATCGCGATGACCTCCTCCACATCCTCGAACTTGAACAGCGGCGCCAGCGGGCCAAAGGTCTCTTCCTTCGCCACCTTCATCGCCTGGGTCACTCCGGTCACCACGGTCGGCTCGAAGAAGTTCGAGCCCAGGTTCGACCGGTGCCCGCCGGTCAGCACCGCCCCACCCTTCTCGGTGACGTCGCCCAGATGCTCCAGCACCTTCTCGACCGCCTCCTGGTTGATCAGCGGCCCGGTGGTCACCCCCTCGGCCAGCCCGTCGCCGACCTGCAGCTTCTCGACCGCCGCCTTCAGCTTCTCGGCGAAGGCGTCATAGACACCGGCCTGCACGTAGATCCGGTTGGCACAGACGCAGGTCTGACCGTTGTTGCGGAACTTGCACATCATCGCACCCTCGACCGCAGCATCCAGATCGGCGTCGTCGAACACGATGAAGGGCGCGTTGCCGCCCAGCTCCATCGAGCATTTCATCACCTGATCGGCCGCCTGGCGCAGCAGGATGCGGCCCACCTCGGTCGAGCCGGTGAAGGTCAGCTTGCGCACCTTCTCGTTCTCGCAGAACTCCTTGCCGATCTCGCTCGACCGCGACGAGGGCAGCACGTTGAACACGCCCGCCGGGATGCCCGCGCGTTCGGCCAGGACCCCCATCACCAGCGCCGACAGCGGGGTCTCCGCCGCCGGGCGCGCGACAAAGGAACAGCCCGCGGCCAGCGCCGGCGCCGCCTTGCGGGTGATCATCGCGTTGGGGAAGTTCCACGGCGTGATCGAGGCCGCGACGCCGATCGGCTGCTTCATCACCGTGATGCGCTTGTCGCGCTGGTGGCCGGGGATGGTCTCGCCATAGACCCGCTTGGCCTCCTCGCCGAAGAACTCGACAAAGGACGCGCCATAGACGATCTCGCCCTTCGCCTCGGCATGCGGCTTGCCCTGTTCCGCGGTCAGGATGGTGGCCAGGTCGTCGGCGTTCTCGATCATCAGGTCGAACCACTTGCGCAGCACCGCCGCGCGCTCCTTGCCGGTCCAGCTCGCCCACTCCTTCTGCGCGGTGTAGGCGGCGTCGATGGCGCCCGCCACCTGCGCGCGGCTCAGGTCGGCGATCTCGGCGATCACGTCGCCGCGGGCGGGGTTGGTGACCGCGAATGTGCCGTTTTCGCCCTTCACCCATTGCCCGTCGACATAGGCGTCGGTGGCCAACAGGCTCGGATCCTTGAGCAGGGATTTCAGGTTGGTCGGTGCGTCCAGCATGGCGGGTCTCCTCCGGTATCAGTGAACATGTTCAGTAAGCCCGGCGCGCCGGGTTGTCCATCTTTCCTCTTTGGTAGTGCACAGCGCCCCGAGCTGCAAAGTCCGCATCGTTTCGGCGATGTCGCAAACAGGCTTGAGCAGGCCGCGGATTCGGGTCTATCTGGCCGCGGGCCCGGCGATGGCGTCGCCGCCTTCCCCCGCGCGGACGATGGGGAAGCGCCCGTTTCCCCGTCCTGCACGCCGGGACCTTTCTGTAAAGGAGGGTCTGCGATGACCGCACGTCCCGAGTTTTTCCGTTTCCACACCGACAAGAAGGCGGGCAAAAAGGCCCCGCTGCCCTTTGCCGAGACCGAGTATCACGCGCGGATCAAGGGCCTGCGCGCCGCGATGGAGGAGGCCGGCGCCGACGTCGTCGTCTTCACCTCGATGCAGAACATCGCCTATTACTCCGGCTTTCTCTATTGCGCCTTCGGCCGGCCCTACGGGCTGGTCGTGACCGGGACCGAGGCGGTCACGATCAGTGCCGGAATCGACGCGGGCCAACCGTGGCGCCGCAGCTTTTGCGACAACATCACCTATACCGACTGGACCCGCGACAACTTCTGGCGCGCGGTGCGCGCGGTCACCGGCCCGAACCGGGTGGTGGGCTACGAGGGCGATCACCTGACCCTGATGCAGCGCGACAAGCTGGAGGATTTCCTGTCGCCCGTCACCATGGTCGACCTGGCGCCGGCCACCATGCGCCAGCGGATGCAGAAATCGCCTGCCGAGATCGCCCTGATCCGCGCAGGTGCCCAGGTCGCCGACGTCGGCGGCTACGCCATCCGCGACGCGGTGCGCGAGAGCGCGCGCGAGATCGACGTGGCAATGGCCGGCCGCGACGCGATGGAGCTGGAGATCGCCAAACGCTTCCCCGATGCCGAATACCGCGACACCTGGGTCTGGTTCCAGTCCGGCCTCAACACCGACGGCGCCCACAACCCGGTCACCGGCCGCAGGTTGCAGCGCGGCGATATCCTGTCGCTCAACACCTTCCCGATGATCTCGGGCTATTACACCGCGCTCGAGCGCACCCTGTTCGTGGGCGAGGTCGACGCGGCTTCCCTGAAGATCTGGGAGGCCAACGTCGCCGCCCATGAATACGGCATGTCGCTGCTGCAACCCGGTATCTCCTGCGCCGAGGTCACCCAGGCGATCAACGATTTCTTCGCCGAACGGGACCTTCTGCAATACCGCAGCTTCGGCTACGGCCACTCCTTCGGCGTGCTCAGCCATTACTACGGCCGCGAAGCCGGGCTGGAGCTGCGCGAGGATATCGATACCGTGCTGGAACCGGGCATGGTGATCAGCATGGAGCCGATGCTGACCATTCCCCAGGGCCAGCCGGGCGCCGGCGGTTACCGCGAACATGACATCCTCGTCATCACCGGGGACGGTCACGACAACATCACCGGCTATCCCTACGGGCCGGAGTTCAACGTGGTCGGATAAGGGCGCCCTTCGCGCCGGTCGATCGCCGACCTGTCATCCCCGCGACAGCGGGGACCTCCCGACCTTGACGCCTGCGCCGGGAAACACCCGCGGCGCGGGCGAACTCGGGCGCGGCTGCGGCCCGCGGCGCAAAGCACAACAGGCGGCCCGCCGCGACATTTAACTGCACCGCGCCGCCTGCATCTTGAACGAATATCAATTCTTGAATATGTCTTGGCGGTCGGAGTAACCGCCGCGGAGCTGCCGGGCGGGATTTGGGAACACCCGGGTTGGGCATGGGGGCGATTGGCCCCGTCGACGGCACCGCTCACCCAGCGAGGAGAGAGATATGGAGATCAAGAAGATCACCGAGGGCCTGTCGGTCAGCCCGCAGATCACCGCCGCGGACCTGCCCGCGATCAGGGCCGCCGGCTTCCGCGCGGTCATCTGCAACCGCCCCGACGCCGAGGCCGGCGACCAGCCCGGCCATGACGAGATCCGCGACGCCGCCACCGCCGAGGGGCTGGAGTTCCGCTTTCTCCCGGTGACGCCCGGCATGGTCACCGACGAGACCGCGCGGGCCTTCGGCACCGCGCTCACCGAACTGCCCGGTCCGGTGCTGGCCTATTGCCGCACCGGCACCCGCTCGGCCACGCTGTGGTCGCTGAGCGAGGCGCCGCGCCGCCCGCTGCCCGAGATCCTGGCGGCGACCAAGGCCGCCGGCTACGACATGAACGGCGTCGCCCGCCGCATCGCCAACGGCGGCAAGACGCCGACCGATACCGGTGACGCCAAGTTCGACGTGGTCATCGTCGGCGCCGGGGCGGGGGGCATCTCGGTCGCCTCCAGTCTCAAGGCGCGCAAGCCGGGGCTGGAAATCGCGCTGATCGACCCCGCCGACATCCATTATTACCAGCCGGGCTGGACCATGGTGGGCGGCGGCGTGTTCACCGCCGACCAGACCGCCAAGACCATGGGCAGCCTGATCCCCAAGGGCGTGCACTGGATCAAATCCGCCGTCGCGGCCTTCGAGCCCAAGGACAACGCCGTGGTGCTCGACGGTTGCCGGGTGGTAAAATACGACCGCCTGGTGGTCTGCCCGGGGCTCAAGCTCGACTGGGCCGCCGTCGAGGGGCTGGAGGAAACGCTGGGCCGCAACGGTGTCACCTCGAATTACCGCTACGACCTTGCGCCCTACACCTGGCAACTGGTGCAGGGGCTGGACAAGGGCCGGGCCATCTTCACCCAGCCGCCGATGCCGATCAAATGCGCCGGTGCGCCGCAAAAGGCGATGTATCTGTCCGGCGATGCCTGGACCCGGCGCGGCGTGATCGGGGATATCGACATCCATTTCGCCAATGCCGGCGGTGTGCTCTTCGGGGTCAAGGACTATGTCCCCGCTTTGGAGAAATACATCGAGAAATACGGCGCGCAGCTCGATTTCTTCCACAACCTGATCGCGGTGGACGGTCCGGCGAAAACGGCCACCTTCCGGGTGTCCAGGCCGGAGGCTGAGCCGACCACCGTCGAGATGGAGTTCGACATGATGCACGTCTGCCCGCCGCAGACGGCACCGGATTTCATCCGTGTCTCGCCGCTGGCCGATGCGGCGGGCTGGGTCGATGTGGACCAGGCCACGCTGCGCCACAAGACCTATGACAACGTCTGGTCCCTCGGCGACGTGATGAACGCGCCCAATGCCAAGACGGCGGCGGCGGCGCGCATCCAGGCCCCCGTGGTGGCCGAGAACATGGCCGCCGATATCGACGGCAAATCGCCGGTGGCGCAATACGACGGCTACGGCTCCTGCCCGCTGACGGTGGAGCGCGGCAAGATCGTGCTGGCCGAATTCGGCTATGGCGGTGCGCTGAAGCCGTCGTTCCCGAAATGGGTGATCGACGGCACCAAGCCCAGCCATGCTGCCTGGCTGCTGAAGGAAAAGATGCTGCCGCCGATCTATTGGAAGGCGATGCTGCGCGGCAAGGAATGGATGGCCAAGCCCGAGAAGATCACCGCAGGCGGGCAATAAGCCCGCGTACCAGAGATGGACATTGGGGCCGCTCCGAAGGGGGCGGCCCTTTTCGTTGCGGGGCGCAGGGGAGGGGCAAACATCACCGGCCCGCACTGGGGCACCCGGCGGCGCCCTTCCCAAGACGGGCAGTATTTGCCACAGTCGGGATAATTTTCGCGGCTTGGTGATGTAAACGATATTAACATCACCTATGTCCGGTCCATACCGATTGTTCAGGAGTATCCGATGGCCGATTTCAACGCGTTGCTGCGCGAGAGTCAGGAGCAGGTGGCCAAATCGCAGGCCGAGATTTCCGCGATGACCGCCCGGATCGAGGCCGCCCGCAGCAAGATCGAGGCCGGCGAAGCGGCCGGCATCGACATCGAAACCGCCACGCTGGACGACGTGCACGCCCATACCGAGGTGATGAACGCCAATATCGCCGAGCTGATCATGGGGCTGGACGATGTCACCGCCGGGTTTTCCCGCGATTTCGAGGAGCTGCGCAGCAAGACAGGCTGGGAAAGCTTCGTCGGCTTCTTCGCCAAGGACCGCTCCGAGGCGATGCGTCAGGAACGCATGCGCAGCGCCAGCATCGACGACAAGCTGCAGGACCTGATCGCCAAGTCCGACGTGATCGTGAAACTGCTGCAGGGCCAGCTGGCCATGCTGGAACAGCAGAAAGACAAGGTCGAGACCAACCTGACCGCCACCCTCGACGACCGCGAGGGCACCGTCGCCGCACTCGAATCCGTGCGCGCCGAGATCCTCGGGATGGACCCGCAGATCATCGCGCTGGAAAACAAGATCGCGGTCGAAACCGACGCGGCGGCGCGCACAAGGCTGGAGACCGAGCTGGCCGAGCTGAACACCCGCTACAACGCGCTGGTCCAGGACGAACAGGTGCAGCTGGCCAAGAGCCAGACGCTGGAACGCTACATCGAGAAGGGCAAGACCTGGGTCGATAGCCTGCAGAACCAGGCGGCCACCCAGATGGTGCTGATCAACAAGCTGCAGACCGACACCAATCAGCGCGTGGTGCTCTATGACGCGCTGTCGAAATCGCTGAAGACCGCGCAGCAGCAGGACATCGCCCACCGCATCAACGAGATCGGGGTGAAGACCGACCAGGAGGCGCAGACGGCGATGGCCGCCATCGGCACCGCCACCAACCAGAAGATGGCCGACATGCTGGAAAAGCACGAGGAGCACATGGTTTTCGCCCGCGAGGTGCTGGAGGCCAAGGCCAAGGCCGACGAACGGTTCGCCCGCCGGTTCCAGGCGATCGTCGAGAAGCACGACAAGAATTTGTACGGGGCGTGAGGGGCGCGCCGGTGAAGGGTGAGATGAACTTGGTGACGCCTATTCGGCAGACCGGCGCGGCTTTGCCGCGCGGCCCCCACCCCACCCCCCACGGGGTGGGGGCCAATTTGCTGAACACCCGTTCAGAGGGACATGGGCTGCCATGACCGATCCCGCCGACGCCCTTGCCGACGACCACACCGGCCTGACCGATACCTTCGCCAGCCGCCGCTATTTCCGCAAGTTCGAGGCGATCACCGGCCACCTGGTGCAGGTGGCGGGCGTCATGCGGGCCGAGGGGGCGCTGACCCGGGAAGAGGTCAAGGTCTTGTCCCGCTACCTGCTGGCGCTGACCTACACCTTTCGCGCGCTCAGCATGAAATACCTGATGGTCGGGCGCGAGACCGGGCGCTTCTTCGGCTCGCTCAACATGGACCGGCGCGACAGCGGCTTTCCGGTCGCGGCCGAGCTGATGACCATGGCCAACGATGCCCAACAGGCCGGGCTGCACCTGGCCAATATGCCCGGCGTCGACGCCTACAAGAACGACATGATCCGCACCATCATCGGCGACCAGCAGATCCCGACCCGGCTGCAATTCGCCCTGTCCCAGCGGCTCTATTACGAGGAACTGGCGCGCGGCGACCTGTTCTGGGTGCGCAACGATCCCGAGTGCCAGTGGATGGGCAATCTCGGCGAGGACCGCCGCCGCTTCCTGCTGCACTGGGCGGTCTACGACAGCCAGACCAACCTGCCGGTGATCTACCTGATGGAGCTGGAGGACACCGGCCGCACCGCCCTGCCCAAGGACGAAGACCGCTGGCCCCGCGCGCAGGCGCACCTGATGGCGCAATCGCTGGACCCGCTGAAACTGGTGACCATCGCCAAGGGCTTTGACGAGGATTTCGACCACCTGCACCCCAAGCGGCTGCGGCGCATTCACGTCGGCCCGATGTATTCGCATGCCTTCACCGACCAGACCGGCCCGCTGCGCGCGGTGCTGGACCTGGCCCATGCGCCCGAGGGGCAGGACTGGGCCCTGGCCTGGACCGAGGAGGAGCTGGAAAGCGAACGGGTGGTGGAGGAGCGCGCCGGCTGGTTCGGCAAGGTCGAGCGCGAGGTGTTCACCCTTGACCCCATCGCCGACCGCGGCGCCGACACCGGCGCCACCCGCACCACGCGCAGCCTGATCCTGCCGCAGCGGGTGTTCCAGGTTCTGGCCGAACAGAACCCGCCGGGCCTGTCGGGGCTGCGCAAATACGTGGTCAGCCCGCAGGGGCAGGTGTTGCAGTACGGGTGACCCTCCCAAAGGAGGGCCACCCGTACGGTGGGACAGAGCGGGTTTTCGAAGAAAACCGGCGGAGTCCCACACCAGGACGAAAAGAGTGTTGGGACCGGCGTGCCGCCGGTGCCTCCGGCGGGGATATTTGAGGCCAGAAAAAGACTTCGGGCCGGAAAGACAACGGATGGGCGGGACATGAGCCTGACAAGCGATCTGATGGAGCTGCGCGAGGCCGATATCACCGCGCATTACCCGGCCGCCGAGGCGATGCTGGAGGGGTTCGACCATGCCCCGCGAATCGCGCGGACCGCCGCCGCCCCCGCGGGGGACACAGAACGCTCGCCCGGGATCGGCACCCGCCGCCGGTTCCGCTCCACCACCCCGGGGCTGGTGACGCGGCGCACGGCGCGGCCCGACGGGGTCCACCTGCTGGACCGCATCGCGGCCTGCGACGGCGGCGATCCGCTGACCTCTCCGGCGCAGGCCCACGTGATGCGCGCGCTGCGCCGGGCGCTGTCCATCGCGCTGGCGCTGGCCGAGACCTATGGCGCGCAGACCCCGCTGGCCGAGCTGAAACGCGCCAACCTCGCCGGCGACCTGCCCGCCGCGCGCAAGGGCGAATTCTCGGAGCTGCTGGCGGGCGAGGCGCTGGTCACGCTGCATGTCTTCGGCAACGCGCTGGCCTTCCTGCTGGCCCCCCACCTGGGCGAGACCACGATCGAGCCCGGCGAGATCGAGGAGGTCTTGACCGATCACGGCCAGATCGCGCTGCACGGCGCACTGTGGGAACTGGACCGGGCGCTGGCCGCGCAGGCGGGCGACGACGCGCGCCTCGTTGCCACCGCCAGCGCCTTTGCCGAGGCGCTGATGGACAGGGTTGCCCTGCGCGCCCAGGCCGCCCCCCACCTGGGGGCCTTCACCGGCGCCGCCTGGCGGATCGAGGCCGACGACCTGACTATCCGCGGCTTCACTCCGGCGAGCCGGGCGAAATCCACCACGTTGTCGATGACCTTCAAGAAGCCCGAGGAGGTCGTCGGCAACCACATCGCCAAGTATCAGGCGATGAAACTGGCCAAGATGCTGATGGCCTATGATTTCGACCGCCGCCTGAACCCCTTTGCCGAGCTGGGCGGCTTCATCTTCACCTTCATGGGCGACGGCATGCCGGGCACCGGCAAGACCACGCTGATCCAGATGATGGCCGGGCTGATCCACGACTATTGCCAGAACGCGGGCTATCCGTTCCGCTATCAGAACCTCTCGACCGAGAGCATCGACAGCTATCAGGGCAAGTCGGCACAGAACGCCAAGGCCTTCATCAACACCATCATCGACCCCGGCGTGATCGGCTTCGGCACCATCGACGACATCGACCAGCTGGCCGGCAAGCGCGGCGATAGGCAATCCAGCGCCGGGCAGCTGGAGATCACCGCCGTCCTGATGGAGAGCTTTGCCGGCGCCAACACCGTGGTGCGCGGCAATTGCACCTTCGGCATGTTCTCCAACTACCCCGAGAACGTCGACGACGCCCTGCGCCAGCGCGCCGGCGCGCGCTTCCTGGTCGACGGGCCCCAAAGCCGGGACGATTACATCGACATCCTGGCGCTGCTCCTGGGCAAGGGGCACGGCATCCCGCTGGGCGATCACGACCTCTACGCCGCACAGGAGATCCAGCGCGCGGTGGCCGCCAGCTTCGCCGCCCACAACCGCCCGCAGGAGGCCGCGCTGGCGGATGTGTTCGACGCGGTGTCGGCGCGGGTGGGGGCGTTGGACACCGTGGCCAAGATGGGCAGCTATCTCAAGGCGATCCAACAGGCCGACCCGCGCTTCACCGGCCGGGCGATCAAGAACATCACCGACGCGGTGAAGCTGCGCTCGATGGATTTCGAACTGCCCGACGACTGGATGGAAACCCCCGATCTGTTCCTGTTCCGCGACTACGACACCAAGCTGGCGATGATCCGGGAACTGCGGGTGCCGATCACGCCCGAGATGGTGCTCCAGGAAATCAACCGCTACGCCGACAGCGAATTCCGCTATGCCGACAGCTCGGACGAGGCGGCGATCGCGACAGCGGTGCGCGAGATGGAGCGGATGGAAGAGGCCAAGCGGCGGTATCTGGAGGGCAAGGGATGATCGGCCTCTCCGCATATCACCCCCTCCCTGACCCTCCCCCGGATCAGGGGGAGGGGGGCGCCGGGTCTTCGCAGGCGATCCCGCCCGCCCAAACGCGCCTCCTCCCCCCACCGGGGGGAGGCGGGGAGGGGGGCATGTCCGATACCACGCCCGATACCCCGACCTTGACACCCTCCGAACCCATGTTCCGCAGCATGGCCCCCACCCCGTGGCGGGGTGGGGTGGGGGCCGCGCGCCTGCGGCGCGCCGGACTGCCGAACGGATGTTTTGTGCAAAGGAGGTGCCCATGAAACGCCTCATCACCCGCGGCCTGATGTTCGGCAACCTCTTCCACGTCGACAGCCCGGCGCTGGTCGAGCGCTACAACCGCGCGCTCATGCATCTCACCGGCAAGCGCAGCGCGCTCACCGACTTCCACATCGACCTCTCCGGCTACTCCCCCGAGGTGGGCGACGAGCTGGACGATCACCTCTATCTCAACCAGGGCGGGGTGAACCGGCAGTTCATCCTGCTCACCACCGAGCAGAAACGCTGCCCGCTGCTGGGGGCCAAGTTCTCCACCAGCCGCGAGATCCTGCGCAACTTCATCACCGACAACGAAACCCAGCTCTTCGCGCTGACCGCCACCGACGCCGTCGCCGGCGAGCTGGTGAACTCGGTGATCGACATCTCCGACCCGCGCCGCCTGTTCGACATCCGCCGCGTGGTGATCGAGGCCGACACCACCACCGGCACCCTGCGCCACGCCGAGGCGCTGGCCCGGCTGGTCGACCGCTTCAAATCCGAACCGGACGCCTGGTTCGACGACGTGCTGATCGCCGAGATGATTGGCCTGGCCAAGAAATCCGGCGACCTCACCCGCAACCCGGTGCGGCTGAAGACCACCGAATACGACCAGCGCGATTTCTGGACCGCGCATTTCGGCGGTCTCTACCTGTTCCAGGAGGTCGACAAGCCGACGCTGATCGCCGCCGGCGACACCGGCGCGCTGGGCGATCTGCCGGTTGGCCGGCTGCTGGCGCTGGGCGCGCGCAACCGCATCGCCCGCTTCCTCGACGACAACGGGCTGGTCGAACCGATCCTGCGCGCCCGCGGCCTCGATGCCGCCGCGATCCTGCGGCAAAAGATGGATTTCATCGTCATCGACGCCGCCGCCTCTGCCGGGCTCGACCTGGAAAACCTCGACCGCGCCGACCTGCGGCGGCTGGCGCGCACCAACGCCGATGTGCTGCCGGCGGCATACCACGGGCTGGCCCATCTGCTCAGCTGGGCCGCCTCCGACGGCGCCTGGCCGCGCATCACGTCCGAGGATCCTGCCTATTTCTACACCCTGCGCGCCGCCGACACGCCGCAGCGCGACCTGGTCAACATGCTGCTGGCCGAGCTGACGCCGCTGGACATCCGCCAGCTGTTCATCTGCCACAAGGAGCTGTTCTATCGCCTCTACGCCACCTGGCCCGAGGCCAAGCGCGCCTATGTTGCCGATTTCCTGGCGCGGGAGTATCAGGTGGACAAGGCGGGCGCGCGGGCGGCGCTTTTCGGCCACGAACCCGACATGAGCGGCGACGACCCGCCCGCACCGTCCGACGACCTGATCCGCCGGGTCGGACCCTGGGGCGCGGTAAGGAGGTCCTGACATGCTGGTGATGCTGCGATTCCTGCTGCCGCTGCTGGCCGTGCTGACGGTGATCTATATCGCGATCTCGATCTATTCCCGCGCCGTCCGCCGGCGCAAGCTGGCCGACCGCTGGGACAGCAAGGACGTTCTGACCGTGGACCGCGAAACCTTCATCCGGCGCGGGCTGGAGCGTTACGACCGCTCGTTCCGGCGCAAGCTGATCCTGGGGGTCTACATCGTGCCGCTGACGGTGATCGCGATCCTTATCTACGTCACCAATTTCATGTAAGGTTGCACCGATGGTTTACGTCAAATGGGCATTCATCCTCACCTTCTGGCTGCTGGTCGCGGCGGTGCTGCACTACACCCTGCCGCAACAGGACATCGCCCGCATCACCGACACCTATGAAAAGCGGATCGACCCCGGCGAGAACAGCTGGTTCTGGGCCGCCCATGATGTCGGCAGCGATCCGACCACCTCGAACCGCGACGTGTTCTTCATCCAGACCCGGCGCGCGAACGGCAAGGTGATGGTTTATCGCAACGAGGATACCGGCTGGTCCTGGCCGCCCTATTTCAAGGTCAACAGCTCGAACCTCCAGGCCGAGGCGGCGGATATGAAATCCACCGCCGAGAACCCGAAATGGGTGGCGATCCGCCACTACGGCTGGCGCAACGAGTTTCTGTCGATCTTCCCCAACGCGGTGAAGATCCGGCCGGTGGCCGGGCCGGACGTGCGCCTGATCCCGTGGTTCAACATCATCGTGCTGACGCTGCTGGCCGCCCTGTTGCTGGCGCTGTGGCGGCGCTGGCGGCGGTTCCGCACGCGCCGAATCGACCCGCTGCTCGAGGAGATCGAGGACAATATCGACATCGCCGGCGAGGCGCTTTCGGAACGCCGCGGCCGGCTGCGCCGCTGGCTGGACCGCCGCCGCGGCTGACCCCGGCTCAATCGGCGAACAACGCCTCGCTCCGGGCCAGGCTCAGCGCCTGGTCCCGCGGGATCGACAGGAACTCCGCCAGCGGTCCGGCGTTCTCCTCCGGCGTGGCGTTTTCGCTGATCTGCAAATGGTTCTCGAACCCGGCATCGCGGATGCGGTCGGTCTCATAAACCAGGTCGTTGCGGATCGTCGGCAGCAGCCGCTCCAGCGTCGCCGGCCCGGTCTGCTCGCCGATTAGCCCGATCCGGTGGGCATGGCCGATCAGGTAATCGTCGCTGAACTCGCACTCGATTTCCAGGAACCGGGTCACCGACCGGTCCGAGGCGAAATCCTGCATCAGGTCCAGGTTGCCGGGATCCATGCAGACGATCAGCCGGTCGGTCTCGAAATACTCGAACAGCATCCGCATCAGCGCCCGGCGGTGGCGGGTGCGCTTTTCCAGCGTGCTCTGAATGCCGCCCAGGTCGGGCAGGGGGGTGTCGACCTCGTTGAACAGGTAATCCACCGTCGGCACATTGGTGATCTGCCGGATCTGCTGCAACAGCCGCTTGGCCACATGCCATTTCTTGCTGACCACGATCAGCAATTCCCGTTCCCGCCCCAGCGAGCTTTCGGTTTCCCAGAACCGCATGCCGAACCGCCGCCCGATCCGGCCCCGCCCGGTCAGGAACTTGTACAGGTTGCGCCCCTCGTTCGAGATCCGGAACTCGACGTCATGGGCAGCATAAAGCCGGCCCAGCCGCGCCTTCAGCTCATTGGCCTCGGGGCTGATCTTGCGCGCGAACAGGTAATCCTGGCTCAGCAGCAGGTCGTAGTGATCGTTGTAGAAGGTCACCGGCATGCCATAGTCGGAAAACATCAGGAAGGTCAGCGACCGGCTCTCGATCTCGTTCTCCGGCACCAGGTGGCGCACCAGGGTCTGGAAAAAGGTCTCGTCGGGGATCCAGGTGGTGCGGAAGAACCGCAGCACGTCGCGGCGCTTGCGGATGAACTCCAGGATCCACTCGATGGTGCGCCGCCGCAGGCACCACCACTGGCTGCCGATCTGCACCTGGATATCGGACGGGATCGCCCGTTTCAGTCCCAGCCGCCGCTGCAGGTTCACCGTGGCATAGAACAACGCCTTGTGCTTCCGCTCGTTCAGGTAATGGCGATAGATCAGCCGGTCCTCCTTCATCCCGGTCTTGATCCAGTCGCTTTCGAAGAAATCGACGCTTTCGATGAAATCGACATCATGCGCGTCGAGAAAGCGATGCGCGTATTCCGCCGTCTTGATCGGCATGCAATCGCCCGACAGCATATAGAAATGGGTCGCCCGCGGAAACGCCTCGACCGCCGCCTCGACCGCGTTCAGGGTCGCCTGCACCAGCGACCACTCGCCCCAGCCGCAGCGTTGGCGCGGCCGCGCAAAGGTCACGTTGGGGTTGTCGTCCAGCGCATCGCGGATCGACCGGAACGCCTCCAGCGGGGCGCTGGCATCGAAATGGATCGCCACGTAATCGCCGGCCGCCGTCAGCCGCTCCGCCTGCATGACGATCGCGTCGGGGTCCTTGTGACAGAGCAGGATATACGCGATTTTCGCCATGCGGGACCGAGATATTCCTGTGCGGGCTGTTCTCCTAACTAGATAAAGGTGAAGGCCGATTGAATAAACACGGATAATTTGCTTTTTTCATGCCAACCCGCCCATGGCCCCGCTAGAGTGGCCCCGGCGACAAGGAGGCAAAGGGCAGATGGGCTTTCCCGGCACCTGGATGACGACGAGCGAAAGCATGGTGTACCGGGTGGTGCCGAAATGCGCCTGCTCGACCATCGGGCAGATCATGTATTTCTCCGATCACGGCGAATTCTTCGACGGCGACATTCACGACGCCCAATCGGGGATGCACAAATGGGCGCTGGAGGACAGCCAGGGCCCGATCACCCGCAACGTGCAGGGCCACCGCTCCTATGCCTTCACCTGCGTGCGCAACCCCTATACCCGCATCCTGTCGTCCTTCTTCGACAAGATCTGCGGCATCCAGCGCAACGGCAAACGCTATCGCGGCAACCTGGTGCCCAAGCTGACCTATACCTACGGCGTCGAGGTCGGCGGCGACGACGGCAAGCAGGAGTTCGACCAGATCAAGAGCTTCCGCCGCTTCCTGCTGTTCGCCCGCGACACCATCCGCTGGCGCCGCCCGATGGACCCGGATATCCACTGGTCGGCGATGTCGGGCCATGTCTCGACCTTCATCGTCAACGGCGGGACCTACGACAACATCTTCTGGACCGAGAAGTTCAATGCGGGCATGCAATCGGTGCTCGACGCGGTGGAAACCCCGGTGCCCGTCGACCTCGCCCAGATCCCCCGCTTCAACGAGAGCGAGGGCCACGGGCCGAAACGCGCCCACCCGGTCGAGGAGTATTTCGACGACCTGTCGATGCACCTGGTCTATGAGATCTACAAGCGCGATTTCGACCTGTTCAAATACGACCCCCATGACCCCTCCAACAAGATGCCGGTGGGCGAGATCGACCTCGACGAGGTGCACGCCAAGCTGGGGCGCTGATCGCGTGCGTCAGGGTTGAAGTGCAGGGGGGTGACTTACGCTCAACTTGTGGCAAGCTGGCAGGCGTTGGAAACGAGGAAGAGGAAGTGGACGTTCGTAACAAGCTTTCCAGAGGAAAGTTTTGCACGGCGTTCCTGTTGTAGTGTTTAAGCGCAATTGGCTCAACGGTTTTACATTTGGAGTAGT
>NPIG01000611.1_pt3 | contig 17353 bp, 17 predicted proteins | sample 8637441 | NCBI WGS metagenome assembly NPIG01 (sample SAMN07420675, study PRJNA396082) | bioreactor metagenome | isolation source: sample BR6 brine-fed electro-methanogenic bioreactor BR | place: Japan: Kochi | collected 2016-06-14 | reverse complement strand
TAATTGAGGGACAAGTTTGTCTCTGATTTCTTGAGTTTTAACCCCATTATTTCTGTGTTCTAACCACTCTTTATATAAAATTTTAAGAGGATTGGTAACTTTATCCATGGTTTCATTCATGATAATTTGCATTCGGTTTCGAATTGATTCATTCCCGTGGTGCATACCATAACCAAACTCAGCAGTATCTTCAAATAAAGAGTTCGCCCATGCTGGTCCTTCGCCTTTGTCATTTTTAGTATATGGAGTTGATGGTGCTGATGCAGAATAAATAGAAGTACATCCTGTTGCATTGGCAATCATCATTCTATCACCAAACATTTGTGTTGCTAAAGTGATGTATGGAGTTTCCCCACATCCTGGACAAGCTGAGTGGAATTCAAACAAGGGTTTAGCAAATTGTGAACCTTTTACACTGTCTTTTTCAATTAAGTAATCTTTGTACGTTACATCATTAAATAAGTAGTCAGCATTTTCTTGCTCATTCTCTTTTTCCATCTCTTCATAAGGAACCATCACCAAAGACTTCTCTTTTGTAGGACAAATATCCACACAAACATTACATCCTGTACAGTCCATAATAGAGACTTGGATTTTGAATTTTAATCCTTTATCTTTTAATCCTTTTCCTGTTGCATCTAAGTTATGTGCTTTTACACCTTCTGGTGCATTTTCAAACTCTTTTTCATCCATTAAGAATGGTCGAATTACAGAGTGTGGACACTCAAATGAACATTGATTACATTGAATACAGTTCTCTTCAATCCATTTAGGAACTACAGTTGCAATGGCTCTTTTTTCGTACTTTGTTGTACCATTTTCAAAAGTTCCATCTTCTCTGTTGGTGAAAATAGAAACAGGTAAGGTATCGCCTTTTGCCGCATTTACGACTTTGGCGAAGTTTTCAACAAAATCACTTCCCACATATTTTGAGTTGACAATTAATGGACCACCATCAAGTTTAGACCACTCTTTATTGACTTCAACTTTAACCAATCCAGCTTCTCCTGAATCAATTGCAGCGTAGTTCATTTGAACAATTTCATCCCCTTTGTTTCCATACGCTTTTTTCGCATACTCTTTCATATACGTTTTAGCTTCTTCATATGGGATAACATCAGCAAGTTTAAAGAATGCTGCTTGCATAATGGTGTTTGTTCTTGTACCTAATCCAATGTCTCGTGCTAATTTTGTTGCATTGATAATATAGAAATTGACTTCTTTATCGGCTAAGATTTTTTTAACTCTTCCTGGAATTCTTTCAATCACTTCTTCTGGTGTGTGAATTGAATTTAATAAAAATGTTCCACCTTTTCTGATTTTATCAATTACTTCGTATTGCTCTAAGTAAACCTCTTTAGAACAGGCTACGAAACTTGGGTTTGATACTAAATAAGTTGATCGAATAGGGTCTTTACTAAATCTTAAGTGAGATCGTGTGTAACCACCTGATTTTTTTGAGTCATATGCAAAGTAAGCTTGTGCATAAAGATTGGTTTTATCTCCAATAATTTTGACTGAGTTTTTATTTGCCCCAACCGTACCATCAGCACCAAGTCCGTAAAATAAACACTCTCTTACTTCATCTGAAAGAACTGATACATTTTCTCCTACTTCAATTGAAGTAAATGTAACGTCATCGTTGATTCCCACTGTGAAGTTGTCTTTTGAATTCTCTTTGGCTAAGTTATCATACAACGCAATGATTTGTGCTGGTGGAACATCTTTTGAAGACAGACCATATCGACCACCAATAATTTTTGGTTTTTTAGCTTCGTTGTAGAATACTGATTTAATATCTAAGTATAATGGCTCACCTAAACTTCCAGGCTCTTTGGTTCTATCTAAAACACAAATTCGCTCAACAGATTTTGGTAATACATTCATAAAATATTTTGTACTAAAAGGTCGGNNNNTTTCTTCCCTCTTTGGCTCTTAAATAGTCAATGGTTTCTCGAATGGTTTCATTTACAGAACCCATAGCAATAAGAATATCTGTAGCATTTTCATCACCATAGTAAGTAAATGGTGCGTAGTTTCTTCCTGTCACTTTAGAAATTTCTTGCATATAATCATTAACAATATCAGGCACTGCATCGTAAAACTTGTTTTGAGCTTCTCTTCCTTGGAAGTAAATATCATCGTTTTGCGCAGTACCTCTTGTAATTGGAGATTCTGGATTTAAAGAAGTATCTCTGAATCGTTGTACCGCTTCTTTATCTAAAAGTCTATCAAATACCGCGTAATCCATTACTTCAATTTTATTGATTTCGTGAGATGTTCTAAACCCATCAAAGAAGTGCATAAATGGTACTCTTCCTTTAATAGCGGCTAAGTGAGCAATTCCACCAATATCCATAACTTCTTGAACTGAACCTGATGCCAACATTGCAAAACCAGTTGCTCGAGCACTCATAACATCTTGGTGATCCCCAAAAATAGATAATGCGTGTGCAGCTAATGCTCTGGCACTGACATGAATAACACCGGGTAATAATTGTCCCGCGACTTTATACATATTAGGGATTTTTAATAACAATCCTTGTGATGCCGTATAGGTTGTGGTTAACGCTCCTGCTTGTAACGCACCATGAAATGTACCAGCTGCCCCCGCTTCTGATTGCATTTCAATAACTTTAACTGTTGAACCAAAAAGGTTTTTCTTTCCTTGTGTTGCCCACTTTTCAGTGTTATCTCCCATTTGAGATGATGGAGTAATTGGATACACACCAGCGACTTCTGTAAAAGCGTATGATACATAAGCGGCTGCTTCGTTTCCATCCATAGTAGCAAAAATTTTAGACATGAACTTTTCCTTATATTTATTGAACGTATAGGATACTTTCTCTTTACTTAATTAAAAATAAAATATTTGTTCCAAAGATTGGTTTTATAGTATAGATTCGAAAAGAAACAGGTAAAGTTTAAATAATTAATTCTTATAATTAAGAATCAATTAAATAATGACAAAAGTATATGAATTGATGAATTTTATACTCTTTTGTTGCTATAGATATGTAAGAGATATGTATCTTAGGGAGGTGTTAGAATAAACTTAAATAAAACTAATTTTCTAAAACTAATAAAATCAGTCAGAGCAATTAAAATGATTTTTTAAGTTAATTTTTAATAACCACTCATTTCTTTGATAAGTATTACTGCATCTAACGCATTCTTTGCAATAAATTGGGTGTGTTGTTTTAACTCTTCTTCTTTTCCATACCCACACAAAACACCTACACTGGAAATATTGGCTTGGTTTGCTGCGATTAAGTCCAATTTGGTATCACCAATCATCCAAATATTTGAACTGTTTGGTTCAGCCTTCATAAGTTCAAGTGTTCGTAAAATGGGTTCAGGATGTGGTTTAGGATTTTGAACATGTTCTCTGCCTGTAATGTGTTCAAAATAAGAGTGAATTTTCATATGTTCCAACAAAGGAATGGTATAAGCACCTGTTTTGGTCGTGACGATTGAAAGTCTGGCAAATGAAGTGGCGTGTTGTAATGATTCAATGGCTTTATCTAACAGCAGTGTTTGTGCTTTTGAAATAATGCGATAACGTTCTTTATAGACATCTACAAAAGCAAAAGCATGAATTTTTGGAACACCCAATTGTTCATACATAATATCCAAAGGGTAACCAATAAGAGATTTTATATCCTCTTCATTGCCTTTAAAATCAAAATCCATTTTTTCAAAAGAGTGATAAAATGTCGATACAATAGCATCGGTTGAATCAATTAATGTGCCGTCTAAGTCAAATAATATTATGGTTTCTTTTTTCATTCTTACTCTTTTATCCAATCTTTTTGATTATGGGTGATACCAATAATGGCAGGTTTAATGTTTTTAATTTGGCTATTTACAACGGTAATGGAGTTGGGAATATATAAAAACAAATAAGGAATATCGTGTGTAATTTTAGCAAAAATTTCTTGATATAAAGTTTGTAATTCATTTTGGTCTATGGTAATTGAGGCTTTTTCAATAAGGGTATCCACCTCTTTATTGTGGTAGCCTACAAAATTAAAAGCTCCTTTTTTGTCGCTATTGCTGTGCCAAATAGGGTAGGCATCGGGCATTAATGCTAAACTCCAACCTAAAATTACTGCTTCAAAATGTCGAGGATGCACCACGGTGTTTAAAAAAGCTTGCCACTCCATGACACGAATTTTCATCTGTACACCCACTTTTGCTAATTGGTATTGTAAAATTTCAGCCGCATTAATACGAGTGTCATTGCCTGTATTTGTAACCACTTCAAAAATTAAAGGATGAGTTTCGTCGTAGCCTGCTTCTAAAAGCAGAGCTTTTGCTTTTTCTGGATTGGGCTTGGGGGCAAGAATGGTGTCATTAAAAGCAAAACTGCCTGGTAAAAAAGGACCTGTACATACTTTGGCGTGTCCGAAAAAGAGAATATCGACCAATTCTTGTCGATTAATTGCAAGATTTAAAGCTTGTCGAACTCGATGGTCTTTAAATTTCTCATTTCTTAAATTAAATCCCAAATAGGTGTAAGCGAAACTGGGTTGTTCAATAATTTGATAATCGGTTTTAAATTTTTCATCAATTTGTCTGTCCAGTTGTAAAGGGGTTAATCCTCCCAAGTCCAAATTATTTTGTTTGAGCATTAAAAAAGAGGTAGTAGGGTCGGGTAAGAATTTGTATAAAATGGTGTCAATATTGGGTTTACCTTCAAAATAGTCTTCATTGGCAATAAGTTCAATATCTGAAGAGGGTTTGAAGCTTTTGAGCTTATATGAACCCGTTCCTATAGGATTTTTATTAAAATCACTTTTCATTAAATCCTTTTCTTCGTGTAAGATATGTTTGGGCAAAATGCCTACCATCCAAATCTCTAAGGCTTTAAAATAAGGTTGTGTATAGATAATCTCAAGCGTATAATCATCAAGTGCGGTAACACTTTTGACGTTTTTGTAATTTGAAGCAATTGAGGTGTAAATATTGGGATTTTGTATCATTTCATAGGTAAAAACAACGTCGTGTGCCGTAAAAGGAGTTTTGTCGTGCCAAAGGACATCTTTTCTTAGGTGTACAATTAAATGAGTAGGGGTTTTAAACTCATAGGAAGTTGCCAATTCAGTGGTAATCTTACCATGAATGTCATATTTAAATAAACCATTAAACAGCCATTGACTAATCTCACTGCTGGCAGAGTCATTGGATAAAATGGGGTTAAGGCGACTGGGATTTGAACTCATAGATAAGTTTAAAGTACTTGCTGTTAATAAAGTGAAGAGTGAAGAGTGAAAAGTGAGTAAGATAATAAATTTTTTCATGGGGGTATTGTACTGTTTTTTGCATAAAAAAAGGAGCAACAATCGTTGCTCCTTGTAAAATGACTTGAAAAAAATAGCGATTAACGTTTTGAGAATTGGCTGCTTTTTCTTGCTTTCTTTTTACCGAATTTCTTTCTTTCAACAGATCTTGAATCTCTTGTAAGTAAACCATGTGGTTTTAAAATTGTTCGAAATTGCTCATCAAAAGCCACTAATGCTCTTGAAATACCGTGTCTAACAGCGTCAGCTTGTGAAGAATATCCTCCACCTAAAGTTTTAACAACAATATTTACAGATGTTTCTTGTTTTGATACTTCTAATGGTTGAGTAACTCTTTTTTTGATTGACTCATGTCCACCTAACCACGCATCTAAAGATTGACCGTTAATTGTAAGTTGTCCGTTTCCAGCTTCTAACCATACTTTAGCGATAGAAGTTTTTCTTCTTCCCGTTGCATATACTTTTGCCATTAGTCTTATCCTTTAATTTGAGCAGTGTGTGGGTGTTCAGCACCTGCATATACTTTTAATTTTTTTAACATTGCTTTACCAAGTGTTGTTTTTGGTAACATCCCTCTTGTCGCTAATCTATAAAGCTTTTCAGGATTCTTTTCAAACATTTCAGACATTTTGTGTGTTTTAGTGTGAGGGCGTAAATTTAGCCCTAAACGATCAGCTTTTTTTTGCATATCTTTAATATTTTTAATCATTATTTCTTGGTCAATTAATAAAGCGGGAGTATCAATTTCTTGGTATATAGATTTCATTCTTNNCAAAATATCCTGAGTGTGTATAGTAGTTTTTAACTTCCAGTTTGTTTCCTGAAAATTTAGCTTTTGAAGCATTGATAATGATTACATGATCACCACAATCTACGTGAGGTGTAAAACAAGGTTTATTTTTTCCTCTTAAAATTGTAGCTACTTCAGTAATAATTCTTCCGAATACTTTGTCNNATCCAATCTCTATTGATTTCGTTAGCTTTCGCCATTTGAGTAAATTTCATCTATTTTCTCCGATTTATTTATGAGGTCGAATAATAGTACATAGATACTTAAGCATAACTTAAATTAAGGAAAATTTAAAATTTATTTGAAGTTTATTATAAATTTAGAGCCAAAATTGAGTTCACTCTCAATTTGTAAGTCAAAATGGTGGATTCTAAGAATTTTTAAAACAATAAATAAGCCCAAACCTAAAGAGTTGTTCCAGTTGTTTTTTGAGACTCGATAAAATTTATTTTTGATTTTTTCTAAATCTTTGGTATCAATTCCTATGCCCATATCAATGACTTTAATATCTTTTTCAGTGAGTTCAACGGTGACTTTATCATCAGAATATTTTAAGGCATTTTCAATTAAATTGCCAATGGCTATTGACATTAAGGTTTCATCGACATTTAAGGTAATATCTTCTCCTTCAATCACAATTTCACGGTTTTTGTATTTTTGTTTTAAATCACCAATAATTTCTTGGCAGATTTTTTTCATTGAAGAGGGTTTAAAAAAGCCTTCTTGTTTGTTCTCTTCGAGTTTTAAACTCAAACGGAGTCGGTCAATGAGTGCCGACATTTTATTGGCATTGCTGTAAATTTTTTTTAAAAAACTCTCTCTCATGTTCAAAGGCAGATTATTGTCAGTTAAAATGGTTTCTGTATAACCAGCAATAATGGCAATGGGATTTTTAAACTCATGTGAAATCGCAGAGATAATCTCATCTTTTTGTTGATTGGCTAACTTTAACTTTGCTGTGTGCTTGGATTTGAGTTTCTCTTTTTTTGAGAGTTTGAGTGCCACTTTGCGTAAAAGTTTTGAGATTTGGTAAAACTCCAACGTATAACTGACATTGAGTGATTTTAAATTGGATTTATTTAAGCCATCTTTTTTGGATAATTTGGTCAAAAAGAGTAAAATTTTATCGGTTTGAATTTGTAAACGATTACTGATAATATAAATAATTAACAATGTAAACAGTAAAAAAATCGCAAAAATAGAGCTAATTTGTAGAGTTAAGTTCATAAAACGAGACTCTACATGGGTTAAATAATCGCCCATACGAATGTAAATGAGTTGATTGTCAATGGTGACTTTTTTGACGACATTGAGCATCTCTTTATTGACAGTATCTGATTTTCGAATAATTTTTCCTACCCCTTGGGCATTGATGTTTACAATCTCTTCACGATTGATGTGATTGTCCATGGTACTTTTATCTTTATCGCTTTCTGCAATAACTACACCAGTTTCATCAATAATGGTAATTCGTAATTGGGTTCTTTTTTTCAAAGCTTGAACTTGGGCATCTAAATCGTTTAAGTGAACTAACGCAATACTGAATGAATCAATATTTTGAGAAAGATTTTTTTCAACTTCTTCAATATACGTTGCCTTGAGCCAGTAAAATGTAATCACCGTAACACCCAACAGAATACTTGTAAAAATCAGAATAAAAGAGCGTAAAAAGAGTTGATGAATTTTTAACAAAAAATATAACCCTCACCACGAATGGATTTGATGTACTCTTTTTTCCCTTTGGGGTCAATTTTCTCTTTTAATCGTTTAATGGCAACATTAACGGTTTTAAGTTTTTTATCGTAAGAGTCTTTCCACACCGAATCCAATAAGTGTTCTCTGGAGAGTAAAATATCTTTGTTTTTAATGAATTCTAAAAACAAATCATGTTCTAAGTGAGTCAGTTCAATGGGTTTTTCATTGATATAAAACTTTTTATTGGATTTTTTATAAACAATGTCTTTGACTTTTAAAAGTTCAACATCGTTTTTACTGCGTTTTAAAACCGCTTTAACTCGTGCTGAGAGTTCTTTTAAGTTAAAGGGTTTGGTAATATAATCATCGGCATAAGAAGAGAATCCTGTTAATATGGCCTCTTCTTTATCTTTTGCAGTTACATAAATGACGGGCATATTAAACCCTTTTTGTTTGATGTTTTGTATAAAGGTAATACCATCAATGCCTGGAAGATTTCTGTCCATTAAGATTAAGTCAATCTCTTCTTCTTCCAAAACATTTTCTAAAGCGGTATTCACTTGTAAGAAACCAATGGTTTCAAACCCCTCTTTTTGTAAGGTATACTCCAGAAGTTCTAAAATATCTTCTTCATCTTCAACTATTAGTATTGTACTCTTTTCCAAGTTGCACCTTAGGGTTATCTTCTGTTATTTTTTTTTGTTTTCTGTCATCTTCATACTCTATTACAGTATCTTTTGAGATTTTAATGACTCCTGGGGAGTACTTAATGGATAAAATTCTAAAGATAAAAAATACAAAAATAACACACAGTAAAAAACCAATGTCAAAATAATCTTTATTTGGATTTGAGGCTAAGATAATGACATCTCGAATTAAAAAGATGATAAAAATATCCACCACAAATCTCAGTCGTAACTTCTCTTTTTTAATAAAGTCCGACACCATTTTTACAACTTCCATAATAACGATGAATTCCAACATCAAAATGATGGCTTTGTAAAACTCTAAATTAATTGATACAATAACAGTGAAAATAAGCGCTGCAATTGAAACTTCGTAATTGTTTGCGAAGTAGTGTTTTATTTTATATATGGATCGTTTCATAACCGCATTGTATCATATATTGGTTTATGCTTGGTGAATTTCTCCACCTAAGTGAGCATAGAGCAATAAATTGGCAATGCTTGCTGCTCTGTCTGCCACTTTTTCAAGTCGTCTTAACGAACTTAATACTTCAAAATAATCTTTTGAAAGCTCTTTATTTTTTGTTATCATTTTTAAAATATTTTTTTCAATCATAGAGTATAAATCATCGGTTTTACTCTCTTCCACAACCACTTTATGAAAATAGTCTTCGGTTTCATTTTCATTTTGAATTTGAATAATTTTTAAAGCAGTTTTAATGGCTAAAATGGCAGATTTGTGTAAGGGAATGCCATATTCATTGATTTTATCCAAATCAATATCACAATCCACAATACGTGAAAAACTTTTAATAAAACTTCGAGTATTCGTACTGGCACGTACAATTTCATTGGTAATTTTTAAATATGAGACCAATACCCGTAAATCTTTTGCTTCAGGGGCATGTAACGCCAATGTGGTTACAATCATATTGTCAATTTTATTGGAGGTTTTTTCCAAATTGATTAACTCATTTTTTGCATCATTAAAGAGTTTATAATTTTTACTCTCTATGGCTTGTAACGCCAATTCATTTGCTTTGGCAACGCAAGAACCAATACCATGCACTTCATTTTTTATGCTTTCTAATTTTTCTTTNNTAAAGCTATTTTATTAGTCTGAATTACATTTTGACCAATCTCATAAACTTCCTCTTTTATTTTATTTATATTTTCCTCATATGGTTTTAACATTATCCAAACCTTCCTGTAATATAATCTTCTGTTTTTTTCTCTTTTGGATTGACAAAAATGGTTTCTGTCTCATCATATTCAATCAATTTTCCTAAATGGAAAAATGCTGTGTAATCAGCCACACGTGCGGCTTGTTGCATGTTGTGTGTTACCGTGACAATGGTATACTTTTTCTTTAATTCCAACATCAAAGCTTCAATTTTTTCTGTACTTATGGGGTCAAGTGCAGATGTGGGTTCATCCATTAAAATCACATCGGGTTTAACCGCAATGGTTCTTGCAATACAAAGCCGCTGTTGTTGCCCTCCTGACAATGAAGTTCCAGGAGCATTGAGCTTATCTTTGACTTCATCCCAAATTCCTGCACCAATGAGTGACTCTTCGACAAGTTCATCACACGCTTTTCCTTTTTTAACAATACCGTGTTTAATAGGGGCATACGAAACATTTTCATAAATGGATTTGGGGAAAGGATTGGGTTGTTGAAATACCATCCCAATTCGTTTTCGCACACTGACCACATCAATATCTTTGTCATAAATGTTTTTATCATCAATGACAACTGTGCCTTTAATTTTTGCACTGGCAACCAAATCGTTCATACGATTTAAACATCGTAAAAAGGTTGATTTTCCACACCCTGATGCACCAATAAGTGCTGTGATTTTATTTTCATATAAATCAATATTAATATCATGCAACGCATGATTTTGTGCATACCATAAGTTTAAATTCGTTGTTTTTATTTTTATATTCATTACCATTTTACCTCAAATTTTTTTCTTAAAATAACTGCGATGGTGTTTAACGAGATGAGTACCGTTAAAAGAACAATAATCCCTGCGGCTGTTTTTTCAATATAGGCTCGTTCGGGCATTCCCGACCATGTAAAGATTTGCGCAGGCATTACGGTTGCTGCTGATGTGATATTGGTAACCGCATCAGGAACAAAAGCAATCATCCCTACAATAATTAAAGGAGCAGTCTCTCCCATGGCTTGTGCTAAAGCAATAATAGAACCCGTTAAAATACCAGGAAATGCCAAAGGCAAAACATGGTCTTTGGTCACTTGCCATTTGGTTAAGCCCAAAGCATAACCTGCTTGCCTGATACTTGCAGGCACTGATTTTAAAGCGGCTTTAGAACTTACAATAATAATAGGCAATGACATCAATGCTAAGGTCATCCCCCCAACCAAGGGTGAACTTCGAGGTACTCCAAAGAAGTTAATAAAAATAGCTAACCCTAAAAGACCAAATAAAATGGAAGGAATGGCAGCTAAATTATTGATATTAATCTCAATAATTTGTGTGAGTTTATTATCAGGAGCAAACTCTTCTAAATAAATCGCCGTCATTACACCAATAGGAACAGCTAAAGACATGGTTACAAGCATGGTTAAAACCGAACCAATAATTGCCGAGTAAAATCCTGCATTTTCTGGTATTTTCGAATCTCCTGTGAAAAAGAAGATAACATTAAACCGTGTTTCAATCTCTTCTTTTAAAATCAACTCTTCAACTTTGGCTTTTTGTGCATCACTGAGTCTTGAATATTTTCCTTTAACATGTTGATCAGCTTCAGCATTTAACAAAGCCCAAAAAGTTTGTGTGGTACCTATCCATTCAGGGTTGGCTGCAATATCTTGAGGAAGACTTCTTAACCAAGCTCGACTGATAAGTCGACTCATATCTCTGTCAAAAATTCCATACGGATTTTGTGCGGTTTCTTCATCTATGGCAATGTCAACTTTAACATACGATTGTTGAAATGCAGGTGTTCCTGTTTTAATAATATCAAAAAGGAAAAATCCTAAAAAAGATAACGATAAAATCACTGCGGCTAGCGTAGTATATTTAAATCGTCGTGCCAGACGATTTCTTTTTTGTATTTGTGGAATATAAAAATTATTATGTACATTTTTTTTCATGATTGACCTTAGAGATTTGAAATTTTATATTTTTGGTGGAATCGTCGAATAGTGGTAATGGAAATCACATTAATAATTAACGTTACAACAAATAAAACAAGCCCCAGTGCAAAAGCAGAGAGGGTTAAAGAACTGTCAAACTCTTGATCTCCCACTAAGGCTTCAACAATTTTTACTGTTACAGTGGTCATATCTTCAAGAGGATTCATGGTTAAATTTGGTCGTAAACTTGCCGCCATAACAACAATCATGGTCTCACCTAAGGCTCTTGAAACACCTAAAAGCGTTGCGGCAATAATACCTGGCATAGCTGATGGTAAAACCACAAATTTAATGGTTTCGGCTTTATTCATTCCCAAAGCCAACGAACCATTTCTGACATTTTGAGGCACAGAACTAATCACATCATCACTTAAACTTGAAATAATGGGAATAATCATAATTCCCATAACCACACCTGCACCTAAAGCACTTCGATACGAGGCTTGCATACCAAAAACAGCAAACAAATCCACAATAAAAGGAGCCACTGTAATGGCAGCAAAAAATCCGTATACCACCGTTGGAATACCTGCTAAGATTTCTAAGGTAGGTTTAATAATATTTCGCACCTTTAATGAAGCATATTCTGACATATAAATGGCACTGAACAATCCAATAGGAACCGCCACTGCCATGGCAATAAGAGTAATGTAGAATGTTCCTGCAAAAATAGGTACTGCTCCAAATTGTGCATTGGCAACATCTTCTCCGCCTCTTGATGCTCCTGCTAAAAAGGCGGTGTCAGGATTCCATTGAGTCCCAAATAAAAATCCAGTAATACTTTCTCGTTGGAAAAAATGTACCGATTCAAAAATAATTGAAAATAAAATCCCAAAAGTGGTTAAAATTGAAATTAACGTTGCAAATACCAAAATACCTTTAACCACATTTTCAATTAAATCTCGAGCTTTAGTACTTGCTTTAATATTTTTTGACACTAACACCAAGCTTAAGGCAGCCAAACATAATGCCGATGCTACGAGCATAAAAGGAGGAATTAAATTAAAATCAAACAGATATAAAAAAAGCCCTGTCGTAATAAGCATTAAAGCCGGTAAGCCGGTATACAGTGTAGAAAGCCAACCATACTGTTCAGGTTGAGAGTGGAGTAAAACTCCTTGAGCACTTATTTTATTGGCTTTTGATTTTCCAATGATAAAAGCCATAAATAATAGCGGTATTAAACCACCAAAAAATATCAAAAAAAGTAGGTCATTTGACATAAAGCAATCCTTGTGAAATTAAAAAACCTCTACAAAATCGTAGAGGTTTTTTTAATGGGTTGTTGTATTATTTTACAGGAAGAATAGTGTGTTTTTCTACCATCTCTTTGGTTAATAGCGTTCGTGCCTTAACTGACTTTTGAACATCTTTTAACGTTTCTGTTGGCATTGGAATTAATCCAATGTTTTTTAATACCCCTTTTTGACCAATCATGGCATCTTGAACATATAAATCCATGAACTCTGCAACTCCTTTGATTTTACCAATGTGTGCATTTTTCATATAAATAAACATACTTCGAGATACAGGGTATTTACCGTCTGCAATATTTTTAGCCGTTGGAGCAATGCCATTTAATGTAACACCTGAAATTTTGTCATGGTTTTCTTCTAAGAAGCTGTAACCAAAATAACCTAATGCCGCTTTATCTTGAGTGAGTTGTTGAACGATTAAGTTGTCATTTTCTCCACTTGGAATATACGCACCATCGGTTCTGACTTTTTTATATTTTTTACCACCGTATGCAGGGAAACTTTTTGATGCTTTTTCCATTACCATTTCATCAAAAGAGTCTCGTGTTCCAGATGTAGTTGGAGCGCCTAACATTCTGATTTCTCGATNNGTTGGGTCAATATCGCTCCATTTTTTGTAAGGATTTTCAATTAATGTTTTACCGTCTTTGCTTGGAACTTCTTGTGCAATGGCTAAAAAGATTTGTTCTTTGGTTAAGTTAAAACTTGGATTTTCTTTACTTTGAGCAATGGCAATACCATCAAATCCTACCATTAAACCAGTAATTTCAGTTACCCCATTGGCTTGGCATGTTTCAAACTCTTTTGCTTTAATGGCTCTTGAAGCATTGGTAAAACTTGGAGTGTCTAAACCAGCACCTGCACAGAAAATTTTCATTCCACCACCTGAACCAGTTGATTCAACTACTGGTGTTTTAAACCCAGTTGTTGCTCCAAACTCTTCAGCAACATAACTCGTAAAAGGGTAAACTGTAGAAGACCCAACAATTCTAATTTGATCATTAGCCAACATTGAAGTGGCAATTGATGCAGTTGCAAGCAGTGCAATAGCAGATTTTTTGATACTCATTTTCATCTCCGTGTTTTGATTTGTCATTGAAAGTATAATCGCTTTGGATTACACTTTGGTTACAAACATACACCTACGGGAATATCAACTTTTTTAGAGATTTTTTTGATTTTACCTAAGGTATAGTCAAAGTTTCTTTTTTTGGTATTAATGCCAATTTCAATAATGGCACACGAAACAGAAAGCAAATCAAATTTTCTTTGAATATTAAATCTGTCCATACAAAGCATGTAGTTATTGGAAATATCTTCTTTATTGTAAAGGCTAATGACACTGTGTTTAAATTCATCTTGCAAAATAGAAGCATAAGCAAAAACATCTTCATAGGTTAAACATGAAAAGCCCACAAAAAAATCATCGCCACCAATATGTCCAATAAATGAGTTTAATGGAAGATGTTTTTGCAACAATTCAGCAAAAATTAAAATGGCTCGATCGCCTTGTCTGAAACCGTAGGTGTCATTAAAGGGTTTAAAGTCATTAAAATCAAAATACAACATATGAAACGTTTGATTATTTTTGAGTTGTTTGAAACTTTTGTAAATAAACTCTTCAATTTGATTATTGCCAGGCAGTTTGGTGAGGGGGTTTTGATTTTTGGCAATTTCAATGTTGCGTTTATGAGAGAGAGAAAGCAGGGAATTGACATTGATAAAACCATGATATTTATTGGCTTTTGTTACAAAAATTCCTTTGGAGTTGACTTCATTCATATTATATATTTCTAATGTTTTATCAATTCCCCATGTGGCTTCCACGCATAAAGCAGGTTTAATAAATTTATACAAGTTACTGCTATAAGAAACATTTTTTGCCAAAGATAAACCGTATTGAGAGTAAGAGATTTTTTTAATGTCCACTTCATAAATCACTCCTTTGAGGTGTGAATAGTTGTCAATAATGGGTACAAAGGTATTGTGAGGGTGATTTTTGAAATAGACAAATAAGTCATGTAAAGAGGTGTCAATATTTAAAGGGGTGATATATTCTATAAAGGTACTATCAATACTGTTTTTACTGTCATCTCGTCGATCTTCTTTTAACAGTTTTAAAACATTTTTGTAAATAGGTTCAATTTCATTGGTTTTAATGGTGGGCTTTTGAACTAAAAATCCCTGTATAAAATCCACGCCAATATTTTTACAAGTATAATACTCTTCTTTTTGCTCAACGCCTTCGGCAACTACTTTCATGCCCATGGTGTGTGCCATATCAACAATGGAAGAACAAAAAAGTTTTTTCTTGGAGTCGTTATGAATATTGGTGATAAAAAAGCGGTCGAGTTTGATAATATTGGCTTCGCTGTAATACAATAATTTTAAGCCAGACACCCCAATACCAAAATCATCAATGGCGATGGAGTAACCATCTTTTTTATATTTATAAATCATTGAACTTAACGCATTTTGTTCAATCATAGAACCTTTTTCACTTAGTTCAAAACAGATGGCATCTTTTTTTAAGCCATTTTCTTCTAAGAGTTTAGCCGTTTGTCCTTGAGGACAATTTTTGCTGTAAATAATACGATTATCTAAATTATAAAAGAGTTTAATGTTATCAATATTGAGTTTTTTAAATTTTTTAATCGCTTTTTTTCGTAACTCTAAATCGACTTGATAGAGTAAATCATCTTCAAAAGCACAATCAAATAAATCTTGGATATTGTGGTATTCTGTTGCAATCTCCACATTACGCAATAAGGCTTCAACGGCGTAAATTTTCCCCGTATAGGTATGAATAATGGGTTGAAAGGCGAAATCTAACTCTTTGAGAATCGTAATCCATTTCTCTAACATACAAATCCTTTATAAGTTAGATTTCATAGTTAGACTAAAGTATTTTGTTCGCGTTAAATAATAAAATCTAACTATGAAATTTATTCATTACTTTTTATAGTATAAGAAGTTTTGATGGTGTAAGTATAAGGGGATTTGATTACGAAATGGTTACGAAGAAGAAGTAACAAGTGACAAGTAAAAAGTAATGAGTGACAAGAAATTAACTACTCGTCATTCGTTACTTTTCACTCGCAACTATTACAATCCGCTGGCTTCCATAAGTCTGGCTTGATGGTCTGCAATAAGAGGGTCAATGATTTCGTCAAAGAAACCATCTTCCATAATATTTTCAAGTCGATACAGTGTCAAGTTAATTCGATGATCACTGATTCGGTTTTGAGGATAGTTGTAGGTTCGAATTCGACCACTTCTGTCCCCCGTTCCGACTTGTTCTTTTCTATTGGCACTGTCTTTTGAGAGTTGCTCTTGCATTTGAAGGTCATAAAGCCGTGCTTTTAAAACCTTCATGGCTTTTTCTTTATTTTTATGTTGCGATTTTTGACCTTGGTTGGTAACGACAATCCCTGTTGGCAAGTGCGTAATTCGAACCGCACTGTCCGTAGTATTAACCGATTGTCCTCCACATCCCGATGAACGCATTACATCTATTTTTAAATCATTGGGGTTAATTTCAACTTCAACATCATCAACTTCTGGCATAACTGCAACTGTGATAGCTGAGGTATGTACTCGTCCTTGTGATTCTGTTGCTGGAACTCTTTGAACTCTGTGAGTACCACCTTCGAATTTAAGTCTGCTATAAACTTGATCGCCTTTTACTAAAAAAACAATCTCTTTATAGCCTCCAGCTTCACTCTCACTTGAGCTCATGACTTCAACTTTCCAACCTTTTAGTTCCGCATATCGTAAATAACCTCTAAAAAGGTCACCTACAAATATTCCTGCTTCATCTCCTCCTGCTCCTGCACGAAGCTCCAAATAGATATTTTTATCATCGTTAGGATCTTTGGGGACGAGTTGAATTTTGATTTGATTTTCTAACTCTTCTTTTCTCTCTTCAAGTATCACCAACTCTTCTTTGGCTAAATCTCTGAACTCAACATCTTCAAGAAGAAGTTTATTTTCATCAATCTCTTTAATAACTTTTAAATACTCTTTTGCGGAAGTAACAATATCTTCCAAATTGGATTGTTCTTTCGAGAGTTCAGTCATTCTTTTAATGTCGTTGGTGATGTCTGGAGAGATCAATAAGGTGTTAATCTCATTGTATCTATCAATAAAAGGTTGTAGTTTATTTTTTAGCATAGTTTAGTTTATAGTAATTGATTCAATCAAATCAATTATATAGCGTTAACCTTTAATTGTAATCGACTTACTTTTCTTGCTGCATTACCTTTTTTCAAAATACCTTTAGATACACAGTGGTGTAAGTATTTGTTCGCTGTTTTAAATGCTACGATTGCTTGTTCTTTATCAGCACTTTCAACCGCTGCTAAAACATTTTTTGTAATGTTTTTAATTCTTGTTTTATAGAATCTGTTTCTTTCAGTTCTAACCGTTGTTTGTTTCGCTCTTTTTTCAGCAGATTT
>NPIG01000926.1_pt1 | contig 17375 bp, 13 predicted proteins | sample 8637441 | NCBI WGS metagenome assembly NPIG01 (sample SAMN07420675, study PRJNA396082) | bioreactor metagenome | isolation source: sample BR6 brine-fed electro-methanogenic bioreactor BR | place: Japan: Kochi | collected 2016-06-14 | reverse complement strand
TTTTTCCTGGGCTATGCGCAACGATGTTCTCCAGGCTTTGCATCCACGCTGCTTTGAACGCGTCGTCGCCCGCGAACAGCTTATAAAGCTCCAGCTCGTCCTTACGGCGACGGAGCATCACGTCCTTCAGGATACGTTCAAAGGCCAATGCCCGGTTCTGCGGGTCTTGGTTTTTCTCATACTTGTCTTCGAAGTCGGGGTGCGCGCGCACACTCTCCGCAATGTTCACGAATTTGACGCGCTGTTCTTCAGGTGTCGCGCTCCATCCCTGGAACCAACGCTCGTTGAATGATCGCACAATTTCGTCCAACGGGTCGGTTTCCGGCTCGCCATCCCGATACCCCCTTGGATTGGGGTTCTGGGGGTCCAGCTCGGTGTCGGAGGCGTCCAGCCCGATGTCGTGGTTCAGCTTCACACGTTCCAAACCGTATGACGACAGATCGACCGCTTCCAAAAGCTCGTCCAATGTGTCCTGGTTCGGGTCCGTGACCTTCAGCTTGGGGATCAGGAATTTAAGAAGCCAGAAGAGCTTTTCCCACTCCACAACTTCAAAAGGCATGATTGCCGCCATCTGACCGTAGATTTTGACAAATTGCTTTGCCTTCACCTTGAAGTCGATCTTGTCGGGGTTCTCCAGCTCCAACTCATCATTGAACCGGGCTGCCGCCACATCGATGATTGCGCTGAGAGCTTGCGCATCCTCTCCGGCAAAGTAGCGGTTCGCAAAGTCGTCCACTTCTGCGGCTTCATAGACGCCCACATCGTCCAGCGCGCCCTTCAGCTCGTGCAGAACATTGATGTCTGTCGCCTCGGAAAGGGTCGTCACGGTGTAGAACGGATCAAATGCCGCCTTGATGTCCTCGACCGAGTTAAAGAAATCGAGGATGAACAAATCCTCGGTGCGCTTACCCAATTTGCTGGCGGATCGGTTCAGCCGTGAAAGCGCTTGAACGGCCAAAACGCCCTGGAGTTTCTTGTCCACATACATGGCGGACAGCTTGGGCTGGTCGAAACCGGTTAGATACTTGTTCGCGACGATCAACAGGCGGTATTCGTCGGTGTCGAACTTGTCGCGCGTGTCCGTTTCGGCAAAGCCGTTCATCCCAGCTTCGGTATATGGAACGCCGTCCAGCTCTTTTTCGCCTGAAAACGCGATGAGCACCTTGAACGGATTGCCCCTGGCCGCAAGCTGCTGCGTCACGGCCTTGTAGTACCGGATCGCCGCCTTGATATCCTGCGTAACGATCATCCCCTTTGCTTTGCCCTTCAGCTTCTTGGGATTGACCACCTGACCGATGAAGTGGTCCAGCATGATCTCGGCTTTGGTGTTGATCGTTTGCTGGCTGCGCTCCACATAGGCGCGTAGCTTCTTCTGTGCCTTCTTTGTGTCGAAATCGGGGTTGTCCTCAATCGACTTCTGAATCTCGTAATAGCTCTTGTAGGTCGTGTAGTTGGCCAGGACGTTGAGGATGAAGCCCTCCTCGATCGCCTGCTTCATGCTGTAGAGGTGAAACGGAACAAAGCTGCCATCGGCTTGCTGTTCGCCGAACTTCTCCAGCGTCGTGTTCTTGGGGGTTGCGGTAAAGGCCAGATAGGACGCGTTGCCGCGCATCTTGCGGGCCTGCATCGCGGCCAGAATTCGGTCCTGCGGATCGTCGGTGTCGTCCTCTTCCGACGCCTCGGCCCCCAATGCCTCGTTCATCTTGCCAGCGGCCACGCCGCCTTGGCCAGAATGTGCCTCGTCGATGATCACGGCAAAGCGCTTGTCGCTCATGTCGGCGATGCCATCAATGATGAAGGGGAACTTTTGGATCGTCGTGATGATGATCTTTTTGCCCGCCTCCAGCGCGGCCTTCAGGTCGGCAGAACGAAATGCCGGGGCGACGATATTCTTGACCTCGGAGAAGTCCTTGATGTTGTCGCGCAACTGTTTGTCCAACAGCCGCCGGTCGGTCACGACAATCACGCTGTCAAACAGCGGGCGGTCCATGCCCCGATCGCCTGCTGCCTGCGCATTCGCCGGATACGTTTCGATCAGCTGATAGGCCGCCCAAGTGATCGAGTTGGATTTGCCAGACCCCGCTGAATGCTGGATCAGATAGCTGTGGCCAACGCCGGTTGTCGCAGCGTGATCCAAAAGCTTTCGCACCACGTCCAGCTGATGATAGCGCGGAAAGATCAGGGTTTTCTTGGCCAGCGGGTCTTTTGCGTCACCCTCCAGTAAGACAAAGTGCTGGATGATCCCGGCAAGGCTGCGCTTGTCGAACACCTCCTCCCACAGATAGGCGGTCTTGTGGCCGTTCGGGTTGGGCGGGTTGCCTTCGCCCTCTTTGTAACCCTTGTTAAAGGGCAGAAAGAATGTGCCCTTGCCCGCCAGCTTGGTCGTCATGAACACCTCGTCAGTGTCCACGGCCATATGCACAAGCGCGCGGCCAAACTGCAAAAGCGGCTGGGTCGGGTCGCGGTCTTCGCGGTATTGCTTTTGCCCGTGATAGCGGGCGGTCTGGTGGGTCCAGGCGTTTTTCAGCTCCAGCGTGATCAGGGGCATTCCGTTCAGGAAAAGCACCATGTCGATCTCTTGCAGCGGATTGGCCTGAGAATAGCGCACCTGCCGCATCACGCTGAACAGGTTCGCGTCGAAGTTTTCGTGCACCTTAGCTGAAGAGCTGGCCAGTGGTGCAGGGTACATCAGAACCAAAAAGGCGTTGTCCACCTGCAATCCCTTTTTCAGGATATGCAGCAGGCCCTTTTGTTTGATGATCCGGTCAAAGCGTTCCAGCACCTTGCGCTGCCAGTCATTCGGAGAATGCTTGCGCAGCTTTTCCAGCTCATCGGCCTGTGTGTCTTCCAGAAACTGCCAGAATAGCTTGGTGTCGAGCGCGTATTGCGCATCAAAATCCTGCGGCAGGCCGATGCGGAACTTGGCCGGATTATCGGGTTGTGGCTGGCCAGCCAGCTCTTCGCTGGTGAAGCCCGTCAGATGCTTCTGGATTGCCTGTTCCAGCGCGATTTCTCTTGTATTGCTGACCATGCCCGCCCCCTTAAATCACCTTAATTTTACCCGTCACCGCCGCATTGATCAGCGTGGCTTTGTATTCTGTTAGCGCTTCAATCTGGCGTTCTTTTAATTCAATCGCTTTGTCCGACTTAGACAATGCTTCATCAATATAATTTGCAATCTGTCGCTGTTCATCAAGAGGAGCAACCGGCAGCGTCACCATAGCAAAATTGTCGAAACGTAACGCTTGGCCGTCCCTGACAAGATTGGATGTCACTTGTAGTGCCTCAATGAATCTGGGGCTTTTGAGCAAGTATTTGTAATAGGGCACATGAATTAGCTCGCCGGGCTCCATCGCGACGTAGGCAGAGCTGACACAACCGGTAAAGTCTGAATACTCGATACCACCCTGAAAGCTGCGCATACTCATTACGAAATCACCAGCTTCCACGTGCTTCAGGATATCGAAATCCAAGACGACCTGAACGATCCTGCGCCCTTCCATCTCCATATATTCCTGCTGCGGAATAACGCCGTATTTTTGTGTGGCTGCAAGTTGCTGCTCACCTTTACGCGCCTTTTCCTTCCGATGCCGAAACAACCACTTCGGATTCTCTACATCCCAATGCGCAGGAATTTGGCCGATCCAGTCGATGCCGCTTTCTTTCATGGGTGCATCAGGGTTTAGGCCCTTGGTGACTGCCTCTTGAATGATGATCTGCTTGCGCTCGCGTAAAAGGGCAATCTGCCCCTCCTTGATCTTCACCGCCCGATCGATTTTGTCGGTTTTGTCGTCAAGGAACGACACGATGCGTTCTTGCGTAGCAATATCTGGAATTGGCAAATCAAGGTATTTGAAGTCTTCGTATGAAAGGTTCTGGCGCAATCCCGAACCCAAGCCATAAAAGACCTTCTTCACGTCGTAGCTGTGAAGTACGTAATGCAGATAGAATGGCAGGACATTGTCGTGCGGCCTCAGATTGATGTACGCCGAGGTTATGATGCCCCTGTCTTTAGCCAATCCTGTTCGAAGGCTGGTGACGTCATTCTGCAAGTCCGTGCCCCGAATGATGATGTCGCCCGGCTCAACGATTTGATAGGTTTCGAAACTTTCCGGAACAAGGCCCGTGAGTTTTTCCTCGGGTTTGACGATGACTTTGCCATAGCTCAAGGAAAGGACGGTGCTTTCCTTCATTCCCGTGTTCTTGTCCTTTTTCTCATAGAGACAGGCGCGCCCCGGAGTGACCTGCCAGTCTCCGGGAACATCACCTAGCCAATCCACGCCGCTCGGCTTGTAGCTCTCATATCGCGGATATTGCGGCAGCTGCATTACGCCACCTCCACATTAGGCTTTTCCTCAAACCCAAGGATATCGGCGATCAGCCCGTCTGCCTGTGCCTCTAGCTCCAACAGGTCGGTAGTAACTTCCTCCAGCGTGCGCAGGGGTTTGTGGCGATAGAAGTATTTGTTGAAGCTGATCTCATACCCGATCTTGACACTATCCATGTTGATCCATGCCTCGGGCACATGGGGCTGCACCTCGGCCAGGAAATAGTCGTGGATGCTGTCCTTTAGGGGCACGTTTTCCGCATCGCGCAGGTCTGAATTGCTTTCATAGGTCAGATAGGTGCCATCCGCTTGGCGATAGTACCCAAAGTCGGCCAGCTGTGCTTCGGTGCAGCCAAGGCGGTGTAGCAGCGCGTCCAGCTTGTCGCCTGTCAGCGTCAGCTTCTTGCCGATGACCTTTTCGGCGTCTTCGTCATACCAGCTGACCGCATTCAGGATCGCGTTCTTTTCTGTCGCGGACAGCTTGATCTTCTGAGCCTTGATCGTTGCTGTGACCGTATCGCGGAAGGTGTTGTAATCGTTCGTCTCTGCCCTTCCGATGATGTCCATCAGGCGTAGCCCCGTGGCGTGCAGGTCGCGTAGGCTCTTCCAATATTTGACGTCCAGCAGCTTGCCGCGAGCCTTAGCGTTCAGGGTGATTTCCTCATCCTCACACCATTTCAGGATGTCCTTGGAATGGTCCCTCAGGAAACCCGGTTCATAGACTTGTTCACCGTATTCTTCCCAAAGATGCTCCATCGGGATGCGCAGGGATTTGTCAAAGCGCAGCGGGGCCAGCCGTTCGGCGGAAAAGCCCGCGCTGCGGCGGTCGGGCCGCTCAATGGTGACCTTGTGATATCCGAAGTCCTGATTTTCGAAGATTTGCACCGCGATACCGGTGGGGTCGCCGTTGTCGTCCAGCTGTCGCTCAATGGGTTCAAAGCCTAGATATGCGGCGGTGATCGCCTCAATATGCTCTGGCGCGAATTCGCAGTTCTTGTCGCCCAGGTTCTTGCGCAGCTTACGATACAAAAGGTTCGCATCGATCAGCTGCACCCGTCCCTTGCGCGACTTGGGCTTGGCGTTGGAAAGCAGCCAGATATACGTGGTGATATCGGTGTTGTAGAACAGGTTGTTGGGCAGCTGAATGATGGTGTCCAACAGGTCGTTTTCGATGATGTAGCGGCGGATGTTGCTTTCGCCGCCGCCCGCATCGCCGGTGAACAGGCTAGAGCCATTGTGAACCGAAGCGATGCGCGACCCCATCGGGCTATCGCTGAGCGGCTTCATCTTCTTGACCATTTCCATGAGGAACAGAAGCTGGCCATCGCTGGAACGCGGGGTCGCATCCTGTGTATCGGTCTCACCCCAATAGTCGGCCAAATCCACCTTGAAGCGCGGGTCGATCACGTCCTTTCCGTCCTTGATGAACTTCTGCTCGCTGGCCCAGCTTTTGCCGTAGGGCGGGTTTGAGAGCATGAAGTCGAACTTGCGGCCCGAGAATTCGTCGGTGGAAAGGGTTGATCCGACCTTGATGTTCTCGGGGTTGTTGCCCTTGATCATCATATCGGATTTGCAGATCGCGTAAGTTTCGTCGTTGATCTCTTTGCCGAAGAGGTACACGTCGCTCTTCGCCTGGATCAGGCCGTCGGGGTCGGTGATGTAGTTCTGGCTTTCGGTCAGCATCCCGCCCGAACCGCAGGCCGGGTCATAGATGGTAAGCACCGACGGCAGCTGATCCTTAATCGGGTCGAACATGAGATGGGTCATGAGGTGGATCACCTCGCGCGGGGTAAAGTGCTCCCCTGCTTCCTCGTTGTTCTCTTCGTTGAATTTGCGGATCAGCTCTTCGAAGACATAGCCCATGCCCAGGTTGGACAGGCCCGGCATGAGGTTGCCATCGGGGTCTTCCTTGTCGTGCGGGGTTAGGTTGATCCGGGGCGATACAAACTTTTCCAGCACGTCAAGCAACACGTCCTTGCCCGCCATGTGGCGCATCTTGGCCATGAGGTCGAAGCGTTCGATGATCTCTTTGACGTTGGCGCTGAAGCCGCCCAGATATTCTTCCATGTTCGCCAGGAGGATTTGGCGGTTGTTGGTGGCCGTGTCATGCAGCTTTCGCAGGGTCCACTGGCTTGTGTTGTAGAAAACATAGCCTGATGCGGAGCGCAGCGCCTCGTCGTCAAGCTCGGTGGCCTGCATTTCATCTTTCTGGAACCGCAGTTCTTCAAGCACTTTTTCCTTGGTGGGTTCAAGCAACGTGTCCAGGCGGCGCAGCACCACCATCGGCAAGATCACGTCGCGGTATTTCCCCCGAACATAAACGTCTCTCAGGCAGTCATCAGCAATGCCCCAAATGAATGAAACCAATTTATTGTGCACTGCTTCGTTCACAGTCGATTCCTCCAAAATTCCTTGCCGGTATTGGTAGCGGTTTGGTTGAGGGGTTGAAACCGATTACCGTTCGTCGCGTTCGTTCATGTCGCGCTGCATCTGTCTCTTGGTTTGGGTTCGGTCGCCTTTGCGTTCGCTCTCCTGCACCTGCCGCCAAGCGTCGAGTAGGTAGTCGCGGTGATCGTCTGGTAAATCAGCCTCGCGGATGTGTGTGTCTGTGACGTCACGCATGGCATCGCGCATGTCGCGCCAGAGGCCAAGACGCCGATCGTTGCGGGTTTCGCGGTCACCCACCACCTCAACAGCGCGTCCATAGGCGTCTTCGGATGCGCCAATTTTTGCTTGTAGGGTAAGCCCCGCATGATCGTGCCGTTCTTTCTGGTTCGTGAGGCTGGTAAGTCTGCGATGGGCGCGGGGTAATTCAGACAAGGCCGCGTTGGCTTCTATGCGGGCTTTGGTCCTGAAGCCCAAAAGTCTCCAGCCTCGTTTCTTGCCGATCTGAGTCAGATCGATATCATCGAGGCTATCCCCAGCCTGTGTGCGGCGCTCCAATGCGGCTCTGGCCGATTTCGGATTTCGGTAAAGCTGCCCGAATATGTTTTCCACGGCATCATTGGCCTGAGCGATATCATTATTGATACGCTCCGCAATAAATTGGTTTTTGCGAAGGGCACGGCGATCGCGGATGAGTTTCGCGCCTTCTTCTGCGGCTTCCTTTTCTTTCGATTGGAAATAAGCGTAGGTTTCGACGGCGGCGAACGCGCGCTTCACGCGTGATTTGGCTTTGGCCATTTCCTGTTCATCTCTGCGTTCCGCCTCCTGTGCCAGTTCATCCAGAATTGAAACGGGCCGCTCAGCATCCGGTGGCTCCAATTGGTCTGCAACGTCACGATCAATCTCTCTATCGATCTCATAGGCTTCCCAGGTTTCCTGAAAGCGGGCTTCCAGCCGATCTTGGCGGGCGTGTTTGCCGACCTTGGACATGGTCATGAAATGCTCGCCATCGGTAATACGGAAGCCCTGGCCAGCACGCCTCAAGTGCAGGCCATGCGCCTCCAGCCTGCTTTCAAGCTCGGCCCAGCTGGTGGCGTCCTTGAAATGGTTCGTGATGTCGGCGCGGATGCGGCGCATCTCTGTTTCGGACCACTTGGCCAGTGGCGCACCGTCCTCACGTGCCGCCCGGAGTTTTTCTCCGCGTGACGGGTCCTTTTTCCGGTCTGGGTCTCGCTCGCCTTTGCGCCATTCATCGAGGTCAGGACGATCTACGATCCGTAGACCAAGTTCCTGTTCTTGGCGCTCAAGACTTTCCATGATCCGGTAAACGTCACGCCACGCGTTCCAGACGCGTCCCGACTCTGGGTGCACGGTGTTGACGACAATGTGGATATGCGGGCAGTCGCCATCGTCGTGCGCGACGATCAGGTGTTGATGCTCTGAGAGGCCAAGGTCGGCGATCAGCTGCTCGGCCACTTGCATCTGCACTTCTTTAGGCGGTTGTTCCTCCGGGGGCCAGCTGATTGGAAGATGGTACACGGGCCGCTTAGAGCCACGTGAAAGCGACGTTGTCGCCCGCATGATCCCTGCCACAACCATAGGGTCAGTGGTAGGTAGATTGCGGGCTTCGGCCCAGATCACGCGATGAGGGTTTTCCTCGCCCTTCCTGCCCTCGTGTAGGTACCGCAGAAGACCCTTGAACCCCGCGCCTTTGTAGGGGTTGCCGATCATGGGCAGAATGGACGGAGCTTGTCCGTCAGGTCATGGAGAACGGATAGAAGCTGCGCTTCGGAAACCGGTTCGCCCTTATTGGCCTGACGGGCGAGGCCATTGAGCCGCGTGCCCTCATGGGCCAGCAGGGTCACGGCCTCGGGCGCAAAGCCGGGTTTGGCATCACCGGATGTCCAATGGCTGAGCGCAAGGGACACGCGCTTGAAGACGTGTTCGATGTGCACCGCGCCATCGATACGACCGGTCTGCGCGCTGTCCAGGAGCTGATTGAGGTTGTTGCCGACCCGGGACAACTGCCGGATCAGTTCGTCAGCCTGAACGCGGGGTTTCTTGCGAAGCGGCTTCCCCAAGGCAAGGCTGCGGATGTAGGCCGAAATGGTGACGCCCGCACGCTCCGCATTCGCGGCGATGCGGTCCCGCTCGGCGGGGGTCACCAAGAAATTAATCTGCGTCGTCCGGCGCTGGTGTTTCGGTTTCGTAGACCCCTTTGGTCGTGCCATACATCAAAGCCCCTCTGCGGCATCTGAGCAGACGAGGTGATTCCCTTGAGACGTAAGCGTTAGCGGGTCGAATGGGGATCATTTAGCTATATAGAAAATCGTTTTTTCTATATAGCTATACTTCCTCGCTCCTCAATCGAAGGCTACCGTCACACATGCGTTTGTCAACTTATGAAGCGCTGCGGGAGCCGTCATTTTTTTATTCTGACACAACCGCTTAGCTATAGGCTCCAATATCTCACCGCAGTTGTCAACAGGTTCGGCTATTGCTGACCCAAGCTGCCAATACGTACCCACAACAGCCAATAGAAAGACTGTCAGGTTTTCGCTCCTGTGTCGGCCCATAAATCGAAGATGGGCCGATCGGTGCAGCGCGGGCAGACGCGCAACCATGCGACCGCTAGGCCCGCACCTCGCCGCAGCACGCGCCTTTCCCTTTGCGCGCTCCGGAACGGGGCTGGTGNNAGTGAAACCGAACGCTTCCGCATACAGATACGTCAGCCCCAGTGCGGAAGCCGATGAAAGGGCCTGCCCCATGACAGCCTGGACCACCCTCAGCTTCAACCGTAACGCCGCCTTCGGGGACCGGGTGTTCATCAACATGGCGTGGCGCGCTGGCGCTGGCCGGAGTAACAAACTGACAATGTGGATCGCCCCGATCTTGGGGCGCGAAGACGATCCGGGGGCATGGCGGTTCCATGCCAGATCGGGCCAGATTGATCTTTCAGAGGATCAAGCGGCGGACCTTCTCGCCGGTGTTTTCACGATGCTGGCAGCGCATGGCCATGATCCGGAAACCATCTCCTTCACAAGGCTGGCTGCGCTGGCGCAACGGCCTCAGCACCATATTCCGGCCTTCCAGAAAGAGGCAGCACTGCGTCACCTGAAACGCCAGAAATTTCTCGATCTCGATCGCGCTACGGGTATGAGTTTGTCGCAGTAACGTCCAACGGGACCGCCGCGCGGCATTCGCAGAAAGCAGCGCAACGGCCCGCTTCTCCAAACAACCCTTGCGCGATCATCTCGGCGGCCTTTTGTCCGCAGCCTTCAGCGCCCTGGCCAAGGTCCGGCCATGAACGCCAAACCGATCAGCCAGGTCCTCTATATTCGCCACACCCTCTTCCAGCGCCCTTTTCGCTTCCTTGATCTGAGCCGGGCTTAGCGCGGGCGGACGCCCGATCGGCTTTCCCGCATCTTTCGCTACCTGCATCCCGGCGCGGGTGCGTTCGCTGATCAGGGACCGCTCAAATTCAGCGAGCGCTCCCATCATGTGAAAGACCAATCGCCCGCCCGGCGAGTCCGTGTCGATTGCCTCGTTCAGGGATTTGAAATGTGCCCCCTTGGCCGCGACCAGATTGATCAGTTCGATCAGCCTGATCAATGACCGACCAAGCCGGTCCAATCGCCAGACCACCAGCACGTCACCGGGGCGCAACGCCTCCATCGCTCTGGTCAATCCGTCCCGTTCATCGGCGCTTCCTGACACGCCCAAGTCCTCGTATATCTTTTCGCAGCCTGCGGCTCTGAGCGCCGCAAGCTGTAATTCCAGGTTCTGCTCAACCGTGGAAACACGCGCGTATCCANNCAATGCGCATTTGTTCTTCTTTCGTTTCATTGATGATTCTGGGCGGAAATCTACGGCTTTACGGTTGACAGAAGGGTTCCCTTCCGCCCGCGCCCGAAAGCCTATGTCTTCAGCCCTGAAGTTGTCCGATTTGTCACGTTTTCATCGCGGTAATTACCCGCCGCTGAGATTTGACAAAAGGGAACCCTTCCATCTCATGATATCACATATTCGCGCCGCGAACGAAAAATTGTTTTCCGCCCCGCTCTGCGATTGGAGACTTTGATGAATTTCGTGAAACGTATTTTTGGCGCGGTCGATCGCGGCTATCTTGTTCGGGCCTATCTGATCAGCGCGACGATTATGGTTGGCTGGATCGTATGGGCGAATGCCAACTTTCGGTTCCCAACAACTTTCGATTTGTTCTTCATTCCAGCAGCGACCCTTCTATTCCCCTTCGCCAAGCTCGCTTGGGATGAGATCAAAAATCTTGTTCTGGGACAGACTGTCATCTTCTTTAATGCAATTTTTCTTTACGCCGCAAAAATCTTCATCAACGTCCTTCTTTGGGTTTTCGCTCCTATCGTCGCGCCTCTGGGCATCCTGTACCTAGCGTTTCGTACCCGCACCCCGCATGTTGACATTGATCCGTAACAGTTCAAACCTCTGCGAGAGCAACCAGTTTCTTCACAACCCAGTTTATAAGGATACTAGCAATGAGAAGTATTCGTCCCTTCGTGCTTGCCGTCGTCACAAACGCGGCTTTGGCCCTCCCCGCCTCATCGATTGCAGAAACACAAATCATCGCAGATGACACCAAAGCCTATGACTCCGGCGTTTGGGAGCTTCAGTACAACAAATCCTTTGGCGGGGAACTGGTGTTCTCTGACCGTTTCGGTGGTGGTTCAATCTGGTGGAAACTTCCTGACAGCAGAAAGCAGTATTCTTGCCGTGCGGCGTTCAATTTGCCTTCGCAAGACGAATATCCGCAAAATGGTCTGCTTGAACTGGATGCTGTTTTCGGACCTGATTACCAAGAGGCATGCCCTTCAGACATGGTTCAATTGTCTGTTGGTCCGATCGATCCTCGTGGAAGCCGAACACTGAACCTAGCGGTTGGCGCGCATGAATTTGAGGGGACGCTGCTCAAACTTGTCAGTTATGCCACACCGTCGGGATTGCGCCCCCGTATCCCAGAAAACTTGGACATTCTTGGCGCAACAGTTGGAATGGCTGAAGGCGACGTAACCGCCATACTTACTGATGTCGGATACACGGAGATTGAAAAAACTGAGTTTTTGCCTGCCGCACATCTAATCACATCGCATGGGGGGTTTCTGAATGGCATCGGTGCCCAATAGGCGATGGACGCGATCCTACAGCAAGAAGAGCCATTCTACATTGTTAAAAAACTGACACGCGATCCTGACGCCTACAGAACATACGAGACGGAAAGCACAACACCCTTCAACCTACTACCAGATACGATTCAGATAATTGTTATCGGCGACACGGTTGCATCGATTTCGCGCTTTATCCCCTTCGATCAGAGCATCTTTGATAAATTTCAATCTGAGCTTTCTCTAAAATACGGAACTGGAGCGGATTCTGGTAGTGCGACGGTTTTGAAGACCACCTCCCTCAAAGCGCGTGTTGCGCTATTTGGGCGATCTGGAAAGGAAGTTAATCCCAAAAGCTCGGTTGGTGGGGCTGGCTTTCCCTGGTTAAATAACGACTGTTTTCCCACGATTAATTTGTTCGATGTAAGTTTTCCGGGAAGCAACATACATGACCGTCGAATCGCTGTATTTTCAGATACAGTTCGGCATTGTGCTTCGGAGGTTAAATATGCGTTGTTGCCATCGGATGGTGGCGTCCCGGCAATGGCGTATGTCCAAGTCTCATCGCGAGCGATTGCACAAGATGCAGCTATGAAAACCGTTTTCTTTTCGGCTTTGGACGAAGTCCTGTCGGCAACATACGATGCTATGCTTGAGGCCCAGAATGCTGAGGCGACTGAAGCCGCCTCGCCGGACCTTTAACCTCAGTGAAGAGCTTTAGCGGGTTCCTAAAGAACGGAAAACAGTCTCGACTGATACGGGAAATCCGGCCAAGATGATGGAAAGGCCGGATATTCCTTCGGCTACCTTACAACCGGAGCGCCGCAGGATCGTTGTCAGACCCAAGATCATTGCCTTCCAGATTGCTGTATTTCTTCTCGTCCGGTTATCGGTCTTGGCGGGATCGGTTATGGCATGAAAAGCACGGAACGCCCCCGCCCTGGACGGCAACGGGCAAGCGGTATCTTGAGGGCACGGCTGAACGCTCCAGCCTGATCCAGAACCCGCCCCCAATCCACGGTGACGCGCATTTCATGAGGTCGGATGGCCTGGTTGAAATCGAGCGCCGCGCTTATGCCGAACGTGAAAAGATGAACGGGCCAGGAAACCCGTTCTTCCTGTTAGGCGATGGCATCGACGTCGAAAAGCAGGACATCGGCGGAGCGGTTGCCTCCTTCGCGCCAGGTCACCTACTGACCATCGCGGCAACACGGGCCGGGAAAGGCACCAGCCATATCGTGCCGAATCTGCTCATGTATGCCGGGTCAACCGTGGTGATCGACCCAAAGGGCGAAAACTACGCGCTCACCCATGCGCGGCGGCGAGAGTTTGGCCGCGTGGTACGGATCGATCCTTTCCGGGTCACAGGGACAATCGATCCGGTGTCACCCTACGCGGGCTATAATCCGATGGAGTTCGTTGCGGGCGAAGGCGACGCGCGGCGGCTCGCCTCGGTCCTGCTCGGAGATGCCCCCAAAGGCGATGGCCAATTCTGGCATGATGAGGCTCTGAACCTTCTTTCTGCCGTCATCCTGGCGTGCGGCCTGATGGGCCGGGATCAGCTTGCCGATGTGCGTGACCTCCTGACGGCGTCTAATGCAGATCGCGGCGATGGCCAGTCTGACCTGATGAAGCGTCTGACGGCCCTTGCCGACCACACCAAAGAGCCAGGGCCAAAGCGCCGGATCAAGAGCTTCATCGGCTATGAAACCAAGATGCAGTCCAGCATTCTGGCCAGCATCAACGCCAAGATGAGCATCTGGGATACGCCGGAGATTGCCAAGTCAGTCAGACAAACCGATGTGCCGTTCGGTGATTTGAAACAAGACGTGGTGACGGTCTATGTTGTCCTGCCCTTCGACAAGCTGGGCGACTACGGCGCGTTTTTGCGTCTCATAATCGGACAGTTTTACCAGGCGATGATCAAGGGCGGCAAAGCCGAAGGCGTGCCGGTTGCTTGCCTGATTGACGAGTTTCCCGCCCTTGGCTCCATGAAAGAGTTGGTTCGGGCGCTNNCAATCGCGGGCTATGGCGTGCGGTTCTGGCTTTTTGTCCAGAACATTTCACAGCTGAAATCCCTTTATCCGGACGATTGGAACGTGATCCTGTCGCAGTGCAGCACGGTCAGCGTCTTTGGCGTAACCGATGCGGAAACGGTAGACTGGCTCACGAAAACCCTGGGCCAAAAAACCACCGCGATCGGCGTGCCTGGTATCAATCTCGGCGGCGGCGGGCGCGATGCGGATGGCGGACTAAATGTGAATGGCGGCGTCAATCATGGGGTGCAGCTGACCGGTGCGCCCCTTATGACGCCGGGGGAAATCATGGAGTTTCTTGGTGTCGGCCAGCCCTGGCAGTTGATCCTGCTATCCGGCAAGCGCCCTATCGCCTCGCAACGGCTTGAATTTCACAAGGATGAAAACCTCTCGCGCATGGCCGGTTCAACAGAGCCGGAACCGCTCGCGCTGCCCAATGACCTGAGAGAGACGCAATTTTGGAAAGGCGTGCCCAAGGGGCACCGTTACGGAATAAGGGATGCCAATGAAGACACTTGAAGAGCGTGATAGCCCTTTTGAATACTCTGGAAGTGACAAGCTGCGCACAATGACCGCGCCTTGGCTGATTCAGTATGATGGACAGCCCATGCCGATCGATATCCCTGCTGGTGCCAAGGCACTCTTTGATAAGAAACGGCAGATTTTGCACGTCCATGACAATACGACGGGGATTTCTATCACGGCCACCCCTTATGTTTTCGTCCGGTTGGACTACACACAAGACTATCACGATATCCAATTCACCGATCCTGAAAATCCGCACCAAAACCTGTGCGGGCTTTATGTCAGCGAAGGCGTGCTGCACTTCGAGGACAACAAACTGTTCAATTTCTTGAATACGGAAATGTTCCGCTCGGCCTGCCGTCTGCTGTCCTCACCGGTATTCAACCCTTGGCAGGGATTTCCTGAGTTGACCGCCGATCGTTGCTATTACATGGGCAATTTTGAAACGGGTGAACTCTGGGTCCATCCCGACCAGCTCAAGGAATATCCCGATACGCCAGTCGATGAGCACAGAGGGTCCCTGCTTCGGTTCCTATTTGTGACGGAAGAGCCTATCGAAGGTTGGGACCGGATAGCTCGCGTGACGCTGGACATTCCGCCAGGTCCATATGAAGCCAAAGTCATCAAATCAGATAAGAACACCGGCGCACCGGATTTGATCGAAGTAAGCGGAATGAATGATGAAACGTTTGCGATTTCGACAACGCACATCAAGTTTTCGGTCTTGGATCAAGCCCGAGAAGCTGGGACCTTGTTCCCGGCAGAGCCGGAATACCGTCCTGACTTCGATCCGCGTGGGCATACCGATCTGGCGATGAAGGCGGTGGAGCCACCATCTAAGGGGCTTCTTTCCAAGCTCTTCGGGGGATAACTAAAAAAGGGGCGCGGCAGCGCCGCGCCCGCAGGGTGGGTTCGGGGAAAAGGAAAGTTCGACGGCGTAGCCGTCGCCGATTTTTGCGAAGCAAGGGGGCGTTGCCGCCCCCCTACGCCAGATCAACGGTTCCAGAAGATGTGCACTTCCTGGTAGCCGATCTCGATGGTGAACACGTCTCCGCCAAGCTCAAAGTCGCGGCCCATTGCTTCGTAGTCAATGTAGTAGGCCAGCGCCTCTGGGATGTCGGTCGTGTCCTCGGTCAGCTCCTGGGCGAAGTCTGCAAGGCTTTGATATTCGCCTGCGTAATCCTCTTCCAGCGCCTTGGTTGCTTGCTCCACGTCGCCGTGAAAGTTTTCCAGCACCGCCGCGCCGAGGTCGCCATGCTCTTCGATGAAAACGGCCAATTCGTGTGCGCTTTCAAAGCTCTGATATTCGCTGATCTGCACCGGGCCAAAATTCATGTAGTCGTGAATGGCCCATTCTTCGGCCACCTCGTCAAGCGGTGTCGCCTTCAGCATATCCCGCACGGCTTGCCAGATATCCTCAATATCTTGGGTCGCGTCGATCCAGACGCCGTGAAGAATACCATTGTTGTAAGCTGCAAGGTCTGCAACGTAGATTGCCGGGTTTTCCATGTTCCTTTTCTCCTTAATTTTCCGGTTGCGTGTGCTGCAACCGACGCCTCGACGGCGAGTTGTGGGGAGGCAAAGGCACAGGCCGCGACAGGCGGAGGGGGATCACCCGCCCTGCACGGATCGAAGAGAAGGAAGGACGGGGAAACCGTCAGTCGCGCCGAAGGGAAGCCTTGACTGCGCCAGGGGCGAAGTCCCTTAGAACAAACCAACGAACATGCGAAGCTCTGCTTAACTAATTACGTTTATGTAATTATTTCTTGGTGCGTTTGCGCCTTATGCGGTATGATGTCCACAATGGAAATCCAAAAAATCGAGCTACTGCCGCGCAGCGCCTTCAAGGCGCTCTCTCGCGTTGAACAGGATGAATACCTGCAAACCCTCGCCCGCGACGAACGGCAAGGCGCTGATGTATCCGCCGCGCCTCTGCCGGAAGAGGCGCTTGACCGGCTCCGCCGCTTTTACCGCCGCCGCACCTTTGCCGATCTGAAGCGGGAAGTCATTGCCGATACTGGACTGGCCAAACGGTTGGCCGGGCTGACCGATGCCGTGAATGGCGCAACGCTGCGCAAGATGATCGCCTCAGAAATTGTGCCAGAGGAGCCGAAACGACCGCTTAAGCGCCTACCGCCTGCGGATGATGCGCAGATCGAGTTTTTCCAACCCGTGATCCATGACCTTCCTCTGAAGGATGAATGGGATATCATGGATGTCGCGGTCTTTTCGCTGAGTAAATCCACGCGGGAAACCACGATCCGCTACCAGCTGAATAACTGCGTTATCACAGTTGCTGGCGGGGCCGATGTTGGGATCGCGAACGCCTATGATTATGACGTTTTCCTGAACATGGTGACCTGCCTTGCCGATGAAATGCGACGATATCGGCAGGAAGAGCGTAAAGGTCTGATGCCAAGCCTTCCCCCGCCGGTCTTTCGCACCTCGGCAACACAAATCCTGAAATTCTGCCGCCGAGCAAATGGCGGAAAGCAGTATGACGAACTGGAACGCTCTCTGAAGCGTCTCCAGGCGACGCGGATCATGATCGTCGGCTTCGATGGGTCCAAGAGACGCGAAGGCGGTTTTCAACTGATCAATCAATACGAGATTTTGAGCCGGACGTCGAAAGGCCGGATCGGCACTTTGCAGATCGATATCCCTCGTTGGGTTTATGAGGGCGTTGTGCATCCATCACGCAAGGACAATCTGGTTCCACTCAATCCCGATTACTTTCTGATCAAAAAACCCACGGGGCGGTTCCTCTATCGCCTGGCCCGCCGCGCGGCCAACAAGGACACGGCCCATTACAGTGTCAAAGATGTTCATGCGCGGAGCGGCTCCACCGTGCCCCTGCGCAGATTCGAACTGGCGATGGAGAAATTTGTGCAGGACAGCAAACAAGACCCCTTGCCGGATTACGATATTGACCTGATTCAGGGCCGCAACGGCCCGATCCTCCGGTTT
>NPIG01000655.1_pt3 | contig 17378 bp, 8 predicted proteins | sample 8637441 | NCBI WGS metagenome assembly NPIG01 (sample SAMN07420675, study PRJNA396082) | bioreactor metagenome | isolation source: sample BR6 brine-fed electro-methanogenic bioreactor BR | place: Japan: Kochi | collected 2016-06-14 | reverse complement strand
GCATTTTTTCCTGCAACCGCTGCTCGGCGATCTCGTCGGCGAACTGGTTGATACTCTTCATGATTCCGTCAAACAGGTCGTTGATGTCCATGGTCGGTCGCTCCTCGTTTTGGTTTATGCCCTTACTTACCGGAGAGACGGAGAAAGTGTCGGGCGGTGGCTGAATTTTTTTCGTGTCTGCACCCATGGCTCTTACTTACCGGAGCGGTTTCGAATTTGTCGGACTCACCGCGAGTTTTGAGTTGCACGACGCATAGCAGATGTTATATTGTTAAATAGTTTTTAATGGCTTTGGTGCGCCCAGCGATTTTGGGTGCGCAAAAGCCCAGTAGATGAATCAGATGGTTGGAGGCTGAAGCGCGACCTGCCGCCCATTGATCGGCTGGAAGGCTTTCGGCCCGGCGGGAACAGCATGTACCAGCGGGTGATGGTGGCGGTGTTGGTGAAGAGAAAACCCTGTGCCGCCTGGATTTACGACGGGTCGCCGATTCGTCCAAGTCTATCCGGCAAGCGAACCGAAAGGATCTGGACAGGGACTTCATTCGGATAAACTGGTTAAAAAGGCAAACATTACCTTGACATTTTCTCGCCCGCCACGTAGTATTACGTTAATATTAGTCGGACCAAACCGGATGAGAACGGGTATAGACAACCCAAACCTTAAACATTTGGGTTTGTCACCGTTTGAGATGGTGGCGAGCACCCGGAGTTAAGACGGTGGAAGACAGGTGGCTATCCGTAGATGAGATTGGGGCGTATCTCGGCATAAAGCGGGATACGGTCTACAAGTGGATCAGTGAAAAAGCCATGCCTGTCCACAAGATCGATCGTATCTGGAAATTCAAGAAAGACGAAATCGACGAGTGGGTTCGCAAAGGCGGAGCAAGTGAGACCAGCGGTGAGCATGACGGAAAAGAATAAACAATTATCCCGGTTCGGGTTCAGCTTCGAACGCGGAGGCGCTCATACTTCTCGCACCATGATGCTTGAGGAGCTGGGGGCCTTATTGACCTATGTCGACCGGCCCGAGGCTGACAAGAGCGATTACCTCCAGGCGATAGATGATGAGAACTGCCTGGGCAAGCGCTCCGGTAAGTCCCGCACACTCACATATCGACATCTCGTTGATCTTTATTCGCTTGATCCTACCCGAGTCCTTTTTCGGGCTCTTCTCTACTTTTGGAATCGCGACATCGATGGACAACCATTGCTGGCGCTGCTCTGCACTTACGCTCGAGACTCCATTTTCCGGTCTACCGCACCGTTCATTCTGAAATTTCCGGAAGGCGCAACGATTACCCGAGATTCCCTTGAGGAATTTATTGACGCCCAGGAGCCAGGCCGCTACAGCAAGGCGACGCTGAAATCAACAGCGCAAAATATCAATTCGACATGGACCAAATCCGGCCATCTCTATGGACGCGCCCGGAAAGTGCGCTCCCGCGCTAACCCTACCGCCGGGAGCGTCTCCTATGCTTTGCTTCTTGGCTATCTCACTGGCGTGCGGGGACAGTTGCTTTTCCAAACCGAATACACCAAGTTGCTCGATTGCACATTCGACAAAGCCATTGAACTTGCCGAAGAGGCTTCTCGCAAAAGTTGGATCGTGTTCAAACGCGTGGGTGACGTCATCGAGGTTCTGTTTCCGAACCTGATCAATCAAGAAGAAATGGAGTAGCTTCGTGAGCAGAGTTAAGCGGCTGATACAGTCCTACAGCAAATACATCTCCGTGCCGTGGCGCGATGATGCCGCTGCCGCACAGCGGGTGATTTTCTGTGTCTACAACGAAACTGAGGAACGCTGGCTGCGGGCCAAAGTCGATGAATTTGAAATCGTCACACAACAGGCTGGCCACAGATGGGCCATGTTCGACCTGACGGATACCTTTGCCATTTGGCTCGCCTCGCAAAGGTACGCCAAGAGCTACTTTCAGAAGCCGCATCTGCTCTCCACGCTGCTGCCGAAATACCTCGCATACATCACTGATGAATTCGAGACCTTTCTCCAAAAAAACGAGATTGGCCCCGATTCCGTCGTGGCAATTAAAGGCGTCGGTTCGCTTTTCGGATTTCTGAAAGTGAAAGAGGTCGTTGACAAGTTGGCCCCGATGGTCAAGGGACGGCTACTGGTCTTTTACCCGGGCAGCTATGAAAACAACAACTACAGGCTGCTGGATGGCTATGACGGGTGGAACTATCTCGCAGTACCGATCACTGCGGACAAGGAATACTGAACGAGGGGTTGATGATGAATAATCGCGATATTTACCAAAAAGATCCGGCCACCCGAAAACTGGTCAACGAAGGCGTGGCAAGCGTCAACGACGAGAAAACCAGTCAGGCCCTGGCGGTACTTCGTTACGAGCTGGAGACCTTCGTCTGTGACGGCCAATACGAGAAAGGGATGGCACACATCCTTGAGACCTACTTAAAAAACATCGACCAGGCACAGCAACCCGCCGTTTGGGTCAGTGGTTTTTACGGATCAGGTAAATCGCACCTCGTCAAAATGCTCCGTGCGCTTTGGGTCGACACGGTCTTCGAGGATGGAGCCACGGCTCGCGGCATTGCCAACCTGCCGCAGGGCATCACTGATAATTTAAAGGAGCTGAGCACCCAGGCCAAGCGCCATGGGGGCCTGCACGCCGCATCCGGCACACTGGGAGCCGGTGCGAGCGGCAGTGTCCGACTGGCACTCCTTCGCATCCTCTTCAAATCCGCTGGATTGCCTGAGCAATATCCGGTTGCCCGCTTCGTTATGTGGCTCAAACACGAAGGCATCTATGAACAGGTCCGCTCCCATGCTGAGCAGAATGGCTTCGACTGGGACGAAGAGCTGGACAACTTCTATGTGGCCGAGGGCCTTCACGAGGCCCTGGTTCAGGCCAAGCCCAAGCTTTTTTCATCACCCGCATCCTGCGTCGAGACCCTGAACAATCTCTACCCCTACGTTCAGGACGTTTCCAGCGATGACATGCTCAAGGCCATTCGGCAGGCCCTGACGAAGGATGGCAAATTCCCGCTGACATTGGTGGTACTCGACGAGGTGCAGCAGTACATCGGCGAAGACAGTCAGCGCTCAATCGATGTCCAGGAGGCGGTGGAAGCCTGTAGCAAGAACATTGGCGGTAAACTGCTATTCATTGGTACCGGTCAGACGGCCGTGACCGGCACCAGCAACCTGAAGAAACTCGAGGGGCGTTTCACCATCCGCGTGGAACTCTCCGATGCCGACGTCAATACGGTAATCCGACAGGTCATTTTGGCAAAGAAGCCAGAAGCCAAATCGCCTATCGAGCAGGTCATGCAAACCAATCTGGGTGAGATATCCCGGCATCTAGCAGGCACGACCATTGGTCACAAACAAGACGATATTCTATATTTCTCCCAGGACTATCCCATTCTGCCAGTGCGCCGACGTTTCTGGGAAAACACCCTGCGAGTGCTGGACCAGACCGGAACCGACAGCCAGATCCGTAACCAGCTCAGTATGGTTCACAAGGTTATTCAGACTAACCAAAATGAACCCCTGGGCCATGTTGTACCTGCTGACTATCTTTACTTTGATGCTGCTGATAAATTGCTCCAGTCGCGTATTCTACCACGCAAGGTGCATGAAAAGACTATAAGTTGGAAAAAGGGATCGGAAGATGAACAACTCATGGCTCGAGCCTGTGGCCTAGTATTCCTTATTAACAAGCTCGGCAGCCAGAACAACGAAATCGGCATCCGGGCCACTATAGATACTCTCGCTGATCTTCTGGTCGAAGACCTGTCTCACGGCAGCAGCAGTTTGCGCAGCAAGTTGCCCGGCCTTCTGGACAAGTGCGAGCTGTTGATGAAGATCGGTGATGAATACCGCATCCAGACCGAAGAGAGCGCCGCCTGGAGCGACGAGTTCTTGAGCCAGCGTTCCGCCTTGTCCAACGAGGCGCATCGCATCGAGGCCGAACGCGACGACCGTATCCGCAAGCGCTTTGGCGAGATGGTGCGCAAGCTCTCCCTGACCCAGGGTAGCTCGAAGGTCACCCGCGACATCTACCCGGTGTTTGACGCCCAGCTTCCCACCGACGCCGATCAGCGCATTTGCGTCTGGGTTCGCGACGGCTGGAGCATTGACGAAAACTCGGTGCGGGCCGATTCAAGGCAAGCGGGCAATCAATCCCCGACCGTCTTTGTGTTCATCCCCAAGCGTTCGGCCGATGACCTTCGCCACCACCTCATCAATTACAAAGCCGCCAGCGCCACGCTGGATAAACGCGGAGTGCCGAATACTCCGGAAGGCACCGAAGCCCGTGCGGCCATGGAGACCACCAAGCAGACCGCCGAAGGCAAGATCCGCGAACTGCTCGAAGAAGCCTTCTCCGGAGCCCGCGTCTTTCAGGGCGGCGGCAATGAAATCCTCGGCAACGATCTACAGGAGATGGTGCTCGAAGCCTCTGGCAACGCGCTGCAGCGGCTCTACCCGCAGTTCCATACCGCCGACCACGTGGGCTGGTCAAAGGTTTATGAAAAAGCCCAGAAAGGCGCTCCCGATGCGCTCAAGGCCGTCGGTGACGAAGGCGAACCTGCGAAAAATCCGGTGTGCAAAGCCATTCTCGGCTTCATCGCTGGCGGAAAAAAAGGCGCGGACATCCGCACCCAGTTCGAGTCTTCACCCTACGGATGGTCGCGTGACGCCGTGGACGGCGGCCTGCAAGTGCTGTTGGTGGCCGGGCTGATCCGGGCGCAGGACGAGCGTGGTCAAACCCTCGACCCGAAGGAGCTGGAACGCAAGACTATCGGCAAGGTGATGTTCAAGGTGGAATCCGCCACCGTCACCACCGCCCAACGCATCCAGATCCGTAAGCTGTTGCAGAAGGTCGGCCTCTCGGCCAAACAGGGCGAGGAACTTAGCCTTATACCGGAGTTCCTGCAGAAAATGGTGGAGCTTGCCGACCAGGCCGGTGGCGAGGCACCGAAACCGGCCCGGCCGGACACCACGCCCCTCGACGAAATCCACCGCACAGCGGGCAATGAGCAACTGCTTGCCCTCTACAACCGGCGGGAAGAGTTGGGCGGCAACATCGATAGTTGGACCGATCTCGCCGAGCGCATCGCCAAGCGCTGGCCCAACTGGACCGTCTTGAAGCGCCTGATGGCCCACGCCTCCGGGCTTCAGGACGCCGAGGTCTTCCTGGCCCAGGTGAAGACCATCGAGCAGCAGCGCCAGCTACTCGAAGAGCCCGACCTGGTCGGGCCGCTGATCACGGGCCTAACCCAACTTCTGCGCGATGAGTTGAACAAGCTCGATGGCGAATATGCCTCCCGTCATGCGGAGGGTCGGGGGCGCCTGGCGGATGACAGTAACTGGCAGCAACTGGAACCGGAGCAGCGCTACCAGCTCATGTCCGCCCAGTTCCTGCACGAGTCCGCTCGGCCCAAGGTGGAGGTGCAGTCGACCAGCGACGTGCTGACCACCCTGGACAACTGCGCCTTGTCGATGTTTGCCGACCGCGTGGCGGCCATGCCCGCCCGCTTCGACAATGTCGCCAGCGGTGCCGCCGAACTGTGTGAACCTCAGGCTCAGTTCATTCAGGTGCCGCGCCGCACGCTGAAAACCGACGAGGAGATCGATGCCTGGGTCGACGACGTGAAACAACAACTCAAGGCCGCCCTGCAAAACGGGCCGATAGTGATTCGATAAGCAGCCTTCAGGGGAAAGAACGTATGCAGCCGCTGGAAAAAACCTTAAGAAACCGACTCGAGCGCACCATCAAGGATGCGCGAGATATTGCCGAGGACGCTGCCCGTGCCGCGCTGGAACAGCTTGGTGTGGGTGAAGCCGCGCCCTTTGCTCACCTGAGCGAACAGGACCGGGAGCTGCGCCGTAAGCTGCGCGTTCACGGCCGCCAACTGGGTGATTCCCTCAATGGCGGCAAGATTCAAACCATGGACCGCCTAATAGAAGAGGTCGCTTACGAGCACTGGCACCGCATGCTGTTTGCCCGCTTCCTGGCCGAGAACAACCTGCTGATGTATCCCGACCCGGATGATCCGGTGGCGGTCACCCTCGAAGAGTGTGAAGACCTCGCTGCCGAGGAAGGCGCGGCCAACGGTTGGGAGCTGGCCGCCCGGTTTGCCGCCCGCATGCTGCCGCAGATCTTCCGGCTCGACTCACCGGTTTTTCAACTCACCTTGCCGCCCGAGCACCAGCAAAAACTGGAGCGCCTGGTGGCCGATTTGCCGCTGGAGGTTTTCACCGCCCCCGACAGTCTCGGTTGGGTCTATCAATTCTGGCAGGCCAAGAAGAAGGACGAGGTCAACGCCTCCGAGGTCAAGATCGGCGCAAGGGAACTCCCCGCCGTCACGCAGCTCTTCACCGAGCCCTACATGGTCAGCTTCCTGCTCGACAACTCCCTGGGGGCCTGGTGGGCGGCAAGACGGCTCAGCGAGGCCGATCTCCAAAACGCCAGCAGCGAAGAGGAACTGCGCCGGAAGGCAGCGATCCCCGGTGTGCCGCTTAACTATCTGCGTTTTGTCCAACAAGAGGATGGCACCTGGACACCGGCAGCCGGAACTTTTGACGGCTGGCCGGAGCAACTCGCCGACCTGAAAACCCTCGATCCCTGCTGCGGTTCGGGTCATTTCCTGGTAGCGGCCTTCCTGATGCTGGTGCCGATGCGCATCGAGCGCGATGGGCTGTCGGCCAGGGAGGCGGTGGACGCGGTGCTGCGGGAAAACATCCATGGCCTGGAGCTGGATCAGCGCTGCGTGGAACTGGCCGCCTTTGCATTGGCGCTGACCGCGTGGAAATACCCAAACGCTGGCGGCTACCGCGTGTTGCCGGAATTGAATGTCGCCTGCTCCGGGTTGTCCGTGAGCGTGGCGAAAGAGGAATGGAAACAGCTCGGTCTGGGCAAAAAGAACCTCACCATCGCTCTCGACTGGATGCACGATACCTTCAAGGATGCGCCGGTGCTGGGCAGCCTGCTCAATCCCGCCAAAACCGATGCCGCCAAACTGGTGCAGTGGGACGAACTCTCCAGCGCACTGGAACAGGCTCTGAGGCAGGAGCAGAGCGAGGAGCAACAGGAGGTTGCTGTTGTGGCTCATGGACTGGCCAAGGCCGCAACCCTGCTTGCCGGGCGGTATCAATGGGTCATTACCAACGTGCCGTATTTGGCCCGGGGTAAGCAGAATGAGCGGTTGCGGGATTTCTGCGAAAGGTACTATTCAGCCGCGAAGAACGATTTGGCAACGGTGTTCTTGGAGCGCTGCCTGGAGTTGTGTGAAGAACCACGAATGAACACGAATAACCACGAATTGAATGAAAAAACTATTGGTGTCCATTCGTGTCCATTGGTGGTTCCAAATGGGGGAGTAGTTTCGGTAGTCTTGCCGCAAAACTGGCTCTTCCTGACCAGCTACAAGAAATTCCGCGAGAAGCTGCTCAAAAAAGATACCTGGCATCTGATTGCCCGGTTGGGTCCAGGAGCCTTTGAAACCATTAGTGGCGAGGTGGTGAAAGCTATCTTGACCAGCCTTAGCCGTGACAATTCAACAAAAGAATCGGGCGGGCTGTTTGGGTCCACGAAAAACACGAAAAGCACGAAAAATGAGCAAGGCCTTTTCGCGTCTTTGGTGCCTTTCGTGGACAATAAGATCCGTGGATTGGATGTCTCCGAGCCCCGCACCGCTGCCGAAAAAGCAGCGCGGTTGCTGACCGCCGAAATCAAGAGCGTTGAACAAGCTACGCAGTTGGAAAATCCGGATGCGAGAGTGGCGTTTGATGAAGTGCAAGGTGATTTGTTGGAGGATTATGCAATTTCTTACAAGGGAATTACAACTGGTGATGATCCCAAATATCGCCGTTCATTTTGGGATTTTGATAAACAGCCCAAAGGATTTGCGTTATTTCAAAGCACAGTTACAGGACTACAAGATTTTGGAGGGTGCGAGTCGGTTGTTTGGTATGAAGCAATGACTAAACCAATCCAGCCGGGTGTGTATTTAAGAGCGTCAGGGGCGATGGGAAAGCAAGGGCTGATGGTTTCACAAATGCGCGAGTTGCCGGTGGCTCAATTTTCAGGGAACCCATTTGATACAAATGCAGGTGCTTTGATCCCAAGCGACGAATCCCACCTCCCCGCCATCTGGTGCTTCTGCTCCTCGCCCGAATACAACGAAGCCGTGCGGCAAATTGACCAAAGCTTGAAAGTCACTAACGCCACCCTGGTCAAAGTCCCCTTCGACCTCGATCACTGGACCAAAGTTGCCGAAGAAAAATACCCCAACGGCTTACCCAAGCCCTACACCGACGATCCCACTCAATGGATCTTCCACGGCCACCCCTGCGGTTCGGTGGTTTGGGATGAGGAGAAGAAATGGACGGCCCACGGTCCGCTGCGTACTGATGACAGCGTGCTGCATGTCGCCGTTGCCCGCCTTCTCGGCTACCGCTGGCCAGCCGAACTGGATACCAACATGGAGCTGGCCGACGAGCAGCGCGAATTGGTCAAGCGCTGTGAAGCCTTGGCTGGCTACGCCGATGAGGACGGCATCGTCTGCATCCCGCCGGTACGGGGTGAGGCGTCGGCGTCCGACCGCCTGCTGAACCTCCTTGCCGCCGCCTATGGTGATGCCTGGTCCAACGACACCCTGGCCGCGCTGCTCAAAAGCGCCGATCACGCAGGCAAGACTCTGGAGACCTGGCTGCGTGAGAAGTTCTTCACCCAGCACTGCAAGCTGTTCCAGCACCGTCCCTTCATATGGCACATCTGGGATGGCCTGCGCGACGGCTTCGCTGCCCTGGTCAACTACCACAAGCTCGACGCCAAGCTGCTGGAAACCCTGATCTACACCTACCTGGGCGACTGGATCAGCCGCCAGAAGCAGGACATCGCAAGCGGCGTGGACGGAGCCCAGGAGCGCCTGGCCGCTGCCGAGGCCCTCAAGAAGAAGCTGGAGCTGATCCTCGAAGGCGAAGCGGCCTACGACATCTTCGTGCGCTGGAAGCCACTGGAAAAACAGCCCATCGGCTGGGACCCGGACCTAAACGACGGCGTGCGCCTCAACATTCGCCCCTTCCTCACCGTGCCCGATGTCGGCAAAAAAGGCGCTGGCGTCCTGCGCGACAAACCCAACATCAACTGGAACAAGGACCGGGGCAAAGACGTGGAATCCGCCCCCTGGTATCACGTCTTTGACGGCGACCGCATCAACGACCACCACCTGACCCTGGCCGAGAAACGCGCCGCAAGGGAGGCCGCCGAATGAGGAAGAACAAAAAGCTCAGTAATCCTTATTCAACCGGCGGTGGCGGTGTCCATTTTGAAGCGCATATCCAGGCGTCATTTGTCGCGCTGATGCTTACCGGAGGGCACGCCCCCTGTCTTCCCTGTTGGCCCATTGCGGAAATCAAACTTCAGGGCAAGATTGACGGCTTTGATACAGACGACCTCGTTGTTGTCGTGGAAAACGTGAACAGCAAGGAGCGGCGAAAACTTCTCGGGCAGATCAAGCATTCCATTGCCATCACGCAGGGCAGCACCCTGTTTGGGGAGGTGATGCAGGCCGCCTGGAATGATTTCAAAAACCCAAAGGTGTTCACCAGGGATAAGGATATTATTGCGCTGATCACAGGGCCGCTCAGCGTGACCGATGCACACAATGTGCAATGGTTGCTGAACCAGGCGAGGCATACCAAAGACGCTAATGAGTTTTTCAGAAACGTCCAGCAGGCGAATTTCAGCCCTCCCAAGAGCACCGAGAAGCTGGAGGTCATTCAGCACCACCTGAGGGCAGCAAACGGCGGCAACGATGTTTCAAGGGACGAACTCTATGACTTCCTGAACCACTTCCATCTGCTCGGTTACGATCTTGGTAATGAGTTCGGTGTTGTCCTGTCTCTGCTGCATTCCCATATTTCCCAATTCCAGCAGCAGTATCCGCAGTGGGTCTGGTCACGGGTTGTCGATATTGTACAAACATGGAATCAAGATGCCGGTACGATCATGCCCGGCAAGCTGCCGGAAGACCTTCTGGAAACCTTTACACAAAAGGACGTGGCGGAGATGCCCGAGGAATTCAAGGCGGCACAGGAGAAACCTAAAACCGATTGGACCCAGCACCCGGACGCCACCTATCTGGCATTGGCGGTTTTGATCGGCTCTTGGCAAGACAAAAGTCAATGCGACCTTGCGGCGATAACCCAACTGCTCGGCATCAGTTATGACGAGTGGCTGAAAAAGGCGCGGGAAATATTACACTGCCCAGACAGCCCGTTGTCTCTCAGAAACGGTATCTGGAAAGTTGTTAATCGAGCCGAGCTTTGGAGCCTGCTGGGATCGCGCATCCTTGACCAGAACCTCGATACGTTTAGGTCGCTGGCTGTCTCCGTGCTGAAGGAGCCAGACCCCGCTTTTGAACTGCCCGCCGAAGAGCGATACGCGGCAAGCATACATGGCAAGGTGCTGAACTGTTCACACGTGTTGCGAAAAGGCATTGCCGAGGGTTTGGCCATTCTGGGCAGCCAGCCGGAATTGTCCGTTAACTGCTCGCAAGGGAAAGCTGAAGCAACCGGCGTATTGGTGATACGTGAACTTCTGACCGATGCTGACTGGGTTTTGTGGGGCAGCCTGAATGGTTTGCTGCCCACCCTGGCCGAAGCCGCCCCGGGTGAATTTCTTGATGCGGTCGAGAAGGCGATGCGTTTGACGCCCTGTCCCTTTGATGAGCTTTTTTCCCAGGAAGGTAACGGCATCACCGGCGGCAATTATTTAACCGGTCTGCTCTGGGCGTTGGAAGGCCTGGCCTGGGATGAACAATATCTGGTTCGAGTCTGTGTTGCGCTTGCTGAACTTACCAGCCATGACCCCGGCGGCCAGTGGGCCAATCGTCCATCCAATTCGCTTGCAACCATTTTGCTGCCCTGGCTGCCGCAAACACTGGCATCTGTTGACAAGCGCAAGGTGGCGGTACGAACGATCCTTCAGGAATGGCCGGATATCGCCTGGAATCTAATCATTCAGCTTCTTCCCGGCCAGCACCAGACCTCTTCCGGATCGCACAAACCAAGCTGGCGCAAGACCATCCCCGATGATTGGGAAAAAGGGGTTACGCATCAGGAATACTGGCAGCAGGCATCTTTTTACGCGGAACTTGCGGTAGCTGCCGCTGGTCAAGATACCGCTCGGCTTTCCGCATTGATTGATCATTTTGATAACCTGCCTCAACCCGCTTTTGATCAACTTCTCCAGGCTCTTGCCTCCCAACCCATTTCAGAACTCCCCGAAGAGCAACGACTTTCGATTTGGGACCATCTCACGAAATTCATAAACAAGCACCGGCGGTTCGCCGATGCGAAATGGGCATTGCCCGACGAACTGATTACCCGCATTGAACACGTTGCCGAGCAGCTTGCCCCCACCAATCCTTTCAATTTATATCAGCACCTTTTTACAGACCGCGACTTTGATCTTTACGAAGAGAACGGCGATTGGGAGGAGCAGCGCAAGAAACTCGACGCCCGACGCGAAACGGCCATTTCGGAAATCTTTCAGCAAGATGGTGCCGATGGTGTTATCCGATTTGCCGAATCCGTTTCTTCACCCGGTCAGGTAGGGCACGCGCTTGGTGTTATTGCCGATGACGTGTTTGAACGTGTTCTTTTACCGCATTTTCTGGATTCAGCGGACAACAAGCGCAAGGCCTTGGTGAGCGGTTTTATCTGGTGGCGTTACCATCTCAAAGGCTGGGAGTGGTGCGACGACCTCGATAAATCTGATTGGACGCCAGAGCAAGTAGGTCAATTCCTGGCTTGTTTGCCGTTTACCAAGGAAACATGGGGTCGCGCCTCAGAATGGCTTCAGGCCCACGAGTGTCAATATTGGACCCGCACCGGCGCAAATGCCTATCAGGCCGATGGCGATCTTGCCATTGCGATTGAGAAACTGATTGAACATGGCAGACCACACGCGGCAATCAACTGCCTGGACAGGATGCGCCATGCCAAGCAGCCAATCGATAGTAATCAATGTGTTCGAGCGTTGCTTGCAGCGCTCTCCTCCAGTGAGCCCAGCTACGCCATGGACGGGGACATCGTCGAATTGATCAAGTTTCTTCAGACAGAGCCTTCGGTGAGCCAGGACGATCTCTTTAGGGTTGAGTGGGCATATCTTCCCTTGCTCGACCGTCATAGAGGTGCCGCGCCCCAACTCCTTGAAAGCAGACTTGCCAATGATCCCGAGTTCTTTTGCGAGGTAATTCGACTGATCTACCGTTCCAAGAAAGAAGATCAGCCGTCGAGAGAACCCACCGAGGAATCAAAAGCAATTGCAAAAAATGCCTGGCAGCTACTGCATGAGTGGAAGACGCCGCCTGGAACACAACAAGATGGAACATTCAGCGAAGAGCGCTTTACTGAATGGCTCCAAAGGGTAAAAGAAGTCTGTGAGGAATCCGGTCACCTGGAAGTTGCACTCATCCATATTGGCGAAGTATTGATTCACACCCCACGCGATCCAGACGGTTTATGGATACGCCGCGCCGTCGCTGCTGCACTGAATGACCGTGAGGCTGATGACATGCGCGACGGTTACTGGACGGGGACATACAACTCGCGAGGAGCCCATTTCGTTGACCCAACCGGAAAACCGGAGAGAGAACTGGCTGAACAGTTCCGAAGTAAAGCCGAGGAAGTAGAGAACGCCGGGTTTCAGCGATTTGCAGTCACCTTAAGAGGTTTGGCGGACGGCTATGACCGAGAGGCTGAGCGAATTATTGCAGAACACAAACAGGAGGACGAATGACCATGTCTTTCAATAATACAAAGATGGGTGACGCATGAGAGTGCTTGATCATCTCTTGAAAGCGGTTCGTGATGCCGCCGTCTTCAACCCGGAGGTTCAGGTCGCACCAGCCTGTATCCTGTGGCCGGATCGTGACCGTCAGTGGGAAGCCGTCATACCCGTTCTTCAGGCCGAACTGCCTGAACTCATGATCCTGGGCGACTATGCGCCAGAAAAGCGTATTGGGCCTGCCATCTGGTTGCGTTGCGTGATTGCCGGTCGAGTCGAGGATGTTTCGCTGCCCAAGGATCGGCCGCCGATTTTTTATCTGCCGGGCGTCAGCCGCCAGGACCTGCGGGCTGTCGAAAGTTGCCCGGATCACCTGAAGCCGCTTGCTGAACTGCAATACCGGGGCGTGATCTGGTCCCAAATCAATGCGAAAGACTGGACGATCCTGGCCTATCTAAAATCCGACCAGGGCGGGCTTGGGCTGGACGTCGCCCAAGATAACGATGCCAAGAACGCCATGCAGCTCGCGTTGTATCGGCTCCTCGACGAGGATGTCTCCTTGCTCAAAGGCAAGCGTCTGGACAAGGACTACTTCAACACCCTGTTGACGGGTGGCGACCCGATTCGCGACCTCCTGCAATGGCTCGATCAAGGGGACGCGTTCCAGGCAAGTCGTGGCGAGAACGAATGGAAAGCCTTTGTCGAGGTCTGCAAGTCTCAACTGGCCTTCAACCCCCAGAACGAAGGCGTTTTGGCCGGGAGCACTAAGCTCGCAAACCATGAAGGTCCGTGGCATGCCGTTTGGGAGCGATACAGCGAAGCACCGAGGCGTTACCTCAACATCCCGAACCGAATCCGCCAGTGCAAGCCGCCCGACTTGGGCATCTTCGACACACCCGCCGAGAAGCTCAGCGGGTGGCCTCAATGGAATGAAGAACAAGAAAAGGCACTCCAGCATGATTTACTGGCCTTGAGCCATATGCCGGCACACGAGGCTCGGAAACGGGTGCTTGAACTGGAGAAGAACCATGCACCGCGCCGTGAGCTGGTGTGGGCTGAGTTAGGTGAGTCGCCCCTGGCGCTGGCCGCTAAGCACTTGGCAGTGGTTGTAGAAGTGACGAAGGCGGTGTTAGCGGCCGGCTCAGTTGCAGACTTGCAGGCCGGGTATGCCACCCAGGGCTGGCGGGCTGATGATGAGGTGCTGTCAGCGCTGGCGTGCGTTGACAAAGTGGCCGACGTTGATTCAGTGACTGTTGCTGTTCGGGCGATCTATCTACCTTGGCTGGAAGAGTCTGCCCGCTATCTCCAGAAATTGGTAGATGGTGCATCGTACCCGGGAGGCACCTGCTTGACGGCAAAGGCAGCACCTTTCAGTCCCGGGGACTGCGTTCTCTTCGTCGACGGACTCCGTTTTGATACTGGAAAGCGTTTGGTTGGCTCTTTAGAGGCATGCGGATTTGAAATTTCCGAGGAACCTACTTGGACAGCCCTGCCGAGTGTAACAGTAACGGGCAAGGCGGCGGTCACCCCGGTACGAGACAAAATTCGCGGTGTGGATGGCAGCCCTGATTTTGAGCCGTCGGTAGCAGACGCCGGTCAATCGTTAAAGGGCGGCTATCACCTGAAGAAGTTATTGACCGACGCGGGATGGTCGATCCTTGAGCGCTCTGCTGATGGCGATGGCCAGGGTATGGCTTGGTGCGAGTTTGGAGACATCGACCACGAAGGTCACGACCGTGGATGGAAACTTGCCAAGCACATCGATGCCCTGATTCTGGAGATCACAGACCGTATCACGGAGCTTTTGGCAGCAGGATGGAAACGTGTTCGGGTTGTGACAGACCATGGCTGGTTGTTGCTACCCGGGGGATTGCCAAAAATCGATCTTCCCAGTGCCCTGGCCGATAACAAGTGGGGCCGATGCGCCTCATTAAAACCCGGGGCCACTTGCGAGGAGCGGCTTTACCCATGGTACTGGAATCCAAACCAGTATTTTGCCCTCGCTGATGGTGTGAGCTGCTTCAAGAAGGGCGAAGAGTACACCCACGGCGGCCTGAGCCTGCAAGAGTGCCTTACGCTGCATTTGACGGTAACGCGAGGCGAATCTGCACAGGTGGCCGCATCTGTCGAATTTACCGACGTGGTGTGGAAGGGTTTGCGCTGCACCGTTGCTGTGGATGGCAACTTCTCGGGTTTATCACTTGATGTTCGTAGCCAAGCTGGCAATTCATTGTCCAGTGTGGTCGTCGGCAGCAAACCGCTTAAAGACAACGGAACAGCCTCCGTAGTCATCGAGGACGAGGACATGGAGGGGCGTGAAGCAACGCTGGTCCTGGTCGATGCCAATGGATCGCTGGTTGCGCAAATCACCACAATAATTGGTGGAGGTAATACATGATTGAAATGGACCAGATCGACAAAAAGGCGGCCTCCTCGCTAGAGGGGTACCTGGTCCGGAAGGATCTGGTCCGGACGTTTAGCCGCCAGTTTCCAGTGCCGACGTATGTGGTCGAGTTCCTGCTCGGCCGGTACTGCGCCAGCACCGAGCAGGGCGAGATTGATGAGGGTCTCGAGATCGTCCAACGGCAACTTAAATCGCGAACGGTCAAGGCCGGGGAAGAAGAGCTCTTCAAGGCTCGGGCCAGGGAAAATGGCGAGGTCAAAATCATCGACCTCATCACCGCTCGCCTGGATGCGAAGACCGACTCCTACATCGCAACACTGCCCAGCCTGCGTCTGACCGATGTCCGCATTAGCCCGGAACTGGTGAATGAACATGAGCGAATGCTGACAGGTGGCTTTTATGCCGAAATCAGTCTGAACTACGATGCGGCTATTGCCCAGGAGAGCAAAGGCAGACCTTTCGGTGTTGAGTCGCTCCGGGAAATCCAACTCTCCAAACGAGATGTGCTCGACATCCTGGCCGAGGCCCGCGAGTCCTTCACGACGGACGAGTGGAAGGAGTTCCTGCTTCGATGCATCGGCATAGAGCCGAACGGATTGTCCCGGCGGCAATGTGACGCCCTGATGCTGCGAATGGTTCCCTTTGTCGAGCGTAACTACAACCTGGTGGAACTCGGTCCCAGAGGAACGGGCAAGAGCCATCTCTTCCAGCAGGTTTCTCCGTATGCGCATCTGATTTCCGGAGGCAAGGCCACGGTTGCCCGGATGTTCGTCAACAACGCAACCGGCCAGCGCGGATTGGTCTGCCAATACGATGTGGTCTGCTTCGACGAGGTATCCGGCGTTTCTTTCGACCAGAAGGATGGCTTGAACATCATGAAGGGGTACATGGAGTCCGGTGAATTCAGTCGTGGCAAGGAAAGCATCCGTGCCGATGGCAGCATCGTCCTGGTTGGCAACTTCGATGTGGATGTTGAAAATCAGCAACGCATCGGACACTTGTTTGGTCCTATGCCACCTGAGATGAGAAATGACACCGCTTTCATGGATCGAATCCACGCCTTTCTGCCTGGCTGGGATGTTCCCAAAATCAGCAACGAACTGTTGACGAATCACTTCGGTCTGGTGAGCGATTTCTTGTCCGAGTGCTGGAGCCAGCTTCGTAATCAAAGCAGAGTGAGCGTACTGCAAAACCGGGTGTTCTTCGGTGGCGCTCTGTCAGGGCGCGATACCAATGCGGTCAATAAAACTGTGAGTGGATTACTCAAGCTCCTCTATCCTGGTGAAGGTGAGGCAGCCGATGAGGACATCGAGTGGGCCGTCCATATCGCCATGGAGGCAAGACGTCGCGTCAAGGAACAGCAGAAACGCATCGGCGCGGCGGAATTCCGTAATACCCACTTCAGCTATGTGATGGGGGCTGATGGCGTAGAAAAATTTGTCTCGACACCAGAACTGCAAAGCGAAAACAGCATTGGTGGTGACCCCCTTGAGCCAGGCCAGGTCTGGACCATCTCGCCGGGTGGCGGTGAAGAGCACCCGGGACTCTACCGTATCGAGATCAACGAAGGCCCGGGTTCCGGCGTCAAGATCCTCAACAAACCCGTGCCGCCAGCCTTCAAGGAAAGCATGGGCTACGCAGAGCAAAACCTCTACGCCCGGGCAATGCAACTGGTCGGAGACAAGGACCCTCGTCACCACGAATTCACCGCCCAACTCCGAGCCTTTTACGTATCCAAGTCCGGCGCGAAACTTGGCATGGCATCACTCATCGCGCTCTGTACGGCTCTCTTGAAGAAGAGTGTTCGCGGCGGCCTCATCATCGTGGGGGAGATTAACCTGGGCGGATCTATCGAGCCTATTCACAACCCCGTAACCATTGCTGAGATCGCAGTTGAAAAAGGTGCCTCGGCTCTCTTGATGCCGGTTTCCTGCCGTCGGCAGCTTTTTGACCTATCTGATGATATGGCGACGAAGATCGACATTCAGTTTTATTCCGATACCAGGGATGCTCTCTTGAAAGCCATGGTGGAGTGACGAATATGAGTGTCCAGAGTGCAGCTATAGAGGTACTGAAGGAGGCAGGTAAGCCGCTCCATGCCACTGAAATAGCCAAGCTGATCATCGAAGCTGGGCTCTGGAAGTCTGATGGAAGGACACCGGAGGCCACCGTTAGCGCCCGGCTCTACTCCGACA
>NPIG01000957.1_pt2 | contig 17396 bp, 15 predicted proteins | sample 8637441 | NCBI WGS metagenome assembly NPIG01 (sample SAMN07420675, study PRJNA396082) | bioreactor metagenome | isolation source: sample BR6 brine-fed electro-methanogenic bioreactor BR | place: Japan: Kochi | collected 2016-06-14 | reverse complement strand
TAATTCTCCAGGCCGGCGGCGGGATTGTCGCGGATTCCGTTCCGGCGGCCGAGTACGAGGAGACCATGGACAAGGCACGGGCCCTGCGGTCGTGCCTGGACGCCTGGAACGAGGGGGAAGACGGGAGATGAAAGTCTGGCTCAACGGCGACCTGACGGAAGCCGGTGCGGTCATCCGGTTCGACGACCGGGGGTTCACCCTCGGCGACGGCCTGTTCGAGACACTCGCCGTCCGCGACGGCGAGCCCGTCCGGGTCGCGGCCCATCTGCGGCGTCTGCGGCACGGTTGCGAATCCCTTTTCTTGCCGTCCATCTACTCGAACGATGTCCTGCGCGAGGCCATGGCGGCGACGATCGCGGCCAATGGGATCGTCCAAGGAGTTCTGCGTTTGACCGTCACCCGCGGACCGGCGCGGCGCGGCCTGCTGCCGCCTGAAGCCACCGCGCCGACGGTCCTGATGACCGCCGAGCCCACGCCTCCGGTCCCGCCGGCTCCGGCCCGGGTGGTTACCGCGAGAGAGTGTCGGCGCAACGAGCATTCGGCGCTATCGCGGATCAAATCGCTGAATTACCTGGACGGAATCCTGGCCGCCATGGAGGCCAGACGACGCGACGCCGAAGACGCCCTTCTGCTGAATACGGCCGGGACCCTTGCCGAGGCGACGGCCTCCAACCTGTTTGCGGTCCTTGACGGACGGGCCGTTACACCGCCGGTTGCCGACGGAGCCTTGCCGGGGATCATGCGGGCCGTGGTCCGGGAACTACTTGACGCCGACGAGCGGACGCTTCGGCCCGACGACCTGACTGCCGCGGACGAGGTTTTCCTCACCAATTCCGCGGGAATACGGCCGGTTGTCCTGATCGACGATCGGCCCGTGGGTACGGGAAAGCCGGGACCGGTTTGGGCGGCGCTCGGCGGCCTCGTCCTCGGGAGGCCGCAGCCCTAGATCAACCGTGGTGGACGGAAAGATCGGTGATGGTGGGGTGCTCGCCGCACAGCGGGCAGCCGGGATCACGATGGGCGCGGATCTTGCGGAAGGTGGTGCCGAGCGCGTCGACCACCAGCAGGGATCCGGCCAGACTCTCGCCGATACCGAGAATTTCCTTGATGATCTCGGTGGCCTGCGTCGAGCCGATCATGCCGCACATGGCGCCGAGAACGCCGGCCTCGGCGCAGGTCGGCACCGCGCCCGGCGGCGGCGGCTCGCGGAAGATGCAGCGATAGCAGGGGGTGTCCCCCTCCTCGTAGGCCTTGAAGGTGTAGACCTGTCCCGAGAAACGCAGGATGGCCCCCGCGACCAGCGGTTTGCGGGCCAGATAGCAGGCATCGTTGAGCAGGAACTTGGTCTCGAAATTGTCGCTGCCGTCGGCGATGACGTCATAGTCCGCCATCAGGTCGAGGGCATTGGCGGCGGTGAAACGGGTCCTGTGCGGGATCACCTTCACGCCGGGATTGATGGCGGCCAGGGTCTCTGCGGCGCTTTCGACCTTCGGTCGGCCGATGCTGTCGGTGGCATGAACGACCTGCCGCTGCAGATTGGTCAGATCGACCGTGTCGTCGTCGACGACTCCCAGCGTTCCGACTCCGGCCGCCGCCAGATAGAGCAGCATGGGCGAACCCAGGCCGCCGGCGCCGACGATCAGCACACGCGCGTTCAGTAGCTTGCTTTGCCCCTCGCCGCCGACTTCGGGCAGCAGGATGTGGCGGGCGTAGCGGTTGATCTGTTCCTCGGTGAGGTCCATGCCGGGGTTTCCTCGTGGCGGTCGTGAACTCGGATGCCGGTTTACTCGACTCCGAGGCCGTCGAAAAGGGCCGTCGACAGATACCGCTCGGCGAAGGACGGCAGGATGGCGACGATCATCTTGCCGGCCATCTCGGGGCGTTCGCCCAGTTCCAGCGCCGCGGCGAGGGCGGCCCCCGACGAGATGCCGACCGGCAGGCCTTCCAGCCGGGCCACCCTGCGGGCGGTGGCGAAGGCGGTCTCGTTGCCGATCTTCAATACCTCGTCGATGATCCCGGCGTTGAGGATCTTGGGCACGAATCCGGCGCCGATGCCCTGGATCTTGTGCGGCCCGGGCACGCCGCCCGACAGCACGGGGCTGTCCTCGGGCTCGACGGCGACAACCTTGAAGTCCGGCTTGCGGGCCTTGATGACCTCGGCGATGCCGGTCAGGGTGCCGCCGGTGCCGACACCTGCGACGACGACGTCGACCTTGCCGCCGGTGTCGGTCCAGATCTCCTCGGCCGTGGTCACCCGGTGGATGGCCGGATTGGCCGGATTCTCGAACTGCTGCAGCATGATCGCGCCGGGAGTCGTCTCGACCAGCTCGTTGGCCCGCTCGATGGCTCCGGTCATGCCCTTGGCGGCCGGCGTCAGTTCCAGTTCGGCGCCGAGAAGCGCCAGCATCTTGCGGCGTTCGACCGACATGCTTTCGGGCATTGCCAGGATCAGGCGGTAGCCCTTGGCGGCACAGACGAAGGCAAGCGCGATGCCGGTATTGCCCGAGGTCGGCTCGACCAGGACCGAACCGGGGCCGATCCGTCCGTCCGATTCGGCGGCCTCGACCATGGCCAGGCCGATGCGGTCCTTGACCGAGGCCAGCGGGTTGAAGAATTCGCATTTGCCCAGGATGTCCGCCTTGCAGCCGGCGTCCGCGGCGAGTTTGCCGAGACGGACCAGCGGCGTCGCGCCGATGGTATCGACGAGACTTTCATAGATGCGGCCCCGGAATTCGGTTCCGGCGATGTGCGAGGTGTCGGGTTTCTGGGTCATGGGCGGGGGTCCTGAATCTGTGACGGTTCCGGGAATGCTGCAGCGGGGGAAATCCTAGATGGTGAAATCGAGGTTCTTCCGGCCTTCGCTGTCGATTCCCGCCTCGTTGGCCTTCATGCAGAGCGAATCGATGGTGATGGAGTCCAAGCTCTCCAGGACCGATTCCTGAATATCCTGCCAGACCGGCTGGACGACGGCGCGGCCCAATTCCGATTCGCCGAGTTCTTCGAGCAGGTCGTCGGAGCCGTCCATGTTGCGCACCACACGGACGATGTCACCGACCGAAATGCGCCGGCGCTCGCGGGCCAGCTTGTAGCCGCCGCGTGGGCCGCGCACGCCGATCAGGATGCCTTCGCGCACCAGGTGTTGCAGCGCCTGCTCGAGATAGCGCCGCGGGATGTTCTGGCGGCGGGTGATCTCGCGACTCTGTACCGGTTCGCTGCCGGCGTGATAGGCGATGTCGAGCACCGCCTCTATGGCGAACAGCATTTTCTTGGAGACACGGAACATCGCTTTTCACTTTCCCCGGGTGGTGCCGGTCGATCCGAAACCGCCGGATCCCCGGTCGCTATCGGGAAGGCTTTCCGATTCGTCCCATTCGATGCGGCTGACCGGGGCGACGACCATCTGGGCGATGCGCATGCCCGGCTCCACGGTGAAGGGTTCCTGGCCGAGATTTGCCAGAATCACGCCGATCTCGCCGCGGTAGTCGGCGTCGATGGTGCCCGGCGCGTTGAGCAGGGAAAGGCCGTGCTTGAGGGCCAGGCCGGAGCGGGGGCGGACCTGGGCCTCGTACCCGGACGGAATCGCGACGGCGATTCCCGTCGGCACCAGAACCCGCTCGCCGGGGCGAATCGGCATCGGCTTTGCAACGGCGGCCATCAGATCGACGGCGGCGCTGTCGGCGGTTGCGTATTCCGGCAGCGGCAGGTCGGCGCCGTGCGGCAGGCGGCGGACGGCGACGCGGATCGGCGTCATGACTTGACCTCCAGCGCGTCGGCGATGCGGTCGGCCAGGCGCTGGGCGACGTCGCGCTTGGTCATCCGCGGCCAGTCCTCGACCGTCGGGGCGGCTCCCTTGCTGCCGACGATCAGGTGAACGCGGTTGGCCTCGCCGCCGAAGGTGCCGGTGGCCGCCGAAACGTCGTTGGCGACGATCCAGTCGCAGCCCTTGGAGAGGCGCTTGGCCTTGGCGTTGTCGACGACGTCCTCGGTCTCGGCGGCGAATCCGACGACCAGGCGCGGCCGGTGCTGTCCGGCGGCGGCGAGGGTCGCCAGGATGTCCGGGTTCTCGGCCAGCTTGACCACCGGCGGTTCGCCGGCGCCGGCTGCCGTCTTTTTCATCTTACGCCCGGCGGTTTCGGCGGGACGCCAGTCGGCGACGGCGGCGGAACAGACGGCGATGTCGACCGGCAGCGCCTTCTCGCAGGCGGCCAGCATCTCGCGCGCCGATTCGACGTGCACGACGGTGACGCCGGCCGGGTCGGGCTGGCCGGTCGGGCCGGTGACCAGGGTCGTCTGGGCGCCGAGGCGGGCCAGGGCGGCGGCGATGGCGTGCCCCTGCTTGCCGGACGAGCGGTTGGCGATGTAGCGCACCGGGTCGATGGGTTCGTGGGTCGGTCCGCTGGTCACCAGGGCGCGCTTGCCGATCAGGCGGCCGCCGCCGAATTGCGCTTCCATGGCGGCGAGAATCTCGTCGACCTCGGCCATCCGTCCCATGCCGTACTCGCCGCAGGCCATGTCGCCCGGATTGGGCCCGACCTGCTGGACGCCGCGCGACTTCAGGGTCGCCAGGTTTTCCTGGGTTGCCGGGTGGTCCCACATGCGCACGTTCATCGCCGGTGCGATCATCACCGGCGCGCTGGTCGCCAGCAGCAGGGTGGTCGCCAGGTCGTCGGCGATGCCGTGGGCCATTTTCGCGATGATGTTGGCGGTGGCCGGCGCGACGAGCAGGATGTCGGCCTCGCGGGAGAGCTGGATGTGACCGATTTCGGTTTCGTCGGTCAGCGAGAAGAGATCGCGGTGAACCGGATTTCCGCTCAGCGCGGCCAGCGAGAGCGGCGTGACGAACTGCTCGGCGGCCTGGGTCAGAACGACGCGGACGGCGCCGCCGCGCTCGCGCAGACGGCGGATGAGATCGAGGCATTTATAGGCGGCGATGCCACCTGAAATGACCAATAGGACTCGTTTTCCTTCAAACACGGCATATTCCAGGAAAAATCACGAAAAAAAAGTGTGATTAGAAAGTAGCTGCGATGCCGCGCGGGTTCAAGGGTTGTGACGCCGAAAAGATCCGACGACCGGAATCAATGGAAAATCAGGACGGTAACCAGGACGGCGACCACAACCCAGAGGAACAGCACCGTCGGTGTAATTCCGCTGCCGGCCTTTAGGGAGCGCAGCGACTCGGGATGGAGCCGGTGCTCGCCGCCGGCCATCAGTTCGATGCCCTTCTCGAAGCTGTCGACGAGGCGGGGCAGGCGCTCGATGGCCTTGGCCATCTGGCCGGCGGCCTCGCGCAGGCGGGCCTCGGGCGACATGGCCACCGCCATCCATTCCTCGACCAGCGGCCGGGCCAGGAACCACATGTTGGAACCGGGGCTGAGGCGCCGTGCCGTCCCCTCGCCGACCAGCATGGTCTTCTGCAGCAGCAGCAGTTGCGGCTGGGTTTCCATCTGGAAGGTCTCGGAAACCTGGAACAGCTGGCCGAGCAGGCGGCCGAAGGAGATCTCGTTCTGCGGCTTGTCCATGATCGGTTCGGCGATGGACCGGCAGGCCTGGGTGAACGAATCGGCGGAACTGCTCGGCGGGATCCAGCCGGCCTCGAGATGGATCTCGGCGGCGCGCCGGTAGTCGCGCGACAGGAAGGCCAGGAGGAGTTCGGCGAGGTGGCGGCGGGTCGAACGGTCGAGGCGGCCCATGATGCCGAAATCAACGGCGGCGATGCTGCCATCGTCGCGAACGAACAGGTTGCCGGCGTGGAGATCGGCATGGAAGAAGCCGTCCCGGAAAACTTGCCTGAAGAAGGCGCTGCCGGCGTGGACCAGCACCTTCTCGGGGTCGTGGCCGGCGGCGACGATGGCGTCGCGATCGTCGATGGGGATGCCGGTGACCCGCTCGGTGGTCATCACACGGCGGCCGGTGCGCTGCCAGTCGACCTCCGGCACGTGGAAGGTCGGGTCGTCGGCGAAGTTCTCGCGCAGCTCGTCTGCCGCCGCGGCCTCGTAGCGCAGGTCCATCTCGAGGACCACCGAATCGGCGAGGGTGCGCACCGATTCGACCGGCCGCAGCCGGCGCAGCTCCGGTCTTGTCGCCTCGACGATCTCAGCGCCCCAGACGAACAGGTCGAGATCGCGCTTGAAGGCCTCCTCGATTCGCGGCCGCAGGACCTTGACCGCCACCTCGCGGCCGTCCGAGGTCACCGCGAAGTGGACCTGGGCGATGGAGGCGGCGGCGACGGGCTTGTCCTCGAAGGACTGGAACAGCGAGTCGAGGGGCTGACCGAATTCCGCCTCGATGGCGGCCCGGGCCAGGGCTCCGGGGAACGGCGGCAGATGGTCCTGCAAATCCGACAGATCGGCGGTCATCTCCTCGCCCAGGAGGTCGGCACGGGTCGAGAGGGCCTGTCCCAGCTTGATGAAGCTGGGCCCGGCTTCCTGCAGGGCCATGGCCAAGCGTTGGCCGGGGCGGCCGGGGCGGTGCCGATAAGAGATGAGCCGCGCCGCGAGGACGATCGCCGGAGCGAAATCCAGACGTTCCAGCAGGAACAAGGCGTCGTTGCGGGCAAGGGTCTTGGCGATACGCAGCAGCCGGATGAAATTGCGGGTGGCGCGCAGCATGACCGTACCCCTATGTCCGCCAGCCGCAGTGCATGGCCGCGATACCGCCCGACAGGTTGCGGTATTCGACGCGGGAGAATCCGGCTTCCTCGATCATCGCCTTGAAGCGATCCTGGGACGGGAAGCGGCGGATACTTTCGGCGAGGTACTGGTAGGCCTCGCGGTTGCCGGCGACCCGTTCGCCGAGGAACGGCAGCACGCGGAAGGAATAGGTGTCGTAGATTTTGTCCAGCAGAGGCAGGACGACCTCGCTGAATTCCAGGCACATGAAACGGCCGCCCGGCCTGACCGCCCGGTGCGCTTCGCGCAGGGCGGCCGGAATGTCGGTCACGTTGCGCAGGCAGAAAGCGGTGGTGTAGGCGTCGAAGATGGAATCGGCGACGGGCAGCTGTTCGGCATTGCCGCAGGTCCAGACCAGGCCGTCGAGCAGGCCGCGGTCGATGGCCCGCCGGCGGCCGACCGCCAGCATCTCGGCATTGATGTCGCAAACCGTGACGGCACCGCCGCCGCGCTTGAGGAAACCGAAGGCGATATCCCCGGTCCCGCCGCCGACGTCGAGGAGTCTCATTCCGGCATGGGGGCGCAGCCAGTCGATGAACAGGCGCTTCCACAATCGGTGGATGCCCCAGCTCATCAGGTCGTTCATCAGGTCATAGCGCGTGGCGACGCTCTCGAAGACGTCGCGCACCAGGCCCGCTTTCTCGTCGACGGCAACGGTGCGGAACCCGAAATGGGTGGTTTCCGCAGAGGCCTCGGAGGGCTCGGGGTTCGAAGATTTTCGCGTGTGCCGATTCATGTCATCGGAAACATAGCGTAAGGCGCTGGCAGGCGCTACGGTGGACGGAACGCCTCCGTCAGGAAAACGAAACCGCATGCCCGAGCTTCCCGAAGTCGAAACCGTACGGCGCGGCCTGGAACCGGTGCTCACCGGCCGCCGAATCGAGCGCGTGGAGGTCCGCCGCCGCGATCTGCGGCTGCCGATTCCGTCCGGGCTGGAGGCCAGCATGACCGGCCGGCGAATCGAGTCGCTCGGACGGCGGGCCAAGTTCCTGCTGGTCCACCTGGAGGGCGGTGACAGCCTGATCGTGCATCTCGGCATGTCCGGCCGGTTTCGAATCTTCGACGGGGCGCCGCCGGAACCGGAGACCCACGACCATGTCTTGTTCGCGGTCGAGGGCGGCGCCACGGTGGTCTTCAACGATCCGCGCCGCTTCGGGATGATGATCCCGGCGCGGACGGCGGAAACCGACTCGCATCCCTGTCTTGCCGGTCTGGGGCCGGAACCCCTGGGGCCGGCGTTCGATGCCACGGTCCTCAGGGCGCAGCTGGCCAGGCGCAAGAGCCCGATCAAGACGACGCTCCTCGATCAGACGGTGGTCGCCGGGCTTGGCAACATCTATGTCTGCGAGGCGCTGTTCCGGGCCGGCATCTCGCCGCGGCGCCGGGCCGATACGGTCGGAGCCGCAAAGGTGGACCGGCTGGCGGATGCGATTCGCGAGGTTCTCACCGAGGCGATCGCAGCCGGCGGTTCGTCGCTTCGCGACCACCGTCAGCCGTCCGGCGAGCTGGGATACTTCCAGCACCGATTCGCCGTCTACGACCGGGCCGGGGAACGCTGTCCGGATTGCGATTGCGACCTCGCGTCGACCGGGGGAATCCAGCGGATCGTGCAGGCCGGGCGCTCGACTTTCTATTGTGCGCGCCGCCAGCGATGATTTAGAACTGAGAACATGCATCGGGTTCCTTCCCTTTTGCGGTCGCTTGCCCTCGTTGCCGGGCTGGTCCTGGCAATTGCCTCGGCCCATGCTGGGGGGCCGGCCTTCCTCAGCGAGTTCGAGGATCTGCCGCTGATGCCGGGGCTGACCGAGCAGACGGACCGGGGGATGGTCTTCGATTCGCCGAGCGGCCGAATCGTCGAGGCGGTGGCGTCCGGTGCAGTGAGCGCCGAAGAGGTGAAGGACTTCTACGCCGCCACGCTGCCTGAACTGGGCTGGGATCCGGTCGGCGAAGGCAGTTACCGGCGCGAGGCCGAAACCTTGCGCCTCGAGATTACGACCGAGGGGCCGGGAGTATCCGTCAAGTTCGCCCTGTCGCCGGTCGAGGCGCCGCTGCCGTCGCGTTAAACCGCGGAATCCTTTGCCGGAAGGGTTGACGGGGGCGGGCGCGGGATATATAAGCCTGCGATCTTTTTCCAGACAGACATCAGAAACGGGATTTTCGAATGGCCCACCATAGTTCGGCAAAGAAGCGTATTCGCCAGACAGCGCGTCGCACCCAGGTCAATCGCGCGCGGGTGAGCCGCATCCGGACGTTCGTGCGGAAGGTCGAGGAAGCCATCGCCAGCGGCAACAAGGAGCAGGCGACGGCGGCATTTCGGGAAGCGCAGCCTGAACTGATGCGCGGCGCCGGCAAGGGCGTCCTTCATGCCAATATGGTCGCTCGGCGCCTGTCGCGGTTGTCCCGCCGAATCAAGGCGATGAACGCTTAATCCGATTAGAATTCTGAGCCAAGGCCGCGAACCCGTTGGGGCGCGGCCTTTTTCATTTTTGGTGTTTGGGTGGGGGTGGAACCCGCCTAACGAGTCAAGTTATTTTTTTGCAACGTTCTCTATTCGGTCTCGTTGTTTTGGACCGGTGGCGTCTGTAAAGTCTTGTTCTCACCGGATCGGTGCGGGGGCTCTTGTAATAGAGTTTACAAAATAAAACCCTTTACGCGGACAAGGGTTTGCTTCCGGTTCTGGTATAGCGGCGATACTTGCCAAGTAAAAAAGTGTTGCCGCTTAAATAAAAAATCATAGGATCGGATCCTCTCTTCTGGTTCTGTGCAAGAAATCGCCGAAGGTTTCTTATACAATATCGCTCTTGTGAGGGGATGTTTTACTACTGGCCGGTTTCTTGGCCATGGTTAGGACCTCGGAGATACGAGGCTTCTGAAAGGAGTCTCGCGGTGGTTTAATCATGTCGAGAGGCCGGTTGGGAAGTCCCGCCGGGGGTCATGTTGAAACGCCGTGGGGGATACTTGATACGAGGCGGTCCAAAATCTTCGTTGAAGGGAACGGAGACGGACGCCACGCGGTGCGGCGATGAATTGGGGGCGTCAGGAATGGCAGAAGCTACGCAGGTCGGTCGTCTGAGTTCGGAATGGGAATCGGTGAGCGGCCGTTTGCGTCAGGAGATCGGGGAAGCCGCGTATCAGAGTTGGCTCAAGCCGATCAGTGTTCGCGAGATTTCCAAGGGTCAGGTCAGGTTGTCCGTTCCCACCCGGTTCATGCAGGACTGGGTAGCCACGCACTATGCCGAGAGGCTGTCGGCGCTGTGGCGGGTGGAGAATCCGGACGTGGACAGCGTCGATATCGTCGTCCACAGCAACCGGGTCGGTGCCGCCGCCAAGGCTGCGTCGGACTGGACGCCGGCCACGTCGTCGACGAAGTCGCGGCGCCGGGATGGCGCGGAGGCGGCCGGCGAGGAAGTGGTTGCCGATATCAGTGCGCCGCTTGATCCGCGATTTACCTTCGACCGTTTCGTCGTCGGCAAGCCCAACGAGTTCGCCTATGCGGCGGCACAGCGGGTGTCCGAGGCGATTTCGGTTCCGTTCAATCCGCTGTTCCTCTACGGCGGCGTCGGACTCGGCAAGACCCATCTGATGCATGCCATCGCCTGGAACATCCGCCGCAACGAACCGAAACGGAACGTCATCTATCTGTCGGCCGAGAAGTTCATGTACCGGTTCATCCGTGCCCTGCGCGAGCAGACGACGGTGGACTTCAAGGAGCAGTTCCGTTCGGTCGACGTGCTGATGATCGACGATGTCCAGTTCATCGCCGGCAAGGATTCGACCCAGGAGGAGTTCTTCCATACCTTCAATGCCCTGGTCGACCAGGGGCGGCAGATCGTGCTGTCGGCCGACAAGTCGCCGTCCAATCTGGAAGGGATCGAAGAGCGCCTCAAATCCCGCCTGAACTGCGGTCTCGTTGCCGATATCCATGCCACGACCTACGAACTGCGGCTGGGGATCCTCCAGTCCAAGGCCGATCAGCTCGGCGTCGAGGTCCAGCGCAACGTGATGGAATTCCTGGCCCACAAGATCACCTCGAACGTCCGCGAGCTGGAGGGGGCGCTCAACCGAATCGTCGCCCATGCCCAGCTGGTCGGACGGACCATCACCCTGGAGACGACCCAGGAGGTCCTGCACGACCTGCTCAGGGCCAACGACCGCCGCGTCACCATCGAGGAAATCCAGAAGCGGGTCGCCGAGCACTTCAACATCCGGGTGTCGGACATGCATTCGGCTCGTCGCGCCCGGTCGGTGGCCCGGCCGCGCCAGGTCGCCATGTATCTGGCCAAACAACTGACGTCGCGCTCGCTGCCCGAGATCGGCCGAAAATTCGGCGGACGCGACCACACCACGGTGATGCACGCGGTGCGAAAGGTCGATGAACTGCGCGAGCGGGACGCGAGTTTCGCCGAGGATGTCGAACTGCTGCGCCGGATGCTGGAAAGCTGAGGTGACGCGGCTGTCCTTCGGGGCTTTCGGGCCTCGGTGCGATGGCGGAAAAGGCTTCTGATTCAAAGTGCTTTTGATATAATGGGGCCCCTCTCGCGGGGGCCCTCTGGGTTTTTTCCGCGATTTGTTTTATGGGGCTTCGGGCGCCGAGGGGGCGTCCGGAAGGGTTCGGCCACACTTGGAATAGTTGATGCTATGAAATTGACGATCGAGCGGTCCGCTTTGTTGAGGTCCCTGGGGCATGTGCAAAGCGTCGTCGAACGCCGCAATACCATTCCGATTCTCTCCAACGTCAAGGTGGAGGCCCGCGACGGCCGGCTGCATCTCAATGCCACCGACATGGATCTCGATATTTCGGAGTCCGTCGAAGCGGAGGTTTCCGGCCCGGGTGAGACCACGGCTCCGGCCCATACCCTCTACGAGATCGTGCGGAAGCTTCCCGAGGGATCGCAGGTCGAGCTGGAAACCGGCGAGGATTCGCTGGTCACCCTGCGCTCGGGGCGCTCGCGGTTCACGCTGTCGTGCCTGCCGACCGAGGATTTCCCGGTCATGTCCGGCGGCGACCTGCCGCAGCAGTTCCGGCTTCCGGCCGGCGAGCTCAGGGGCCTGATCGACCGCACGCGGTTCGCGATCTCGACCGAGGAGACCCGCTACTACCTCAACGGCATCTATCTGCACGCGGCCCAGCGCGACGGCGTCGATGTCCTGCGCGCGGTGGCGACGGACGGACACCGCCTGGCCAGCGTCGAGATGCCGCTGCCCGAAGGGGCGACCGGCATGCCCGGGGTCATTATCCCGCGCAAGACAGTCGGCGAACTGCGCAAGCTGATCGACGAGACCGGCGAGGACGTGACGGTGGCGCTGTCGGAGACCAAGATCCGCTTCTCGTTCGACGACGCAGTGCTGACGTCCAAGCTGATCGACGGCACTTTCCCCGATTACGAACGCGTGATTCCCTCGGAGAACGACAAGGTCCTCGATGTCGACTGCCGCCAGTTTGCCGAGGCCGTGGACCGGGTTTCGGCGATCTCGACCGAGAAATCCCGTGCCGTCAAACTGGCGGTCGCGCCGGGCAACCTCGTACTCTCGGCGAACAGCCCGGACAACGGCAGCGCCAGCGAGGAACTGGAGGTCTCCTATACCAGCGAGGCCATGGAGATCGGGTTCAACTCGCGCTACGTGCTGGACATCACCCAGCAGATCGAAGGCGAGACCGCCCAGTTCGTCATGTCGGATTCGGCATCGCCGACGATCATCCGCGAGGTCGGCGACACCAGTGCACTCTACGTGCTCATGCCCATGCGTGTCTGACCCATCCGTGTCTGAGAGGGGACGGTTCTGAAAGGTTCACGTGGTTTGGCGGAAGTCGGGACGCCGGAATCCGTGCTGGATTGCCCTGCACGGTCCACCGGCCGGTTCTCGCTTGCCAAGGTGACCCTGACCGATTTCCGGTGTTACCGGTACCTGCGACTGGAAATCGACCCCCGTCCGGTCGTCCTGACCGGTCCGAACGGCGCCGGCAAGACCAACCTGCTGGAGGCCGTTTCCTTCCTGGTTCCGGGCCGCGGGTTGCGCAATGCGACCATTGCCGAGGTCGCCCGGCATGAACCCGACGAAGGCGAAGACGGGTCGGTGCGGGCCTGGGCGGTGGCGGCGACGGTGATGACGCCCTCGGGGGCGGTCGATCTGGGAACCGGACGCGAGGCGACGGCAGTTGCCGAGGGCCGGGAACGCCGGGTCGTACGGATCAACGGCGAGACGGCCCGCAACCAGGCGGCCCTGGCCGAACAGATGGCGGCGGTGTGGCTGACGCCGCGGATGGATCGCCTGTTCACCGAAGGCGGTTCGGGACGGCGGCGGTTCGTGGACCGTTTGGTGTTCGGGGTCGATCCGGCCCATGCCGGACGGGTCAGCGCCTACGAGCAGGCCCTGCGTGAGCGGGCCCGGTTGCTCAAGGCGACGCCGGGCGGCCGCGGGGCCGATCCGGCATGGCTGGCGGCGCTCGAAGAGACCATGGCGGCGCGCGGTATTGCCATCGCCGCAGCCCGCAAGGAAATGACGGCCCATCTGGCCGCCTATTGCCAGCAGCCGGTGGGACCTTTTCCGGGCGCGCTGGTCGGGCTCGAAGGCGAGGTCGAGACCTGGCTCGACGAAGGGCCGGCCCTGGCCGCCGAAGACCGGTTCAAGTCGGCACTGGCGCAGGCGCGCCGGGCCGACGCGGAATCCGGCGGGGCCGCCATCGGGCCCCACCGCAGCGACTTGGTGGTGTATGATGCCGCGAGCGGGGCACCGGCAGGCCGCTGTTCGACCGGCCAGCAGAAGGCGCTCCTGATCGCCATCGTGCTGGCCAGTGCCCGCATGCAGGCGGCCGAGCGCGGCAGCGCGCCGGTTCTGCTGATGGACGAGGTGGCGGCGCATCTGGATTCGGGCAGGCGTGAAGCCCTGTTCGAGGAGTTGTTGGCGATCGGAGCACAGGCTTGGCTGGCCGGAACGGATGCCGAGACCTTCGCCCCGCTCAAGGGAAGGGCCCAGTTCCTCGGCGTTGCCGAGGCGACGGTGACCCGCATCGACTGATTGGCAAGAAAAGACCGACCGAAGATGACCGAAGAAACCAAAGAGACCCAAGAAACCGGGACCAGCAACGGCACTTACGATGCCGAATCCATCAAGGTGCTGCGCGGCCTCGAGGCCGTCCGCAAGCGTCCCGGCATGTACATCGGTGACACCGACGACGGATCGGGCCTGCACCACATGGTCTACGAGGTCGTCGACAACGCCATCGACGAGGCACTGGCCGGCTATTGCGACAAGGTCCAGGTGGTGCTGAACGGCGACGGGTCGGCGAGCGTCCGCGACAACGGACGCGGCATTCCGGTCGACCTTCACAAGGAGGAAGGCGTATCGGCGGCAGAGGTCATCATGACCCAACTCCACGCCGGCGGGAAATTCGACCAGAACTCCTACAAGGTCTCAGGCGGGCTGCACGGGGTCGGCGTTTCGGTGGTTAACGCACTCTCCGATTGGCTTGAACTGCGCATCTGGCGCAACGGCAAGGAGCATTTCGTCCGCTTCCGCGACGGCGAGACCGAAGCGCCGCTGGAAGTGACCGGCGATGCACCGATGACGGAGAAGGGGCCCCTCACCGGCTCGGAAATATGCTTCCTTCCGTCACGCAAAACCTTCACCAGGACCGAGTTCGATTTCGCGACGCTGGAGCACCGCCTGCGCGAGCTGGCCTTTCTGAACTCGGGAGTCGCCCTCGAACTCATCGACGCACGCCATGTCGACGAGAAGCGGGTCGATCTGCATTACGAGGGCGGCTTGCAGGCTTTCGTCGGCTTCCTCGACCGGTCGCGCAATCCGCTGCACAAGCCGATGATCGCGGTGACCGGCGAGAAGGACGGCGTGACCGTGGAGCTGGCGCTGCAGTGGAACGACAGCTACCACGAGACCATGCTGTGCTTCACCAACAACATCCCGCAACGCGACGGCGGTACCCACCTGGCAGGATTCCGCGCGGCTCTGACGCGGACCATCAATTCCTATGCCAATGACAGCGGCCTGGCCAAGAAGGCCAAGGTCAATCTGTCGGGCGACGACGCCCGCGAGGGTCTGACCTGCGTGCTGTCGGTCAAGGTGCCCGATCCCAAGTTCTCGTCGCAAACCAAGGACAAGCTGGTTTCGTCCGAGGTGCGGCCGATCGTCGAGGGTGTCGTCGGCGAGGGACTGGACCGCTGGTTCGAAGAGAATCCGGCCGAGGCCAAAAAGATCATCGGCAAGATCATCGAAGCGGCGGCGGCTCGCGATGCCGCCCGCAAGGCCCGTGAACTGACCCGGCGCAAGGGGGCACTCGACATCACCTCGCTGCCCGGCAAGCTGGCCGACTGCCAGGAACGCGACCCGGCGCATTCGGAACTGTTCATCGTCGAGGGCGATTCGGCCGGCGGTTCGGCCAAGCAGGGNNTGCGCGGCAAGATCCTCAACGTCGAGCGGGCGCGCTTCGACAAGATGCTCGGTTCGGCCGAGATCGGTACTCTCATCGCGGCGCTGGGCACCGGAATCGGGCCGGAGGACTTCGACGGCAGCAAGTGCCGCTACCACAAGATCATCATCATGACCGACGCCGACGTCGACGGCAGCCACATCCGTACCCTTCTGCTGACCTTCTTCTACCGGCAGATGCCGGAGTTGATCGAGAGCGGCTATCTCTATATCGCGCAGCCGCCGCTGTATAAGGCCAAGCGCGGCAATTCCGAGGTCTATCTCAAGGATGACCGGGGTCTGGAGGACTATCTGTTCGGCACCGTGCTCGACGACGAGTGCGTCTTCACCCTGCACGACGGAAGCCAGATCGCGGGGCACGACCTGCGCGGGATGGTCGAGGAGGCGCGGTCGGTAAAGCTGCTGCTGGGCAACCTCTCGCACCGGGTGCCGATGCGGATTATCGAACAGGCCGCGATTACCGGAGCGCTGAACCCTCAGATTCTCTCGGACGCGGAACACGCCGCCGAGACCGCCGCCTACATCGCGCGCCGTCTCGATTCGCTCGAGATCGAGGTCGAACGGGGTTGGCAGGGCGCGGAGCAGACGGACGGGGGGCTCGAATTCATCCGCACCCTGCGTGGCGTGCGCGAGCGTCATGTCGTCGGCAGTGCCGTGATCCGCAGCACCGAGGCCCGTCGCCTCGACGACATGGCCGGGCAGCTGCAGAAGACCTATCTACAGCACGGTACCCTCAAGGCGAAGGACCGCGAGTTCACCATCACCGGCCCGGTCTCGCTGGTCGACACGGTGACCGAACTCGGGCGCAAGGGCATCTCGATCCAGCGCTACAAGGGGTTGGGCGAGATGAATCCCGAGCAGCTCTGGGAAACCACGCTCGATCCCAATGCGCGCTCGCTGCTGCAGGTCAAGGTGGCCCATGCCGAGGAGGCGACCGAGGTGTTCTCGACGCTGATGGGCGACATGGTCGAACCGCGCCGCGAGTTCATCCAGGACAACGCGCTGAAGGTCGCCAACCTGGACATCTGATACCGGCTTTCCCTGTCGTCATTGCCTCGGAGTAACGCCGGGGTAATGACGATGTCGGATGGGTCCGCACGTTGTTTCGCCGCCGCCCATTAACCCATTCCTAACCGGATTCGGCCGAATAATCGTCCATGGCGAAACGCAAGACGTCACCGGGCAAAAAGAAGCCGCGGGCCAGGAAGGCCGCGCCGGCGAAATCGCGGCTGCGCCGTGCCGCGCTGTTCGTCGGCAAGTGGTCGGCGGTGGCGGCGGTCTGGGGGGTGATCGCACTCGGCGGCGTGCTTGCCTGGTACGCCTATGACCTGCCGGACGTCTCCGAGGCCCTGGCGGCGACGCGCCAGCCGATGGTCACGCTGCTGGCGGCCGACGGCTCGACCCTGGGAACGGTGGGCGACGTCTACGGCTCCGCCGTCACCCTGCGCGAGTTGCCGCCGGCCGTGCCGCAGGCAGTGATCGCCACCGAGGACCGCCGCTTCTACGATCATTTCGGGCTCGACGTCATCGGCCTGGCGCGGGCGACCTACGTCAACCTGCGGGCCGGACGGATCGTGCAGGGCGGCAGCACCATTACCCAGCAGGTGGCGAAGAACCTGTTCCTGACACCGGAGCGTTCGTTCAAGCGCAAGGTGCAGGAACTGCTGCTCGCCTTCTGGCTGGAGCATCGGCTGAGCAAGGACCAGATCCTCACCGTCTATCTGAACCGGGTGTATCTGGGCGCCGGGACCTATGGCGTGGATGCGGCGTCGCGCAAGTTCTTCGGCCATCCGGCGCGCGAGCTGTCGACCTACGAGGCGGCGATGCTGGCCGGGCTGCTGAAGGCGCCGTCGCGGTTCAATCCGGCGACCGATCCCGACAAGGCCCGCGAGCGCGCCGAGCTGGTGCTCGACAACATGGTGCGGACCGGATTCCTGAACGTGCAGGATGCCAAGCTCGCCCGCAGCCGGCCGAACCGGGTCGTCGCGACCAACGGCGGGGCCAGCCGCTACTTCGTCGACTGGCTGCTGGAACGGGTTTCGGGTTACGTGCCGGCGGGTGACCGGGATCTGGTGGTGATCACCACCCTCGATCCGGTGCTGCAGCGCCGCGCCGAATCGGAGATCCGCGCCGCCCTCGACGGGCCGGGCCGCAAAAGCAAGGTCGAGCAGGCCGCCCTGGTCGCCATGGCGCCGGACGGCGCGGTACGGGCGATGGTGGGCGGGCGAGACTACGGCAGGAGCCAGTTCAACCGGGCGACCCAGGCCCTGCGCCAGCCGG
>NPIG01000980.1_pt1 | contig 17401 bp, 16 predicted proteins | sample 8637441 | NCBI WGS metagenome assembly NPIG01 (sample SAMN07420675, study PRJNA396082) | bioreactor metagenome | isolation source: sample BR6 brine-fed electro-methanogenic bioreactor BR | place: Japan: Kochi | collected 2016-06-14 | reverse complement strand
CCGACATAGGGGATTGCTCCTTCAACTCCCTCAGGAACAAACTTCGTTGCGCCGATCCCTTTTGCCTGGAAATACCGGTCGCTTGACTGGCCGCCGGTCATGACACCAAGCGATCCCATGCCGCGGTACTGTTTGTACCGCCTGCCCTTGATGACAATGATCCTGCCGGGAGACTCATCGGTTCCGGCGAGCATGCTCCCGACCATGATACAGTCGGCACCAGCGGCAATCGCCTTTGCGACATCGCCTGAGAACCGGATACCGCCATCTGCAATGATCGGGACCCCCGCCTCATGCATCACATCCGCAACCGAGGCGATAGCAGAGATCTGGGGAACACCAACGCCTGCCACAACACGGGTGGTACAGATGGAGCCGGGCCCGATACCGACCTTGATCCCGTCCACAACATCAACAAATTCTGATGCCGCCTTCCCGGTGGCAATGTTGCCTGCCACACAGTCGGCTTTTGCGCTCTCCTTGATATCCCGGACAGATTTGACGACATTCATATTATGGCCATGGGCACAGTCGATCACAAGCGCATCCGCACCTGCCTCGTCAAGGAGCATTGCACGTTCAAAATCAAAGGGGCCGACTGCTGCTGCCACCCTCAGTTTCCCATGTTCATCCCGGTTTGCCCGTGGAAACTGCCGTTTCTGAAGGATATCCTGCATGGTGATGATCCCAAGAAGCGAGCCCGTTTTGCTCAAAACCGGCAGCCGCTCAACCTTCTTCATGTACATCAGCTCAAGTGCCTGTTCCGGGGTGACATCCTCACCCACCGTAAAGGGATCGCGGGTCATCACCTGTTCGACAGGATCCTCACCACGCTTCCCGACGATTGCCCGGATATCACGCCTGCTGACGATTCCGATCAACTGGCCATCCTCGACAACCGGGGCTCCGCCGATCCCATGCTCATTCATCAGGCGCTCGACAGAGATGATCGTTGCTTTTGGATCGACATAGAGGACCTGCCGTTCGATGAGATCGTCTGCACGCTTGACAGTCCTGACCATCTCTGCCTCGTCTTCAGCACAGAGGTTTCTGTGGATGACGCCGATTCCCCCTTCACGGGCAAGCGTGATCGCCATCTCATGCTCGGTGACCGTATCCATTGCAGAACTGCAGATCGGGATCGTCAGGGGGATATTCTTCGAGAATCGCGACCGGACATCGGCCTGGCTCGGCTCAACATAGGATTCCGCGGGCTCAAGCAGCACATCATCAAAGGTGAGCGATATGGGGACATTCAACTTCTCTACAAACACTTCAATCAGCTCCTGATCATGGCGAGTGCCTTCTCAACAAGTTCAGGCTGGATAGTGCAGGAGCGATCGCCTCCACAGACCATGCCCCTGACACCGATGATATCGGGGTCGATCCGCTTCAGGGGTGGGAGATCCTCAAATGCAATCGATCCTGCAAGTGCAGTCTTCATGCCGAGCTGCCTGTTCTCCCGTGTAAAGGTGGTGAGAGCAGCTTCATCCATGAATGCAAAGGTACTTTTGCCATCTTTTAGTCCTGTATCGACCATCGATACATCAGCACCCTCATCTGCGGCGATTGCAGCCATGTCAAAGGGGGAGATCGTCGAGAGCCGCTCATAATCCGAATATGCCGCAATGACGACGGTCTTTTCGGGGAACTCAGGTTTGACAGCCTGAACAACCGCCCGGATCACCTGGCGCGCATCTTCTGCATCCGAAAACATGAGACCTATCTTGACAAAATCGGCTCCGGCACAGGCGGCCCCATATGCCGCAAGTGCGGCTGTTCCGGGCTTTGGAGCAAAATCGCCGATAGCAGCGGAGATCGGTTTTTCTCCTGCGATCTCTTTGATGGACCGGATCACCCAGGGGAAATTTGCACCAAGCGATCCTTCAGCAGGGCGTTTTACATCGACGATGTCAGCAGAAAGAGAAAGTCTGGCCTCTTCCAAAGAACTCGGGCTGACAAGTAATTCCATAGAACTTAATGATCTCCGATGATAATAGTGATTGCGTTATATCATGGAGCTCATTTGTGCAATGGATCTCAAGGGGGGAGAGGTGGTTCACGGGAGAGCAGGAAGGCGCTCTGAATATGCCCCCCTCACCTGGGGCGTCTCACCAACTGCAGAGCCCCGGGGATATATCGAAGCGGTGCGGCCACGATCGGTCTATATTGCCGATCTTGACCGGATCGGAGGCTTTGGATCACATGACGAGACGGTGCTTGGGCTCTCAGATCTCGTCTCCCGCTGCTATATTGACCGGGGGTGCCGGGGGCCGTCCGATATGCTTGATGCACCCTTCATCACAAATGTCATCGGCACCGAGACCGCAGGAAGCGATCTCGCCGGCTATTCAGGGGGGTACCTGAGCGTGGATGTGAAAGACGGACGCGTTATTCCCGGTGGAGAGGAGCCTGAAGAGATCCTCTCCCGCGCAGAGGAATGGGGGTTCTCGGGCTGCATCTACCTGCATATCTCAGCAGTCGGTAGCGAGTCCGGGATCAATCGCGCCGGGGCAGAGCGGATCAGATCATGGACAGACCTGCCGCTCCTCTATGGAGGGGGTGTCCGGGATTGTACCGATCTGGAAACGCTCGCCGCAGCCGGATATGACGGGGCGATCATCGCAACTGCGATCCATAGCGGGAAGGTGCCACTGGATCTCATCAGGAGGGGATCATTCTGCTGATAACAATCGAAGGAATTGACGGATCAGGGAAGAGCACCCTGGTAGAGAGACTCAAAGGATCATTATCAGATCAGAACTGCCTCTTCACGCGTGAGCCGGGAGCCACCTGGATCGGAAAAGCGGTCAGGCAGGCGATTGCAGAGGAGAGCGATCCGATATCAGAAGCACTGCTCTTTGTTGCCGATCATGCAATGCATCTGAAGACAATTGTCTGCCCCGCTCTTGCAGAGGGAAGAGTGGTGATCTCAGATCGGTTCACGGATTCACGGTTTGCATACCAGCAGGTGACCCTTGCGGGCGTGATTCCCGATCCACGCGGGTGGCTCACCGCCCTCCATGATGGCTGGTCTATCACCCCGGATCTGACTTTCCTGCTGGTGATCCCGCCGGCTGCTGCACTCAGGAGGATCGACAGGGGAGGCCGGCGTGAGCATTTTGAGCGGGAAGAGGTGCTCGCCGCAGTCCAGCAGGAGTATCTCACCCGTGCAGAGGCAGAGCCAAAGCGCTTTGTTCTGATTGATGCAGAAGAGGAGATGGAGGTGATCGCCTCCTTTGTTGAAGATGAGATCAGGCGTGTGTGCGGATCGCCAGCAGTGCGCCACCAACGGTGAGAAGCACCACCTCTTCTCCCTCGATTGCATAGGAGAAGACCGGTGTGTATGCACCCTCGGGAACAGTGATCTCTGATCCATTCACCATCACAGAAGAAACACCTGCTTCAAGTGTTTCAGGCGGGAGCGCCCGGATCGCCTGCATCACGGCATTTGCCTCTTTTCTGAATGTTGGCCCGATAATTCCCATATTGAAGGTGATATCCGAGAGGACGCGGTCAAGATGCGGCTCCTCCGATTTCCACTCGATATCGGCATTCGTGCATCTCCCGGCATCTCCGCCATCATCGATTTCGATGCCGGGGGTATAGATGGTCACGTGCCCAAGCGGCGCATTCAGGGCAAGACCGGCATCGTGCTTGTATTTTCTCAGAACAGATACGACAGAGACGAGGAGATTGCCGTTCTCTTCTGCCCCGGTATCTGCATAATCCAGATGAGGCCATTTCTGGTCGATGATCCGGCCTCCTGCAAGGTGGTGGTAGCATTCGCTTGCAAAGAATGGAGTATATGGCGCAAGCAGCCGGCAGAGGGTGTCAAGTGCTGTCTTTAATGTGAAGACGGCACCGGCACGGGATGGAAGATCTGAATAGAGTCTCCCTTTGACGAGTTCGAGATAGTTGTCTGCGAGGGATGACCATGCAAAGTCCCGGATCGCCTTCAATCCCCGATCATACTGGTATGCGTCAAGTGCGTTGGTCACCTCTTCAACAGTTGCTGAGAGTTTTGAGAGGAGCCAGCGATCTGCGAGTTCTGCGGGCGATTCAGCAGAGGTCGGTGCATCTTTTCTGATCTGCGTGAGCGAGAAGCGGACGATATTCCACATCTTGGTCTGGAACCGTGAAGCGGCGACGACATCGTTCCAGGAGAAGGTGATGTCTGATCCCATCGCCGCCCCGACTGCTGCCCACTGGCGGAGGGCATCGACACCATAGCGATCGATCAGCTCGTCCGGGGTGATGACATTATTCCTGGACTTTGACATCTTAAACCCGTCTTCCCCAAGCACCATACCATTGACCATGATTCCTTCCCATGGCTTCTCTCCGGTTAAGGCAACTGACCTGAGGATGGTATAGAACGCCCATGTCCTGATGATATCATGCCCCTGGGGACGGAGCTGGGTGGGATAGGCAGCAGGTGTGGTCTTCCCATCCCACTTTGTAATCACAAGCGGGGAGATGGATGAGTCCATCCAGGTGTCAAGAACATCCGTCTCTCCGGTGAAGTTCGTTGATCCACATTTCGGACATGGTTGTTTTGGTGAATCGACGGTCGGGTCTATGGGAAGATCCTCTGGACCCGGGAGGATCATCTCACCGCATCCTTCACAGAACCAGACCGGGATCGGTGTTGCAAAGAGCCGCTGCCTTGAGATACACCAGTCCCATTCCATCTGGTGTGTCCAGTTCAATAACCGGGTCAGCATATGTTCGGGGTACCAGTTGATCGCTTTGGCTGACGAAATGATCTCATCGGGCTTCACCTTCACAAACCACTGCCGTGCCGAGAGGATCTCAATCGGCGTCTGGCAACGCCAGCAGGTGCCGACCCGCTGGGGCAGTTCCTCCTGCCGTTTCAGAATACCGGATTCCTTCATATCCGAGAGGATCGCTTCCCGGCACTCTCTCGCCGTCATTCCTGCATATCTTCCACAGAGAGCGGTCATTGACCCTTTCTGATCGATTGCGGATCTGAGGTCGAGGTTGTGTGATTTCCACCAGACGACATCCTGCTTGTCCCCAAAGGTGCAGATCATCACAGCACCAGATCCAAATGCCGGATCGACTGCCTCGTCCTCGATCACCGGTACCGGATGAGAAAATATCGGAACAGTGAGGGTCTTTCCCTTCAGGCCGTCATACCGGGAGTCTTCAGGATGGACAGCAACCGCAACACATGCTGCAAGGAGTTCGGGGCGCGTGGTTGCGATCTCAACGCCATCGAAGTCGAAATAGTTGAGGAGCGTGGTGTTCTCGGTGTAGGCAACCTCTGCAAAGGCAATCGCAGTCTCACAGCGGGTACAGAAGTTGACGGGATGCTCGGACTGATAGATGTAGCCGTCTTGTAGCATCCTCAGAAACGATGCCTGGGTGAGGCCAAAGTACGACTCGTCCATCGTTATGTATTCGTTGCTCCAGTCGACCGAGAAGCCCATCAGCCGGAGGGAATGGCGCATCATCTCAATGTTCTCACGGGTGAGATCGCGGCACATCTGCCGGAACTCTTCCCGGGGAACGTCATTCTTTGTGATCCCATGGATCTCTTCAACTTTTACTTCTGTAGGAAGGCCATGGCAGTCCCATCCCTGGGGGAACATCACATTAAAGCCGCGCATCCGTTTATAGCGGGCAACGATATCCATATAGACCCAGTTCAGTGCATGCCCGATATGCAGGCGGCCTGTCGGGTAGGGAGGGGGGGTATCGATGATATATCGTGGTTCTGCTGATTCCCAGTCAAAATAAAAATCTTCATCACGCCATTGATCGAGCCATCGCCGCTCAACCTCGGCATAATCATAGGTTTTTTTAAGATCCTCGGGTGACGACATTTATAACAGGTTGTCTGCGTCATCTGATATACTGTTCGCACTCTGTTTTGAAGAAGCGTGCGAACCTTCTTCTCTCACAAATCACCAATTCTTTTTATCCATGCAGAATCAGCCACGGCTTCTGGTAGCAACACTCATTGCCATTCTGGGGATACTTGTCTCCCCCTTCGTTCAGCCAGCATGGCTTTTTGCAATCTTTGTCATCTCTTTCTCAGCTGTCCTCTACCTGATCCGGGGAACCCGGTATATTTCACTTGCACTGGGAGGAACAGCCTTCCTCTATGGGATCGGGATCCTCCCGCTTGTTGCATTCGGGGCAACAGTTGCAATCGTCACCCTCGGCGAACTGGCATACCGGGCAGCAGGAGGAGGAAGACGTGCCTACATCCACTATACCGCCGGGGCATTCGCAGGTGCTCTTCTCGTGATGGCATATCTTGGGAGTATCGAGCCGCTGGTGTTGATCATCGGGGTGCTCGTTGCACTGATGCTCAGATCAATCCTCGAAGGACGGGAAGATGCCTATATGATCATCATGCTCGGTGTTGCCATGACGATCTTCCTCTTCATCGAGCTCGATTTCCAGGTAGATATTCTGCTCCTCTTCCTTGCCGCAGCGATCGCGCTTATTTTCGGATATTCATCCTTCCGTGTCGGTGCGGCAGATCTCTCCGGCCTCTTCTCGGGAGCCCTCATAGGAGTATTATTAATCGTCTTTGCCGATGTCCGCTGGTTTTTGGTGATGCTCGCCTTCTTCATCATCGGATCCGCAAGCACCCGGTTCCAGTATGCCCGGAAGAAGACGATGGGGGTCGAACAGGAACGGGGCGGGGCACGAGGCTACAAGAATGCCTTCTCAAACGGGCTGGTAGGCACCGGGGCGGCCGTCATCTTCGGCCTGACAGGAGATCCCCTCTGGGCCGCCCTTTTTGTCGGGAGCATCGCAACAGCAACCGCAGATACGGTTGCCTCCGAGATCGGGGTGACCGGGGGCCGGCCCTATATGATCACCACCCTGAAGAGGGTTCCCGAAGGGACAAATGGCGGGGTTACAGTAAAAGGCGAGGCGGCATCGCTCCTTGGCTCCCTCATTATTGCGGCAATCGCCTTTGGCCTTCAGATGATCCCGCTTCCGGTCTTCTTCATCTGCATCCTCGCAGGATTCCTTGGAACCAACATCGACAGCGTCATCGGTGCGACCCTGGAGAACCGGGGGATCATCGGAAACGCAGGCACTAATCTCCTTGCCACCTTGGGAGGGGGGTTGTCTGCGGTGGTATTGGTGCTGCTGCTGGTGTAGGAAGCTAAAAAAGTTGATCCAATAAAAAGCGGGGAGAGGTCGTACCCCCGTCTATTCTTTAGCTCTTCGTTGATCTGTTATGGATTTTAAACAGGGAACGAGTCATTCATCTGGCTATCAGATGTCTGAATCATGCATTAGGATCTGTTCACTGAGGCATTGTTCCCCCACCGCCCCGGCCCCGTCCTCACATGCTTCGCAGGGAGGTTGTACTGGGTGGCCGCAGATTGCAGCGCGGGAGGGGCGGGGATGCTCCGTCTGGCTTTCAGAGGAGATATGCCCCGATTCTTTCAGAATCGCCTTTCAGGTTGCTCTGATGATCAAGGGCTTATCACCTCTGCCAGCCTGTCTCTTTCGCTGACCCCGCCCCCCGATACCCGCGCCTCACCTGCTTCAAACAACCCACATGAAATAGCGATCAGGCTTTTTTTATACAACTTTTCGAAAAATGAGATGAGTGACAGAAAGGATGAGGGGAGGTATTTTCCCGTTCCGGACATTTCACCCGTTTTGATCCAGTGGCGATAATCTTCAGTACTTATACCAGCGCCCCTTCTCATCATAGACACCGACCTGCTGCTCAATAACAGGCATCTCTCCAAGACGCTGGAAGAAGGCGGCCTTGAAGGCGATGGTGAAGGGCGTTGCGATGAGCGCCCAGATGAAGAGGATGACTGCTGTTGCAAAGAGGGCATCAGGGCCGAGGAGGGCCATCACCTCTTCACCGCTCATTGCGCTGATCACTTCGGGATCCATTGCGCCGATCTCGCTCATCTTCTCCCATAGGAGCCCCATCCAGACAAATGCAAGGCCAAAGAGGAGGGTTCCGAGGACGACAATATTCACTATGATGAAGAGGAGGATTTTCCAGGAGTTGTAGAGGACGATCGTGATACTGGAGCGGATCGAGTCAAAGATCTTCTCATCCGAAAAAACCGCGAAACAGTCATAAAAGTACGTAAAGAGCATGAACGGGATGATAACACCCATTGCGATGAAGAAGATCATATCCGGAGTCGGGCCCCCTCCCATGAGTGCCATCGGGATTAACAGCAGAAAGATCGTCACGAATGCAGCAAAGACAATGATGATCAACGGCAACAGGATCCGGAAATAGTACCCGGTTGCATACCTGAGGAACGTGGCGAGATCTCCTTTCTTCTCCCGTATGATACCGTAACTCCCGGCGATGATGAAGGGGAAGAGCAGGAGTGAAAGGAGTTGAAGGACTCCGGATAGAGCCGGGCTGGCCCCTCCGATGAGTATGTCTCCGACTGAGACGGCACCGATCACCAGTCCTCCAAGCCAGAGAAGGGGATAGGCCTTCAGCAGCCCGAATGTTTCAGCAAATGCCTCTCGGATCATGGATCACCGGTTTCTTGGCATCGCGATCATCTCACGAACCTGGAGATCGAAGAAAGACGAGGTGTGAGCCGGGCGGATCACCGCAGCACAGTCTGCACCGCTCATAGTTCCGCCGACTGCGATAACCTCTTCACTGATTCCGATTGCACCCTGATCTGCTGCAATCAGTACACATTCAACAGCAACCTTCAGCCCGACCGCAACAACCCGCCTGAGTGCCTCTGCGATCGCCTCAGAACGCGAGCCGCCTCCGACCCGCGCGGACCGGGAGAGGGCGCGTTCAAGGCCGGAGAGGGCATGCGTGCCGGTGACGATTGTATGGCCTTCTGCAAGAAGTGATGCTTTTGCATCTTCTGAGAACTCCCAGACACCGGGCTCTGAAAAGCCGACGACATGTGACACCACAACAAGACGGATGCGGGTGCCTTTCACCGCCTTCTGGAAAGAAAGGGCGGTCGCGCCGGAGGTGCTTGCAAGGACAATTGTGTTGATCTGTTCCTCTTCTGCCCGTGCTATACAGAGCTGGATACAATCATCGGTGTTCTGTGGTCCGGGGGCGTCGAAGTATGCAGTTTCTCGTGTGATATAGCCCATGCATGTTAATATGCATCGGTCGTACATGTCAATTACGATGATCACGCTTGCACTTGCCGGAAAACCAAACTGTGGAAAGTCGACTTTTTTCAAGGCGGCGACACTCGCCGATGTCGAGATTGCAAATTACCCGTTCACCACCATCGATGCAAATCACGGGGTCGCCTATGCCCGTGTACCCTGCCCATGCCGGGAGCTTGGGCTTGAATGCGGCCAGTGTACTGATGGAGTCCGTTTCATCGGGGTGGGGCTTGTTGATGTTGCAGGACTAGTCCCGGATGCACATCTTGGAAAGGGGCTTGGAAACCAGTTCCTTGATCACCTCAGATCTGCCGATGCAATCATCCAGGTAGTTGATGCCAGCGGAAGTACCGATGCCGAAGGGAATCCGGTCGACCCCGGATCACATGATCCGATGGAGGATGTCCGGTTTCTGCGGTATGAGATGGCGATGTGGGTCTCCGGGATCATTGAGAAGCACCTCCCGCGCCTCGCCCGGGCCTCACAGGGGAAAGAGCCGGCACTGATCGAGCTTCTTGCCGAGGCACTTGCCGGCCTTTCGATATCGGCAGAGGATATCCGCTCAGCAATTGATACAACCGATGTGGATCTCTTCAAGGCAGATGCGGATGCCCTCTGCCGGTTCTCTGATGCACTGGTTTTGATTAACAAGCCGATGGTGGTGCTCCTGAACAAAGCCGATATGGCAACTGACGAGATGCTGAAACCACTGCCGCCTGAGATGATACGGGCGACTGCGGCAGGTGAGCTTGCGCTGAGAAATGCCGCCACAGCAGGCTTGATCCGGTATCTTCCGGGAGATTCCGATTTTGCTGAGAGTGAGTCTGCCGGGATGACGCCACAGCAGAAGAAGGGGCTTTCAATGCTCCGGGATCAGATGAAGCGGTTGAATGGAACCGGTGTTCAGCAGGCAGTCAACCATGCCGTCTTCTCGATACTGGAGATGATCGTCGTCTATCCGGTTGAGGACGAGACCCATTTCACCGATGCAAAGGGGCGGGTGCTTCCAGATGCCTTCCTGATGAAGAAGGGATCAAATCCCCGTGATCTCGCATTCCGTGTGCATACCGATATCGGGAAAGGATTCCTGCATGCGATTGATGCACGGACAAAGATGCGGATCAAGGATACCACCGAACTCAAAAGCGGGGATATTATCCGGATAGTCAGTACGGCAAAGTGAGGTAAGTGGAGGGTTTTTCTGCAGGTGAAGCGTCAGAATAAAGCGAGGGGGGGCGCAGTCCTGCGAAAGCCTTATATTAGCTGGATGAGAAGGAGTTATTACGTATGGCTGGCGAGGTGTATCAGGCACAGGTGCTGAAGAATTTCTTCGATACGATCACCGGTACTGACAGGAACCTCACCAGGATCTCCATGTGCGTGGTGACACTTGCGAAGCTGAAGAGTGAAGATCCCGCCAAAGTCACATTTCTTTTAGACCAGATGAGAAAGTCACGGGAGAAGAAGGAACTCTCGATCGATATTCTGGATTACATGGTGGATGCCGCCGTCGCCCTCGAACTCGAAGTTGTCCAGACGGCATTTGGCGTTACCAATGTCAGGCAGCTTGCAGAAGAGTTCGGCTCAGTCTCGCTTGACTCGTTTTAGAGAAAGGGCATTATACAGTCTTTTTTTCAATGAGAGAGCCTGCTCTTTATCCTGATGATTAGAGGTTGGGGGATTGTCCAGTTCAAATGATCAATTCTTTCCATTTGGATTGAACAATAGTGTCCATTTGAAATGGATAGATTTATCATTTTACATGAGTAGTATCGTATACCATGATCCTGAAGAGCGAGCTCAGAAAGATCTTACGATCCCAGAGAGAGGCAATGGGGAGGCGCAAGTCCGGCGTTATCCGGCAGGATCTTGTACGAGTGAAGCCCCTTCAGAATTTTGCCATTATTATCTCCGGAATCAGGCGGTGCGGAAAAAGCACGCTTCTTGTCCAGTCGATGAAGAGGGAGGAGGAGTTTTACTACCTGAATTTTGAGGATCCCAGGCTTGCTGAGTTTGAACTCAAAGATATTGAAATGCTGGAGGAAGCCTTTTCCGAGGAGTTTCATGAGGCTGATCTCTATTATTTTGACGAGATTCAGAACATCGCAGGCTGGGAATCATATGTCAGATATCTTCTGGAGAATGAGAAGAAAGTGGTGATCACCGGATCGAATGCATCGCTCCTGAGCCGGGAGCTTGGGACAAAACTGACAGGAAGAAATCTCCGGATCGAGCTCTTTCCATTCTCCTATCATGAATACCTGGACTACATGGAACGTGATGACTCGAAAGTATCGTTTCAGGATTATCTTGCTTCCGGCGGTTTTCCGGAGTTCCTGAGAACAGGAATGGATGAAGTCCTCCAGAATCTTCTGCTGGACATCATTGCGCGGGATATCATCTTCAGGAATCCCGTAAAAAACCCCGGAATAGTAACAGAAATTGCAGTCTATCTGCTGGGAAATAGTGCCAGGGAGTTTACACTCTCAAAATTACAGAAGATTTTTTCTGCAATTGGATCGGTCACCACCATCGCATCATATGTGGAGCTGCTTGAAGATGCGTACATCATCTTCACCCTGCCACGGTTCTCTTATTCCCAGAAAAGCAGGCAGATCAACCCAAAAAAGGTATATGCAATAGATAACGGGCTTATTCGTGCAAATTCAATCCAATTCTCAGAAGATCATGGCAGGTTCCTCGAGAACCATGTCTTCCTTGAGCTCAGGAAGCGGTATCGGGAGCTTTTCTATTTCCGTGAAAAGGGTGAATGCGATTTTCTCGTTAAAGAGAAGACAAAGATCACAAAGGCAATACAGGTCTGCTATTGCCTGACCACCCAGAATAAAAGGAGGGAGATCGAAGGACTTGTAGAAGCGATGGAGTTTTTTGAGCTTGATTGCGGATATATTCTGACGCTGGACCAGGAAGAGGATATTCACGTAGCCGGAAAAAGGATATCAGTTGTTCCGGCACGGAAATTCTCATATTGAGAAATAAGAAGCCTGCTCGCTATTTCGTGTGGGTGATTTGAAGCAGGTGCGGCGCGGGTATCGGGAGGTGGGTCAGCGAGGGGGAAGGATGACAGGGGTGATAAACCCTTGCTCATCAGAGCAACCTGAAAGGCGATTCGTCGAATCGGGGTTTATCTGCTCTGGCAAACTAAAGGAGCATTCCCGCCCCTCCCGCGCCAGCATCTGCGGTCACCCAGTACAACCTCCCTGCGAAGCACCTGCGGACGGGGACGGGGCGGTGGGAATCGCTGTAGTTCCTTCTCTCGGCGTACAATTCCTCGTGTATGATTCAAGCCTCTTCGTAAAATGTTGAATCGAACCCTTTTTTAAAACGCATAAGGATGAGATAAGAGCCTGTTTTCTGTCTATCCCTTTCTGATCCGCCACTGGAGCCTCGCCGTCAGGATGATGATCGTCACGGTGAAGAGCACCATCAGCGGGAGTTCCTGCGGAATGTCGCTTGGCAGGATGAAGAAGATGATAGCATAGAGCGGGGTGAACATCGAAACAAGATCACGCTTCGGATCGGCAAATGCCATCCCAAGCAGGAGGAAGGATGCGATGATACAGCCCCAGACACCCGGTGCTGCAAGGAAGGGAAGAGGAAGGGCGATACCAAGTGCGGAGAGAAGCACTCCAAAGATCGCAATACCGGGGGTGAGGTACCAGTACCGGTTGATCAGCTCTGCGAAGGGAGGGGTTGGTTTTGTCTGTGCCATTGATACCATTGTTCGTGCTTCGTATTGATATTCAATCGGTTTCTGCGATCGTCCTGAGGCGTGAGACACCATCGATCTCCCGGATCACTTCACCAACTGCTCGCGGCACAGACTGTTCCCAGTCCTCTCCATTGAGCATCTTCTGCCGGATCGCCGTTCCGGAGAGGGTCTCCCTGAGGTACATCGGAGGGGATTTGATCGTGATTGAAGCTTCTTTAAAGAGCTGGATCACAAGCGGATTCGAGGTATAGCAGATATCAAACGGGGGAGTCATCGAGGTGACATGGGCCACCCAGAGGGCATTTCTCCGGAGATCCTCGATCGGAATTACATAGAACGGACACCCGATCCCCTCTAACGCGCGGGTGATCATCAGTACCCGCTCTCCGGCGGTGAAGGGATTCTGCATATCATGGGAGAGCTGGGCGCTCCCGACACCGATGATGATCTCGTCAACCTCCTCTGCGATCCCTTCCAGCACCGCCTGGTGGCCGTTATGGTATGGCTGGAAGCGCCCGATATAAAAACCTCGTTTCATTCTCTCTGCACCCCTGAGGCGATCTGTGCGGCAAATGCACCTGCGGTGAAGCCTGCATCGATGTTCACAACAGTCAGTACCGCACAGGACTGGAGCATGCTGGCAAGTGCCGCCTCTCCTTTGCCCATGTACCCGTACCCGACCGAGACCGGCACCCCGATCACCGGCCGTCCCACAAGCCCTGCGACAACTGCGGGGAGTGTGCCTTCCCTGCCTGCACAGACGACATATGCGTCTGCATCAAGGAGGGTTTGGAGCGCCGGGAAGAGGCGGTGAATCCCGGCAGCACCGACATCATATGCCGTGAGGGTGCTGCATCCCATCTCTTCTGCGATGATCCGTGCCTCTTCTGCCACCCGGATGTCCGAAGTCCCTGCGGTGATGATCCCGACTGTGCCGCTGTTGACTGGTTTTTCTGTCCCGTTTGAGAGGATGACGATCCGGGCATCACGATAGTACTCACAGATGAGATCGGGTGCGGCTTTTTTGATGGCATCAGCCTGATCAGGTGTAGCCCTGCTTGCAACACACCGGCCTGATGCTTCCACGTACCGCCTCATGATCTCAATGAGATGAGCGGTGTCCTTCCCCTCAGCCAGCACCACCTCGGGGATTCCGCAGCGGATCGATCTGCCGAGGTCAAGCCGGGCGACCCCTGCGATCTCCTCCAGACGAAGCCCGCTGATCTGATCGGCTGCATCTTCAGGGGAGCATCTGCCGGATCTCACCTCTTCCATGAGATTCAGGATACGTGCATTCAATGGCATGGTCACTATTATCAAGGGACGAGGCGCATAATAAGTTCATTGTATGGATATCCTCTTTCTGGTCACCTGTTTTGGAGCCGCTGTTGTAACATTTCTCTGGCTGCGTGATCTCCGGATCTACGGGAGAACCGGACAGCCACTCTATCGGAGGGCAGCACTGCGGGGCGTGATCTGGATGGCTCTTGCTTCTGTTGGGATTGCGTTTGCCTCCCTCGGCCAGCCATTTCTTGGGATCGGCCTTATGCTCGCTGCACTCTATCTCCAGGGGAGAGATGAACGGGAGAAGGTATGGAAGAGCGAAGGAAATCTGGAGCGGTTCTTCGGCGCAGTGAAGACAAAGAAGAGACAATGAGTAGGTGAGATATCATGATCCAGAAACCACGAGGGACACGGGATTTCTTTCCGGATGAGCTGGAAGCACGAAGGAAGATCGAAGAGACGATGCGGGAGGCCGTCTCCCGCTGGGGGTATCGTGAGGTTTCCACGCCTTTGTTTGAGAATCTCGAACTCTTCACCCTCCGGTCAGGTGAGGGTATCATCGAGGAGATGTATGCGTTCCAGGATAAAGGCGGTCGCGACATTGCACTCCGTCCCGAACTGACAGCTCCGGTCCTCAGGATGTATGTGAATGAGGCAAAGGTGCTGAACAAGCCGGTCCGCTGGTACTATTTTGGAGACTGTTTCCGGTATGAACGGCCGCAGAAAGGGCGTTATAGGCAGTTCTGGCAGTTTGGCATAGAGCTTGTCGGCGCAGATTCTGCGATGGCCGATGCCGAAGTAATGGCAGTCGGCTATGATCTGTTGAAAGCCACCGGAGTCTCGTTTGAGCTGCGGATCGGCGACCTTGCGATGATGCGGAGCCTGCTTGCTGATCTTGAGCCGGATCTCCGGAAAAAGGTCCGTGCCTGCCTTGACAAGCGGGATTACGGGGCACTTGAAGAACTGGGGCTGGGAGGAGATCTGGCCGGGTCCTTAACTGCGCTCATCGAGTCGAAGACACTGGATGATGCATTTGCGATCACAGGCAGCATCCCTGAAGAGGAGCGGATCCGCGGAACCTTCGCAATACTTGATGCACATGAGGTGCAGTATGTTCAGAACTTCGGGATCGCCCGCGGCCTCGACTACTATACGGGTTGTGTCTTCGAGGCATTTGCAGAGAATCTCGGTGCAGAGAACCAGATCATGGGCGGGGGAGCATACCGCCTTGCCCACCTCTTCGGAGGCGAGGAGACACCCTCTGTTGGGTTTGCAATCGGGTTTGACCGCGTGATGGTCTCTCTTGGGGAGCAGGAGGTGAAGAGGCCGACAACGGTTGCAGTTGCTGCAACCCCCGAGGGGCGTCTCTTCGGAATTGCGGTGGCTGCTGCATTCAGAAAAGCTGGTGTCAGGACGATTGCCGATCTCATGGGAAAGAGCCTCTCGGCACAGCTCTCACAGGCAGCAAAACATGCTGATTACGTGGTTGTGATCGGCGGCCGCGAGGCTGAGGCAGGTATGGTGACACTGCGGGATCTCTCATCCGGCGAACAGCAGACTGTGTCGATCGAGGAAGCCGTTGCCGGGGTGGTTGGCAGTGGTACTCGCTGAGGAGCTCGCCAAGCAACAGAAGAGCATCAGCGTTGCGGAGTTCTTTGAGAAGAACAAGCATCTCCTCGGGTTCGACTCCCCCATCAGGGGAATTATTACCACGCTGAAGGAAGCAATCGACAACGCACTCGACGCCTGCGAGGAGGCAGCAGTCCTCCCCGATATCCTTGTAATCATTAAGAAGACCGAGTCCGGGACTTTCACGATCGCAGTCGAGGATAACGGCCCCGGCATTATGCCCGAGCAGGTGCCGTTTGTCTTTGGGAAGTTATTGTATGGATCACGGTTTCACCAGGTACGGCAGAGCCGGGGGCAGCAGGGGATCGGGATCTCGGCTGCGGTTCTGTATGCGCAGCTGACAAGCGGCATCCCCGCAACGGTGATATCACGCACCAGTGCGAAGACAAAAGCTCATCGGTTCACCCTGATGATTAAAACCCAGACAAATGAGCCGGATGTGCTCTCCCACGAGGAGATCGACTGGTCACTTCCGCATGGCACCAGGATTGAGCTTGAGTTTGAAAGCTCGATCTCGGCAAAGAAGCGGCTGCTTGAGTACCTGAAATATACCTCGATCGTCAATCCCCATGCCCGGTTCCGGGTCGAGATCGATGGTGAAAGTTCCACCTTTGAACGGGTCTCCGGGGAGGCGCCCCCCTGCCCGCAGTCGATCAAGCCACACCCCTATGGGATCGAGTTTGGAATCCTGAAGAGGATGGCTGCTGCCAGTGAGATGACGGTGGATCTCTTTCTTCAGGAGGAGTTCTCCCGTGTCGGAAAGAAGACGGCAACAGAGATTTTGTCTCATGCCGGATTGAACGGATCTGCGGCTGTCTCGAAGCTGGAGCCGGGGGATCTGAAGAAACTCCTCACAGCAATGCAGGAGGTCAAGATCCCGGCGCCCCCGGCATCCACCTGCCTCTCCCCGATCGGGGAGGATCTGATTCTTTCAGGGCTTGAGAAGGAGTTTTCACTGGATTTTGTGAAGTCACGGAGCCGGGCGCCGGGTGTCTTCTCGGGCCACTCGTTTGTGGTTGAGGCGGCAATCGGGTATGGTGGTCGGCTTGAGGCTGAAGGCTCAGCCCGGATACTGCGGTTTGCAAACCGGGTGCCGCTCCTCTATCAGCAGGGAGCCTGTGCGATCACCCAGTCGGTTGCCTCGGTGAACTGGAAGAGCTATGGGATCGCACAGTCCGGGCTCCCGGTCGGACCGATCCTGATCCTCGTGCATATCGCCTCGACAAATGTGCCGTTTACCAGTGAGAGCAAGGATGCGGTTGCGTCCATCCCGGAGATCGAAAAGGAGATCGTTCTTGCACTCCAGGAGCTTGGGCGCGACCTGAAGGCCTTCCTCTCCCGGAGGGATCGGAACCGGATTGCAGAAGATCGTGCCCGTGCAGTCTGTGCGATCATCCCGGATATCGCCCGGAAAGTCTCGGAGATTGTGGAGAAACCGGTTCCCGAGACTGCCGCAATCGAGGGGAGGATCATGCGGCGGGTCGTCGTGAAACGGGAGCTCCTTGACGGGAAGGTGCAGATCCGGATAGACAATCATACCACAAAGCCAATTGAACTGACCCTCTATGATATCTCTCCCGATACCGGTGAGGGTGCAACGGTTGCCCCGGACTTTTCATCTGA
>NPIG01000979.1_pt1 | contig 17431 bp, 15 predicted proteins | sample 8637441 | NCBI WGS metagenome assembly NPIG01 (sample SAMN07420675, study PRJNA396082) | bioreactor metagenome | isolation source: sample BR6 brine-fed electro-methanogenic bioreactor BR | place: Japan: Kochi | collected 2016-06-14 | reverse complement strand
CCTCGGGGATGAACACGCATTCGGCCTCGTGGCCCTGGGCGAAATTCAGCAGCCATTTGCGCGAACCGTCGTCGGAACGCAATTCGGTGGTGATCCCCGGCCGGGCCAGGGTGAAGCGTTCGCCCAGGGCGTCACGCAGCGGCTTGGCCAGGGTCGTCATCTGCTCGAAGTCGGTGACGCCGCGGTGATAGATCCAATGCCAGACCTGCTTGGTGCGGAAGGGCTTTTCGCCCAGTTCCGCCAGCAGGTCGCCCAGTTCCCGGCGCGACAGGCCGACGAGGTTGGTGCGTTCTTCGCTCATGACGCGACAGATATAGCGATTCGCGCCGCCGTGCCAAAGCTTTTGCAGCGTAAATCGGAAGGGGAAGTCTTCTGAAGAAGGGTCCGGCGGCCGGGTGCTCGTTACTTTGGGGGAGGAGGAGAGCGCTATGTACCCGGCCGCCGGTAGGGGAGGAGGTCTAACAGGGAGTATCTTTCTTGCGGTGGTCCGCCGTTTCCATCGGCTTTGGCCGGAAGGCCAAGGCCGGCCCACAGAGAACGGCAGCTGCCAGAACTATCCAGAGGATGATTGTTAAATCCATCACTTCACGTCCGTTCCGGCTGTTCCATCGCTGTTCAGAGTGGAGCAACGGCCGTGCCAATCCGGTTGGCACAGGGAAAAGGCCGGATTTCCGACGTTTTTCAGGAATCAGGAAAGGGCTCAAATCGCGAAGTTGGCGGTTTGCGTTCTCAGAATGCAATGCAGCTTGCGGAATACGAACCCGCTATTTGACGTCGCAGCCCTTCGAGATGGCGCTGTAGGCCGCCGTGAAGCCCTTCAGGGAATAGGTGTCGGTCGTCAGCGTGCCACGCGACGAGGTGCCGGTGACGATCATGGTGCTGCCGGCCTTCATGGCGGTGACGAGGGCGCGGTCGGTATCGGCGTCACGGGCCCAGGCGAAACCTACGTCGGTGAACAGCTTGAAAGGCTGGCCGCTGTCGACGCGGGCCTCGACCTCGCTGCCTTCCTTGTAGGTGTACCCGGCCCGGACGCTGACCTCGCCGATGGTCTTCTCGGCGGGGCGGTGGGTGACCATCACGTAGGCGTCACCGCGCTTGGAGTAGTCGCCCTCGGCCTTTTTCGGCAGGCTGGCCATGTAACAGAGCGGCTTGCCGTTCTCGTTGTCGGCGAAGGCGCTCCAATCGTCGAAGTTGTCGATGAAGCCCTTGTCCTGGTCCTGGGCAGCCGCGGGGATCGCCAGCACGACGCAACCGGCGGTGGCGATGAGCAGTCTTTTCAGCGAAAGGATCATGGCATCATAGATACAAATCATGGCGGGTTTTGCCAAGGGTTCCGCACCCTGAAACAAACCGATCAATCAGTCTCCGGCAATTCATCGGGCGCGTCCATCTGGAATTTCTTCCATTTATTGCGGAATCTGGGGGCTCCCTGGACGTGGTCGGGCAAGGCCTCGAGGGGGCCGCCGGGCATTTGGGGACGCGGCGGGAAGCGACCGAGATTGATCTGCCGGTCATACATGACCAGTGCCGCCGCGACTCCGACGTTCACGCAGAAGGCCATGGGGATCTTGACCACGAATTCGCAGCGTTCGGTGAGGCCGGCCGACAACGATCCGCGCTCGGGGCCCAAAACATAGGCGGCCTGGCGGGGATGGCGGAAACTCGGCAGTTCGATGGCGTCCTCGGTCAGTTCGATGCCGACCAGTGCACAACCTTTTGGCAGGAGCAGGGAATTCAGGTCGGGGAAGCCGTAGAAAGGCAGACTGCCGGGTGCGTTCGACGTATCGGCCAGACGGCCCCGTTCCTGCGGATACTTGGCGGCGACCGTAAAAACAAAACTGGCGCCGAAGGCATGGGCGGTGCGGAAGATGCTGCCCATGTTCATCGGTTTGCTGATTCCCTCGACGCCGACACCGAAATAGCCTCGCACCTCTCGCCTTCTCCTGTTCTCCTGGTGTAGGGTTTCAGACAAACCTTGAAGAAAACGAGCGAACAATCAAGGAGATTGGAAGTGCGCGCTGTCGTTTGCCAACAATGGGGAACGCCAAAGGACTTGGTCATCGACGATGTTCCGGCACCGGACATGCGCGATGGCGGGGTGCGCATCGCGGTCGCCACCGCCGGCATCAACTTCGCCGATACGGTCATGATCGCCGGGAAATACCAGTGGAAGGGGCAACCGCCCTTCATCCCGGGGCTGGAGGTCGCGGGCACCGTGATCGAGGTCGCGCCCGGGGTGACCCGATGCAAGCCGGGCGACAAGGTTCTGGCCAGCGTNNCACGGCGGCTTCGCCGAGGAGGCGGTTGCCGATTCGCGCTATGTCTGGCGGGTTCCGACCGGAATGGACATGCTGACGGCGGGCGGCTTCGCCGTGGTCTACGGTACCTCGCATCTGGCCCTGACCGATCGCGCCAAGCTCCAGGCCGGGGAGGTTCTCCTGGTCCATGGAGCGGCCGGCGGAGTCGGCCTGTCGGCGGTCGAGATCGGTAAGAAGATGGGGGCCACCGTGATCGCGACGGCAGGCACCGACGAGAAGCTCAAGATCGCCGAGCAGCATGGCGCCGATCACATGATCAACTACCAGACCGAGGACGTGCGGACCCGGGTCAAGGCGATCACCGGCGGCCGCGGTGCCGATGTGGTCTTCGATCCGGTGGGCGGTGATGCCTTCGACGCCTCCCTGCGCTGCATCGCTTGGAACGGCCGGATCATCGTCGTCGGGTTTGCCAGCGGGGCGGTGCCGCAGATCCCGGCCAATATCCTGCTGGTCAAGCATGTCGGGGTCCTCGGCTTCTTCTGGGGCGGCTACAAGACGCACAAGCCGGAGATGCTGACGGCATCGCTCGACGAGGCCCTGGAATGGTACGAGGCGGGAGCGCTGAAACCACGGGTCTCCATGACCTTCGACCTGGAACATGCGACCGAGGCGCTGGAGGCCCTGCTGGCCCGCGAGTCCACGGGCAAGGTCATCCTGACGACCGAACGGTAGGGGCATGGCGAAAAAGACGATAACGACCCGGGCCGGCGACAGACTGTTGCGTGCCCAGTATGAGGCTCTGCCCTATCCGGAGCGCGATCCGCGCGACGAGGCCAAGCGGCTGTTGACCGGTTCGCCGGGTCACCTGCTGGAACTCAACCACTTCGTCTTCGCGGGAGGGCGCGATTTCTCGCAGCCGTTCCGGGTGCTGGTCGCCGGCGGCGGCACCGGCGATGCGGCGATCATGCTGGCGCAGCAACTGAGCGACGTNNGACGTGGGATGCCCGGCCGAGATCCTGTACATCGACCTCTCGGACGCCTCGATGGCGGTCGCGGAGGCCCGGGCCAAGGTGCGGAAGCTGAAGAACCTGACGTTCCGCCGCCTGTCGATCCTCGATCTGCCCGACTCGGGGCATGGATCTTTCGACTACATCGACTGCTGCGGGGTGCTGCACCACCTAGAAGATCCGGCAGCCGGCCTGACGGCCCTGAAATCGGTGCTGGCCGACGACGGCGGGATGGGCCTGATGCTCTATGGCGAGCTGGGCCGGACCGGGGTCTATCCGTTCCAGGAGATGATGCGGATGGTGTCTCCCGACGCGCCGCCGGCCGACCGGCTGGCGGTGGCGGAACGGCTGCTCAAGCAGTTGCCGCCGTCAAACTGGCTGCGCCGAAACCCGTTCCTGGCCGATCATCTGCAGGGCGGCGCGGCCGGGCTCTACGATCTTCTCCTGCACGGGCGGGATCGCGCCTACCGGGTGCCGGAGATCGCGGATCTGGCGGCTGGCGCCGGGATGCGGATCACCGCCTTCATCGAACCGGCGGCCTATGACCCGGCGTCCTATCTGAGCGATCCCGAACTGCGGACACGGCTCGACGGCCTCGACTGGCTCGATCGCTGCGCCTTCGCCGAGTCGCTGACCGGCAACCGGACCAAGCATATCTTCTATGCCGTCAAGGCGTCCAACAAGGGGGCCTGCGTGGCCGATGCCGGCGACGACGATGCGATTCCGGTGTTCCGCGACGCGTCCGATGCGGCGGTGAAGGAACAGGCGAGGCCGGGCGGCGTCATCGCCGCGACACTCGGTGGCCTCAAGGTCAGCTTTCCGATTCCTTCCCTGGGTGCGGCCATCCTGTCGCGTATCGACGGACGGGCGACCCTCGGCGACATCCGGGCCGACGTCATGAAGGCCAACCCGGGCCTCGACGCCAAGGGATTCGGCGATCAGTTCGGTCGCCTCTATGCCGGTCTGAACGGCCTGGCCAAGCTGTTCCTGACGCGCGTTCCGATCGCGCTCACATCAGGCTCAGGAACATCCGCACGGAAGTGACGAACAGGAAGAAGGCGAAGGCCAGCCGCAGGTGCCGCGGATTGATTGTATGGGCGATGCGGGCGCCGACCGGGGCCATCAGCATGGTCGCCGGGACGATCAACGCGAACCCGATGAGATTGGCATAGCCGAGGCTGGCCGGCGGCAGGTTGGCCGCATTCCAGCCGGAAATGATGAAGCCGATGGCGCCGGGAACACCGATGATGAAGCCGAGAGCCGAGGCCGTTCCGACGGCGCGGCGGATCGGATAGTTGAAGGCGGTCAGCAGGGGTACGGTCAGGGTGCCGCCGCCGATCCCCATCATCACCGAAAAGCCTCCGACGCCGATTCCCATCAGGAAGCGCTTGATGCCGCCGGGCAGGGCGTCGGCGACCGTCATGCCCTCCTTGCGGTAGGCCATGTTGGCGGCGACGATCAGGGCGATCACGGCGAACACGATGGTCAGCACCTCACCGCGGGCATTGCCGCCGAGAAGGGTGCCGCTGAAAACGCCGATGAGAATGGCCGGTCCCCAGGACTTGAGGAGATCGATGTCGATGCCGCCGCGCTTGTAGTGGGCGCGCGCCGACATGATCGAGGTCGGGATGATCGTGGCCAGCGAGGTGCCGACGGCTAGGTGCATGCGGATGGTTTCGTCGATGTTCAGGAACAGGAAGATATTGAACAGCACCGGAACGATGACGATACCGCCGCCGACACCCAGCAATCCGGCCAGGACCCCGGCGATGATGCCGGTGAGGAGAAGCAGGGCCGAAAACAGGATCAGGAATTGCGGGTCCGCAGTGAACGTTTCCATTGTTTTTCTTCGCCGATACCTGTCGGCGCCGCTGGATTTCGCTGGGGATGGTTCAAGGCCATCCGAACGGTGCCGGCTTTTACTCCCCGGACTTTCCATTGGCCATGGCGGAGGCCCGAACCGTGGGCGTGTTTTTCGCCAAGTGGGATGAAATCGATAATACGGCGGAAAAAACCGGACGGAGGATTCGGTTCTAGCGTTTCGGATCACGCAGGAAATAGATGAGGTCCAACGGTGGCGGGTCGGCGGGAACCTGCGACAGAAGCCCGTGGGCCTGGCCGCGGTGGTGGGTCGCGTGGTTGAACATATGGGCCAGCACCAGGTGGGTCGGGGTTTCGCAGTTTTCGCCACTGATGGTGCGGTAACGCAGGGTGCTGCGGAGCTTCTCGTCGGACAGGGCGGCGACGAAATCGGCGATCCGGGTGTCCTCGGTCTCGCGGGCGTCCTGCAGTCGGTCGCGATCATCGTAGAGGATGGTGTCGAGGGAGGAGATCCCCGGGTTCTCGTTGAGCAGGCGGCCCATCCATAGCCGGTCGGCGACCAGAATGTGGCTCAGGGTTCCGTGCAGCGATCCGAAGAAGGCGCCGCGTTCGGCACGGTAATCGGTATCGGACAGGGCCGCGCAGGCCGCGAACAGGCGGCGGTTGGCCCAGCGGTTGTGGCCGGCGAGTGTGGCGAAGTAGTCTCTCATCCCCGGGAATTCCTTTCCTAGTGGGTGGATGCCGGCGCACAGGGTGCCGGGATCGCCGGGCGCCGTAAAGGCGTCTCGGCGATGGGCAGATGGATCAGGCCGGCGGCGATGCCGAAGCCGATGGAGGCGATCCAGACGGCGTCGTAGCTGCCGGTCGCATCGAAGACCGCACCGCCCAGCCAGACGCCGAGGAAACTACCGACCTGATGGCTGAAGAACACGATCCCGAACAGGGTCGAGAAGTAGCGGACCCCGAATATCTGCCCGACCAGGCCGCTGGTCAACGGCACGGTACCGAGCCAGAGCAGCCCGAGCGCCGAGGCGAAGACATAGACGGTCAACGGCGTCTTCGGGGCCAACAGGAACACCGCGATGATCAGTGCCCGCACGATGTAGAGCCCGCTGAGCAGTCCTTTCTTGGAATAGCGCCCGCCGAGCGCGCCGCAGGCATAGGTGCCGACGATGTTGAAGATGCCGATCAGGGCCAGAGCGATGGCGCCGGTCGCCGCCGGCAGGCCGAGGTCCATCAGATAGGCCGGCAGGTGGACCGCGACGAACACGACCTGGAAACCGCAAACGAAAAAGCCGAGGGTCAGGTAGAGATAGCCGCGGTGGCTGACGGCTTCGCGCAGGGCCTCGCCAAGGCTCTGCGACGGCTGCGCCGCATGGAGGCCGTCCGAGGTTTCGGCGCGCCCGGCAACGGCGAGGGCCAGGGGAACCATCAGCAGCGACAGCACGGCCATGCCGAGGAAGGCGCCGCTCCATCCCAGGTCGGCGATCAGGGCCTGGCCGACGGGGGCCATGGCGAACTGGCCGAAGGAACCGCCGGCACTGACCAAGCCGAGGGCCATGCTGCGGCGGTTCTCGGGGACCCGGCGGGCGACCGCTCCGAGAACGACCGAAAAGCCGGTGGCCGCCATGGCAACGCCGATCAGCAGACCGCCGCCGAGATTGAGACCGTCGATATCGGTCATCCCGGACATGACGACGAGGCCAGCGGCATAGACCAGCCCTCCCGCCGCGACCACGCGGCCGGCACCGAAGCGGTCGGCGAGCATGCCGGTCACCGGCTGGAACACCCCCCAGAGCAGGTTCTGTACGGCCATGGCGAGGGCGAAAGTCTCGCGCCCGAACCCGAGATCACCGGTCACCGGCGTCAGGAACAAGCCGAAGGTCTGGCGGATTCCCATGGCCAGGCTGAGGATCAGCCCGCCGCAGAGGATGACCAGGATGGGCTTTCGCATGGTGGCGTCCTTCCCCCGAAGTCGAAGCGTGCGGGGAAATATGGGAACGGTGCGGGGAAGTTGCCGCCGTTTTATTGTCCCGATTTTCGCGGGGGACAGTCCGGCGTGAGGCTTCAGTGTTTCGCCGTTTTCGGCGCCGCCAGGATCAGGACGTTACCGACCAGGACGAGGGCGACGCCGGCGGCGGCCGGGGCCGTCCAGTGGAAGCCTTCGAAGATGGTCGACAGGGTGAGCGCCACGATGGGGAACAGCACGGAGGCATAGGAGGCGCGGTCGGCGCCGAGGCGTCCGACCAGGGTCAGGTAGGTCCAGAAGGCGATGACCGTCGCGAACAGGGCCAGATAGAGGAGGGACAGGACATAGGTCGCCGAGAAATCGAAGGTGAAGGGCACGCCGCGGACGGTGCAGAAGGCAAACAGGAAGATCAGACCATAGGCCATGCTGAAGGCGTTGTTCTGCAGAACCGGCAGACCGTGGCGCTGGTTGCGGCCGCTGGTCAGCATGCCGAGCGACGCCGACAGGGTCCCTGCCAGGGCGAGGACGAGGCCCAGCGAACCCTCGCGCGAGAGGTCGAACCCGACCAGCTCGGGCCAGAACACGACCGAGATCCCGGCCAGCCCGAACAGGGCCCCGACCACCACCCGCATGCGGATCGGGAGACCGAACAGGACCGCACCCAGGATGATGGTCATGACGGTGATGGTCGAGAAGGCGACGGCGACCAGGCCGCTGGTCAGATACTGGGTGGCCAGATAGATCAGCACGTAGTTGGTCGAGAACAGGCAGATGCCCTGCAGGGCCATGAACAGGTGCTCGCGCGGCGTGAACCGCATCCGGCGCCGGGTGATCAGGCAGAAGGCCAGCATCATCGCCGCCGCGACGACGAAGCGATAGAAAACGGAAACCTCCGGTGCGACGATGCCGAGCTGGAACTTGATGGCCAGCCAGCTCGTGCCCCAGAGCAGAACGGTGCCGGCGTAAAGAAGAATGTTGGTCATGGCTGTTCGGATGTGGGCGCGGGATTGCGCGGACGCCGGAGTATGGAGGCATACACGGAAACCGGCAACCCCGGCCTTTGATTCTGGTCATGGTCGTTCGGCGCTTCTATGCTCGAAATCGATGAACCCGTTCCCATCCCTTTCAGACGGTTCGGCTCCCATTCCGGCGCCCGTGCGCGGCGCGTTGTGGATGCTGTTCAGCGCCGCCTCCTTCGCCGTGGTGTCCGGTGCGATCCGCTATCTGGCCGGCAGCATTCATCCCTTCGAGTTGGCCTTCTTCCGCACCTTCTTCCTGCTCGTCTTCATGCTGCCCTGGCTGCTGCGGCGCGGCCTGTCGGTCCTGCATACACGGCGCTGGGGGGCGCAGACTGTCCGCTGTACCTCCAGCGTCGCCGCCATGATGTTGTGGTTCACGGCGCTGGCGATGATGCCGATCGCCGACGTGACGGCGCTGACCTTCACCTCACCGCTGTTTTCGGTCATCGGTGCCGCCCTGATCCTGCGCGAGCAGGTGGGCATCCGCCGCTGGATGGCGGTCGTGGTCGGTTTCGCCGGAACCCTGATCATCCTGCGCCCCGGTGCGGCAGCGCTGGAAGCGGGATCGCTGATTGCCCTGGCGTCGGCGGTTTTCATGTCGGTGTCCCAGCTCAGCGTCAAATCGCTGGCGCGGACCGATTCGCCGGTGACCATCGTCCTGGTCATGGCCCTGCTGACGACGCCGCTCTCATTGATCCCGGCCCTGTTCGTCTGGACCTGGCCGCCGCTCGAGGCCTGGCCCGTGCTGGTCCTGACCGGGCTGGGGGCGACCGGGGTTCAGATGGGATTGGCCAAGGCCATGTCGGCAGCCGATATCACGGCCATCCTGCCGTTCGACTTCTCGAGGCTGGTTTTCGCGGCCCTGGTCGGTTTCGCCGCGTTCGGCGAGTTGCTGGATTTCTGGACCGGAGTGGGCGCCCTCGTGATTTTCGCGGCCACCTTCTATACGGCGCGGCGCGAGGCCCGGCTGGCGCGGCAACAGGTTGCAGCCGTCACCCCGCCGCAGCCCGGTCCATGAGATTGGCGAGTTCGATGTCGCGCTCCGTCACGCCGCCGGCGTCGTGGGTACTCAGCGTGACCTCGACCCGGTTGTAGACGTTGAACCATTCGGGGTGGTGATCGAGGCGCTCGGCGGCCAGGGCGACCCGGGTCATGAAGGCGAAGGCCTCACCGAAATCGGAAAAGGCGAAGGTCTTGCGGATGGCGTCGCGGCCGTCGCATTCGGTCCAGCCCGAAAGGGTGGCCAGGGCCTTCTCACGCGTCGTTCCGGTCAGTCTGTCGGCCATGTCGCGGGGCCTTCCGGCAGCGGTGACGGGGGGAGGAACATGATCGCCATGTGGGAGCCCTTGGCCCGGCGATCAAGCCGGGTTAAGGTTCCCGTATGACGCCGCGTTACACCTATCCGCCGTCGCTAGCCGACATCGAAGAGATCGCGCACCGGGCCTATGCGACGATTCCCATGGTATTGCGGCGCCGCGTGCGCGACGTGGTCATCCGCATCGAGGAATTCCCCGACGAGGAGACCGAGGACGAAATGGGCCTCGAGAGCCCCTATGATCTGCTCGGGCTTTATCGCGGCGTTTCGCTCGATCGCCAGAGTCTGACCGACACCAGGGCCGAGATCGACATGATCTTTCTCTATCGGAGCCCGATTCTCGACTACTGGTGCGAAAGCGGCGAGGACCTGACCCACATCGTCCGCCACGTTCTGATTCACGAGATCGGTCATCATTTCGGGTTCAGCGACGAAGATATGGAACGGATCGAGGAACAGTGATGGGCTCGACCCTTAAACCCTTGCCGTCCAGTGCGCTCTATACGCCCTGCAATCCCGACGATTTTCCCTTCGAGACGACGGCCGATATCGATCCGGTCGAGGACGTCATCGGCCAGGACCGCGCGGTCGAGGCCGTCCGCTTCGCGATCGGCATGAAGCACCACGGCTTCAACCTGTTCGCCATGGGGCCGGAGGGGACGGGAAAATACAGCCTGATTCGCCGGTTCCTGGAGCTTCGGGCCGAGAAGGAACCGGTGCCCGACGACTGGTGCTACGTCAACAATTTCGAAGAACCGCACCGGCCGCGGGCCGTCCGCCTGCCGCCGGGGCGGGGCGTGCCGTTCCGCGACGCCATGAACCGGCTTGTCGAGGAACTTCGCGTCGCCCTTCCCGCGGCCTTCGAGACGGAGGATTACCGGGCCCGCCGCCAGTCCATCAACGACAGCTTCAAGAAACGCCAGGAAGACGCCTTCAGCAGTTTGCACGAGGTTGCCGCCGAACAGGGGATCACCCTGGTCCGCACCGATGTCGGACTGGCTCTCGCCCCGATCAAGGACGGCGAAGTGCTCAGTCCCCAGGATTTCAAGAATCTCCCGGAAGACGAACAGGCGCGCCTCAAGGATTCGATGGACAGCCTCCAGAAGAAACTGGAGGAGAGGCTGGCCGAGGTTCCGAAATGGGAGGCCGAGCATCGGAGGCGGGTGCGTGAACTGAACCGCGAGGTGACGGGCTACGCCGTCGACCACCTGATCGACGAGGTCAGGAAAAGTTGGCGCGATTTTCCGCTGGTACTGACCCACCTGGAAGCGGTGCGCAACGATGTCGTCGAGAAGGTCGGGGATTTCCTGCCGCAGGAGCCTTCTGGCGGCGAGTTGCAGGGTTCGGCCACGACGGCCACCGAGGTCGATCCGTTCCGCCGCTATCATGTCAACGTCCTGGTCGACAATACCTGCGTGTCCGCGGAGGAAGACATCGAGGGCATGGCGCAAAACGGTCCGTCCTGCATCAATGGCGAGTTGATCGGGGCGCCCGTCGTCTACGAGGACCATCCGACGCAGCCCAACCTGCTCGGCCGAATCGAGCACATCTCGGCCTACGGCACGCTGGTCACCGATTTCAACCTGATCAAACCGGGCGCGCTGCACCGGGCCAACCGCGGCTATCTGATCCTCGATGCCCGCAAGGTGCTTACCCAGCCTTACGCCTGGGAAACCCTGAAACGGGCGTTGCGGTCACGGCGCGTGCGGATCGAGACGCCGGGCGAGGCAATCGGCTGGGTCAGTACCGTGACCCTGGAGCCCGAGCCCATTCCGCTCGACGTCAAGGTCGTGCTCCTGGGCGAGCCGTTGCTCTACCACCTGCTTACGGAGAACGATCCCGAAGCGGCGGAGCTGTTCAAGGTGGTTGCCGACTTCGACAGCCGGATGGACCGCAACGACGTCTCAGCGGGTCAGTACGTCAAACTGATCGCCACCCTGGCCGGCCGCGAGGACCTCCGGCCCCTGGACCGCGGCGCGATGGCGCGTGTCGTCGAATACGGGGCCCGGCTGGCCGACGACGCCGAAAAACTGACGACCCACATGGGCAGCATCGTGGACCTCGTCCGCGAGGCCGATTTCTGGGCCGGCGAGGAGGGATCGGAAGTCGTCTCGGCGGCCCAGATTCAGAAGGCGATCGATGCCAAGACGCACCGCGCCGGCCGCATGCGGGACCGGATCCAGGAAGAGATCCGCCGAGGCACCCTGGTCGTCGAAACGGAGGGAGAGAGGGTCGGCCAAATCAACGGTCTGGCCGTCCTGCAGATGCATGATTTCGCGTTCGGACGGCCGTCGCGGATCAGCTGCCGCGTGCGCCTGGGCAAGGGCCAGGTCGTGGACATCGAGCGCGAGGTCGCACTCGGCGGCCCCCTGCATTCGAAGGGGGTTCTGATCCTGTCGGCCTATCTCAGCAGTCGCTACGCAAAGGACAAGCCCCTGTCGCTGGCGGCCAGCCTGGTGTTCGAGCAGTCCTATTCCGGGGTCGACGGCGACAGCGCCTCGTCGGCGGAACTATACGCCCTGCTCTCGGCGCTGGCCGAGGTTCCGATCCGTCAGGGGTTCGCGGTGACCGGCTCGGTCGATCAGCTCGGGCGGGTGCAGGCCATCGGGGGCGTAAACGAAAAGATCGAAGGCTTTTTCGACGTTTGCCGGGTCCGGGGGCTGACCGGGGAGCAGGGGGTGCTGGTTCCGGCAGCCAACGTCAAACACCTGATGCTGCGAGCCGATATCGTCGAGGCGGCGTCCAAGGGGGAATTCCACATCTATGCCGTCGATACCATCGATCGAGGCATCGAGATCCTGACCGGGGTGCCGGCCGGCGAGTCGGGAAAGGACGGCGAGTATCCCATCGGCAGCGTCAACCGGGCCGTCGTCAACGGGCTGGACAGGCTGTCGCGCAGGCAGCGGCGGGAGGCGGAGAAAAAGGAAAAGCGGGCTGCCCGGGGGCGCGCCAACCGTGCGCCGGACAACGGAAACGAATGATCGCGGGCGGGGGTCAGGCCGTGCCGAGAACGGCGCCGAATCGGCCCTGGAAATTGACCCTGTCGTGTTCGTTCTCGAGCAGGACCATGTATTTCTTGGTTTCACCATCGAGGGCGATGCCGGTGGGATGCAGGTCCCATTGGCCCGTACAGTTGGTTTGAAGCCAGGAAGCGACTTCGCTCGTCGGCGCCTTCGTCTTCAGGATCATCCCACAATAGAGCTTGTTCATTTTGCCGTTCGCCGTTTCCAAAGGAATGTTCGCGATAGCGCGAATTAGTCCTTTCCGTTCAATAGCTTTTCCCCGCAGGGTGGATAGTAGGGGCGAAGCTTTTCAAGCATGAATTGGGGAATCCCCGACCAATCACTGGGGATTTCCCTAGTTGTCACTGAGTAACACGGCAGAAATCCTTGGTTGTAGTGTGACGACAGACACTTGAACGAGGCCTCTTGAGCCAATACAACATTGCGACGTGGGGGAGGGCTGATGCACAACGATTATCTCGACGGATCAGGCCCGAATCGTTTCCAGGCAGCGTCGGTCGCGCCGGTTGCCGGCGTGGCGCATGCGACGGGGCCGGATTCTCGCTCGATCGGCCGTCAGGTGGCGGCCGGCGCTTTGCGCCGCTTGAACCCCGGCGACCGCCCGGGATGGGCCATCGCTTTCGCCGGCGGGCGCCATGACAGTGAACAGTTCCTTGCCGGACTGCGCGACGAAATCGGTGACATCCCGGTCGTCGGAGGCGCCGCGGTCGGAACCATTTCCCGCGACGGGCTGGGCTACAGCGGTTTGGAATGTGTTGTCGCCCTGATCCCGGCATCCGCCGGCGATCCCCGGTTCCTTGTCGAATCGATGGCGGATGTCGACGAACGGACGGCCGGCGAGCGTCTAGGTTGCCGGATCGCCGACATTGCCGGCGACGGGGATACGGCACTGCTGTTTTTCGACAGCATGCGCTCTGGAACACCGCCGCAGCTTCACGCCGGAAGCTACCTGCTGGACGGACTCCACCAGGGTATCGGTCTGAGTGCCGTCGATTTTATCGGGGGCGGAACCCTTTGCGACTTCGGCCTCACCGACAGTTTCGTCTTCGATGGACGCTCCGTCTGCCGGCACGGGATCGTGGCGGTCGTGCTGCCCAAGGCGATCCGGGTCTGCACGCGTATCCTGCGGGCCTGCCTGCCCGCCAGCTCGTTCATGACGATTACGCGGATCGATGGCGCCGTGGTCCATGAAATCGACAACCAGCCGGCAGTCAAGGCGCTCGAACGGCTCGCCGATGGGCCGATCGATGGTAACCGTGCCCGCGACCTGGCACTCCGGGTGCTGCTCGGCCAGCAGCACGGCGACCTGTTCGGGCCATCGGACGGCTCGACCTATGTGAACCGGCTGATCGTGTCGATCGATCCGGAAGCCGGCTCGCTGACCCTGTTCGAACCCGATTTCGAAATCGGAAGCCGGGTTCAGATCCTGACCCGCGACAACCACCTGATGTTCGATTCGGCGCGTCAGGGCGCCGAAGCCCTGATGAAAGACATCTCTGGGAGGCATGCCCTGCTCGGGCTCTATATCGATTGCGCAGGCCGGGCCGGGATGCTGTGCGGGTCGGAAGACGAGGAAGCCCGGATCGTCGTCGACACCCTGGACGAGAGCCTTCCCGTTGCCGGATTCTTCTCGGGGGTCGAGATTGCGCCGCTCCTGGGACGCAGCCGGCCTTTGGATCTGACCGGCGTTTTGATCGCGTTTTGCCTGGAAGATTCGCCATGACCGGGGAAGCGGACGATATCCGTCGCGAAAGGGACTATTTCCGTCGGCAATGCGACGAGTTGGGAGGGCGCGTGCTGCGCCTCCTTCAGGAGCGGGACAACGCCGCCCTCGATTCGCGCCGTAGTCGGATGGTTGCGGGATTGGTGCGGCAGACCTATGCGCTTTGCGACACGGTCGATTCCGTTGCCGATCTCGGGAGACCTTTCCTCGATACCATTCTGGCGTCCACCTATTTCGACCGTGGCGTGATCCTGAAGCAGGATCCGGAAAGCGGCACATTCCACCGTCTTCATGTCTGCGGGTTCCCGGCCGGGAGTCCGGGCCGCTTTGCCGCCCTCGAGGACCCGCCGCCGATCCTGGTTGCCAACGCCCTGACCGAAACCACGGAGACCGTCGAGCGCCTACGCGAGGGGCTGGGCGTGCCCTATTTCCTGTGGGCCTTCGACGGGGCCAGCCGCTATGCCCTGATTCTGGGAAACCGGCTCGAACTCGGGGTCTTCGGGCGTCTCGAGGAGGCGGATGCGGAAGTTGCCGCTGCCGCCCTTGACGTCTACTGCAGCGCCGTCCGCCGCAAGGAAGCGGAGACCGCCCTCAAGGAGGTGAACGACCTGCTTGAGACCCGGGTCCAGGAGCGGACCCGCGAGTTGTATGCCGAGGTTGCCGAACGGCGCCAGGCGCAACGCGACCTGGCGGCCAGCGAGGCTCGCCTGCGCGGAGCCGTCGAAAGTTCCCGCGACGGTTTCGCCCTGTTCGACGCCGAGGACCGCATCGTCATGGCCAACGAGGCCTACAAGCTGGCCAATCCCTGGGCCGACAAGGTCCTGCACCGGCGTTCCAGTTTCGAGGACGTCCTGCGGATCAACATCGCGGGGGGAAATATCCGCGAAGCCGAAGGGCGGGAAGAGGAATACGTGCGCGAACGCATGCGCCATCACCGGAAACCCGGCGAGCAGACTCTGCTCTTCACGACCAAAGCCGGGCGAAAGATGCTCGTCAATGAGTTTCGGACCCCGTGCGGCGATACGGCCGTGGCCTTTGCGGATCTGACCGACCTGATTCATGCCCAGGAACAGACGCAACGTTTGCAGACCGAACTGGCGCATGTCGCGCGGCTCAATACCATGGGCGAAATGGCGGCCGGGTTCGCCCATGAGATCAATCAGCCGCTGGCGGCCATCGCTTCCTACGCACGGGGATGCGTGCGCCGGTTCGAATCGGGCAAGGCCGATTTCGCCGAGATGGAGGAGGTCCTTCGCCGGATCGCGGCTCAGGCCGAGCGGGCCGGCGAGATAAACCGGCGTATCCGGCGCTTCCTTCAAAAAGAGGAATTCGACCGCGTTTCCATCGACGTCAACCGGGCCATCGAAGAGGCGGTTGGCCTGTTGGCCAACGTCGCCGAAGAGCATCGCGTGACCGTTCGTCTCGATCTCGATTCCGATATTCCCGAGGTTCTTGCCGATTCGGTTCAGATCCAGCAGGTCGTGCTCAACCTGGCCCGCAACGGGATCGAGGCCATCCCCTTCAATCACTCCGGTACCCGACGGGTGACGGTTCGTACACGGCGGTCCGGGGCCGAGCAGGTTCGCATCGATATCTCCGATACCGGCTGCGGGGTCTCCACCGAAGTTCGCGACCGCCTGTTCGAACCCTTCTTTACGACCAAGCAGGCCGGCATGGGTGTCGGACTTCTCGTCTGCCGGCGCATCGTCGAGGCCCACGGCGGCGCGCTTCAGCTCCAGCCCAACGGCCGCCGGGGAACCCGCGCCTGGTTCTGCTTGCCGTCGGCAGAGACGGCAGACATCGGCGTGGCAGAGGTTCCCGGGGCCGAAATCGTTCCGGAAGACCGGGCGTTGCATGTCCGGCAGGGCTGACCCGCGGCGGCGACTCGGCGGCCTGTCCCGGGCGCGGTGTCCCATCCAGACCGGCCATCCCGATAACCGGACTACCGCTTGGCGATAAATTTCGACCGCTCGGCGGCGGTAGCAACCGCTGGCCCCGAGCCTCCCTTTAAACGGAAGAGTCCCTGCCTAGGCTGGCGCAGCAGGGGTTTCAACAAGGAGATGTCTGATGACGCTCTTCCTGATTTGTGTCGGCCTTCTGGTTGCCGGCTATTTTGTCTATGGGGCAATCGTCGACCGGATTTTCGGTTCCGATCCGAGCCGGACGGTCCCGTCCCAAAGCATGAATGACGGTGTCGACTACGTTGGCATGTCGACGCCCAAGATCTTCCTCATCCAGATTCTCAACATCGCCGGTCTCGGCCCGATCTTCGGTCCCATCCTCGGCGCTCTCTTCGGGCCCACGGCCCTGATCTGGATCGTCGTCGGCTGCATCTTCGGCGGTGCCGTCCACGACTACTTCGCTGGGATGCTGTCGATCCGTGCCAATGGCGAAAGTGTGCCCAATGTCGTCGGCCATCATCTCGGGGCCGGCTTCAAGCAGTTCATGAACTACTTCTCGATCATCCTGCTGCTGCTGGTGGGCGTGGTGTTCGTCCTCGGCCCGGGCAAGCTGCTGGCCAACATGACCGGCATGCCGGTGTGGGCCTGGGTGGCCATCATTTTCGGCTACTACTTCTTCGCCACCATCGTTCCCATCGACAAGATCATCGGCCGCCTGTACCCGGTTTTCGGCGCGCTGCTCCTGTTCATGTCGGTCGGTCTTACCGTCGGCCTCATGGTTTCCGGCGATCATTCCTTCTATCCGGCCGGACTTGGGCTCGAGAACACCCATCCCAAGGACCTGCCGCTGTGGCCGCTGATGTTCATCACCATCGCCTGCGGCGCCATCTCGGGCTTCCACGCCACGCAGTCGCCGCTGATGGCGCGCTGCCTTAAGACCGAAGCCCATGGCCGGTTCGTCTTCTACGGGGCGATGATCGGTGAAGGTATCATCGGCCTGATCTGGGCGACCCTGGGTCTGTCGTTCTACGAGAACGCCGGCGCCCTGCAGGCGGCCCTCGCCGAGGGCGGTCCGGCCTTCGTCGTCAAGGACGTCGCCAGCGGCCTGCTCGGCGGCGGCATCGGCACGACGCTCGCCATTCTCGGCGTCGTCATCCTCCCGATCACCTCGGGCGATACGGCGTTCCGCTCGGCGCGCCTGATCATCGCCGAATACATCAAGCTGCCGCAGGGACCGGCCGCCAAGCGCCTCATGATCGCGGTGCCGTTGTTCGCCATCGGCTTCCTGGTCTCGCAGGCCGAATTCGGCGTCATCTGGCGCTACTTCGGCTGGGCCAACCAGACCCTGGCCGCGGTCGTCCTGTGGACCGCCGCCGCCTACCTGATCAAGCAGGC
>NPIG01000978.1_pt1 | contig 17451 bp, 15 predicted proteins | sample 8637441 | NCBI WGS metagenome assembly NPIG01 (sample SAMN07420675, study PRJNA396082) | bioreactor metagenome | isolation source: sample BR6 brine-fed electro-methanogenic bioreactor BR | place: Japan: Kochi | collected 2016-06-14 | reverse complement strand
AGATGCCACGCCTTGTCGCGCTTCGCGCGACCCGGTCAGGGCTGAACCCTGACCCTACGGCGGGGAAGAGGCGCGTTGTAACCGAGAGCGTGCGAGGGCGACCCGGACGAGGATTCGTGGGGGTGATGTTGAAGGCGCCCCCGTGACCCCGGGGGCGCCTCTTCTCATTCGAACTCGACGAGGACGTGGTTCTTCGGCACCGTGTCGCCGACGACGACGTTCACGGCTTTGATGAGCCCGTCGCGCGGCGAGAAGATGTCGTTCTTCATCTTCATCGCCTCGAGCTTGAGGAGGGCGTCGCCGCGCTTGACGCGGCGGCCCGGCTTGGCGGTGACCTCGACGATCACGCCCGGGATCTCCGCGAGGACGAGACGGGGGTCCTTCCGCTGGAAGGGCTTCCGGCGGTCGTACTTCTCCGTGTAGAGCGTCTCGTACTCCGCGTCGTCGAGGATGAACTTGCGGTAGCTGCGCTTGTCGTCACTCATCAGAACGGCGGGATCCCATGCTTCTTGGCCGGGCGCTCATCGGACTTCGACTTCGAGACCTGAATCGCGTGAGTCAGGTACTTGCGCGTCTCCTCCGGGGAGATGACGGCGTCGACGTAACCGTTGGCGGCGGCGATGAACGGGTTGGCGAACTTCTCGGTGTACTCCTGCACCTTCTCCTGCCGGACGGCTTCCGGATCGTCGGCCGCGGCAATCTCCTTGCGGAAGATGATGTTCGCAGCACCGAGCGGACCCATGACGGCGATCTCGGCGGAGGGCCAGGCGAACACGAAGTCCGCACCGAGGTGGCGCGAGCACATGGCGATGTAACCGCCGCCATAGGACTTGCGCATGATCACGGTCATCTTCGGCACGGTCGCCTCGCTGTACGCGTAAAGCAGCTTGGCGCCGTGGCGGATGACACCCGCGTGCTCCTGGTCGACGCCAGGCAGGTAGCCGGGCAGATCGACGAGGGAGACGAGCGGGATGTTGAAGGCGTCGCAGTAGCGGATGAAGCGCGCCGCCTTGTCGGACGAGTCGACGTCGAGCACACCCGCGAGCACGAGCGGCTGGTTCGCGACGATGCCGACCGTGTCGCCGTCGATGCGCGCGAAGCCGATGACGATGTTCGCCGCCCAGAGCTCCTGCACCTCGAGGAAGTCGGAGTCGTCGACGATCGCGCGGATGATCTCGCGGACGTCGTAGGGCTTCGTCGGCACCTCCGGGAAGAGGTCGTCGATCTTGTACTGGGACTTCGGCGGCTTCGTCTCGAAGGAGTCGGCCGGCTTGCGGTTGTTCCACGGGATGAACGAGACCAGGCGCTGGATCTGGTCGAAGCACTCCTGCTCGTTCTCCGCGTAGAAGTGCGCGTTGCCGGTGGTCTCCGCGTGCACACGCGCGCCGCCGAGCTCCTCCATCGAGATCTCCTCACCGAGCACGGTCTTGATGACCTCGGGGCCGGTGATGAACATCTTCGAGACCTTGTCGACGACGAAGACGAAGTCGGTCAGGGCCGGCGAGTAGACCGCGCCGCCCGCGCAGGGCCCGAGGATGACGGAGATCTGCGGGATGACACCGGAGGCGTTGGTGTTGCGGTAGAAGATCTCGCCGTAACCGGCGAGGGAGTTCACGCCTTCTTGAATGCGCGCACCACCGGAGTCGTTGATCCCGATCAGCGGCACGCCCATCTTGAGCGCGTGGTCCATGATCTTCGTGATCTTGCGCGCGTGGCCGAGGCCGAGCGAACCACCCGCGACGGTGAAGTCCTGGGCGAAGACGCAGATCGGGTGCTCGCTGATCTTGCCGATGCCGGTGATCACACCGTCGGCGGCGAGCTGCTTCCTGTCCATCCCGAAGTCGGCGCACTTGTGCTCGACGAAGAGGTCGTACTCCTGGAACGAGGCGTCGTCACAGAGGTACTCGATACGCTCGCGAGCAGTCCACTTGCCGAGCGACTTCTGTTTCGCGATGGCCTTCTCGCCACCACCGAGGCTCGCCGACTCACGGCGCTTGAACAGATCGAGGATCTTCTTCAGAAGCGACATCGCTCATCTCTCTGTTTCGGAAGGAAAAAACGCCAGCGAAGGAGGCATCCCCCGCGGGCGCGTCAGCGTCGGTTTTCCCGAAGCCTTCGCATTCTACACACGCGTGACGTTTTTCACGAATCACGCAAACGCCGTGGAGCATAGCCGACGCAGAACGTCCTGACCGCCGTTAAGCGAATGTAGTAGGCGGTACCAGCCATCCTAACACCGAGCCCCTCGCGGTTTCTTCTCGTCACCTTCACCCCGTCCAACAGACGAGGGCGGCCCGAAGGCCGCCCTCGTTCACCATCCCGAGACCTCGAGCGCGCGTTCGTCAGCGGCGCAGCAGCTCGACCTTGCCGCCGAAGCAGTCGATCGAGACCGAAGCGGAGCCGCCGCCGACGCTTCCCTCGAGCATGCTCTGGGGCGTCCACTGGCTCATCCGCTCCACCTCGAGGCCGAAGTCGTTGACGATCTTCCCGTTGAAGGTCTCGACCTCGAAGTGTGCCGAGACATCGCCCATCAGCTCGAGCGTCACCGAACCCTGGACGGTCTCGAAGCTGTAGTCACCGCCGGGGGCGAGCGGGCCGCGGAAGACGATCCGGCCCGACACGGTCTTGAAGTCGCCGGAGCTCACGCCGCCCGCGCTGGCGTCGATCTCGAGCTTGCCGCTCACCATCTCGATGTCGAGCTCGCCCGCGACCTCCACGAGGTTGACGTCGCCGCTGATCACCTCGATCTCCAGGCCGCCCTGAACTCCAGTCACCTCGAGGTCGACCGAGATGCCATCGAGCTCGATCTGCGCGCCACGCGGGACCATCACGACGAGCTCGGTACCGCCGGCCTTCCCCCACGTCATCTTGTGGTTGCCGTGATCGCCGTGCTCACCGTGGCGGCTGTGGTAGTAGCCTTCGTCGACATCGATGTCGATCTCGACGTCGGTGCCGTCCGCGTCGATGTCGAGCTCCTCGACCGACTCGCCGAGCTTGCCCGTCACCTGGACCCGGGCCTGGTCCCACACCTTGATCGTGATGTCGGCTGCTAGCGCGTCGATCTCGACGGTACCCGTCGCGGACATCTCGACGGTGCGATCGACGGTGCGCCTCTCAGCGTAAGCGCCGGCAGTCAGCAGAAGGACGATGGCGAGGAAAGTCATTGCGTTCTTCATGGTGTCACCTCGGGTGGGGCTGGGTGCGCGTTTCGGGTCTCGGTTCACGTCTCGGTTCTCGTATGCGGTGTGCGCCTCGCTGCTAGAGCTCGGCGGCCACCTTCTGCAGAAGCTCGACCTTCTCTTGGTTGAGCTTCGCCTTGCGTCGGTTCAGTGCGAGCTGGGTCTCGGCCGAGGGCTGCTGGTCGGCCGGTGTGGCCTCGAGCGCCTGGTAGACCGAGGTCAGAGCCTCGTCGATCTTGCCGAGCTGCTCTTCGATGAACGCCACCTTCTCCGGCGGCAGCTCTTCCTTGCGCTGCTCGTAGACCGTGAACAGGTCGTTGATCGCGCCCTCGTAGGCCGCCGACGCATCGTTGTAGGAGCTCGAAGCGTCGCCGTAGGCCGTCGCGATCACCTGCGGCCCGGAGATGCCGCTGAAGGGCCGGTTCCCTGGTCCGGGCCCAACCCCGGGCCCCTGCCCGACGAGCGCCCAGATCACGGCGCCGACGCTGACGAGCACGACGGCAGCGGCGGCCGCGACGGTGCCGCGGAAGGTGTTTCTGGCCCGGCGCTCACGCGCCTTGTCGAAAGGGCCGTGCACAACCTTCTCGGCTTCGATCCGCTCGCGGATGCCTTCCCACAGATCGCGCTCCGGCTCGATCTCCTGGGGCAGCTCGGCCACTTCGTCGCGCAGGCGGCGCAGCGCGTCGACCGTGTCGCGGCAGCTCGCGCAGCTCAGTAGATGTTCTTCGACCTCGCGGGTGCGCTCGGACTCGAGCAGGCCATCGACGAAATCGTGGAGGTGGTCCTCAGCGAAGCAGCTCATCGTCCGAGGTCCTTTCTCAGGGCAGCACGCGCCCGGTGAAGTTGCGCCTTGGTGGTCCCCGTCGAGAGCCCGAGCATCGCGGCGATCTCACGATGCCGATAACCCTCGACGTCGTGCAGCACGAACACGCGCCGGGCCGCAGGGGGCAAGGACGCGATCGCGCGCTCGAGGTCCATCCGCTCTCCCGAGGTCGCGACCTCGCCTTTCTCGCCCGGCTCGGGCAGCGTCTCGCGGGTCGTCTCACGGGCCTCACGGCGGGAAACGGAGCGGCGGTCGCTCAGCGCGGTGTTCACGGCGACCTTGGCGATCCAGGCGGGGAAGTTCGTCCCGGGCTCGTAGGCGCCGAGCTTCCGCCAGGCCCGCACGAAGGTCTCTTGCGCGAGATCCTCGGCGGCCGCCCGGTCGCCCGCGATGCGCAGACAGATGGCGTAGACCCGCCCCGCCTGCGCCCGGTAGACCTCCTCGAAGGCCCCGCTGTCACCCCTGCGGGCGAGCTGGACGAGCTCTTCGAGGCTCCGGTGCTCATCGGTGGCTACCATGCCAAAAGCTCCCATCCGGGCGGTCTCCTTGCGGCGCCGTGGTTGCGCCTTCACTTGGACTAATGCCGCCCGTTCGCGGAGGGTTGACGCTCCGCACCTTCTTTTTGTAACGCAAAAGAGGCGGGCCGCGGCCCGCCTCTTGTTCACTATCGTTCAACAGATCCGGCTTACTTCGTCCACTCGTCCAGCCAGCCGATCACCGTGTCGTGCCAGAGGATCGAGTTCGCCGGCTGGAGCACCCAGTGGTTCTCGTCCGGGAAGTAGAGGAACTTGCTGGGGATGCCCTTGCGCTGCAGGGCGGTGAACGTCGACATGCCCTGGGTCTCGACGACGCGGAAGTCGAGCGCGCCGTGAATGACGAGCATCGGCGTCTTCCAGTTCTTGACGAAGTTTACGGGGTTGTGCTTCTCGAAGCCCTCGGGGTTGTCCCAGGGGGTGCCCTGGTGATCCCACTCCGGGAACCACAGCTCCTCGGTGTCGTAGTAGGCGAGGCGCTCGTCGAGGTTGCCGTCGTGGTTGACCAGGCACTTGAAGCGGTCGGACCAGTTCCCGGCGATCCAGTTGATCATGTAACCGCCGTAGGAGGCGCCGAGCGCACCCACCCGCTCCCCGTCGAGGAAGGAGTACTTCGCCAGCGCGGCGGCGAGGCCCTTCTGCAGGTCCTCGAGCGGCTTGCCGCCCCAGTCGCCACCGATCGAGTCGGTGAAGGCCTGGCCGTAGCCTGTGGAGCCGTGGAAGTCGATCATCACCGCCGCGTAGCCCGCGCCGGCGTAGGCTTGCGGGTTCCAGCGGTAGTGGAAGTTGTTGCCGAAGCTGCCCTGCGGGCCGCCGTGGATCAGGAAAGCCACCGGGTACTTCTTCGCCGGGTCGAAGTCCGCCGGCTTGACGAGATAGCCGTACACCGTCTCGCCGTTCCAGCCCTTGAAGGTGAACTGCTCGTACTCGCCCATGCGGGCGGCGGCGAGCTTGGCGTCGTTGATACCGGTGATCTTCTTGAAGTTCTTGCCGTCGAGGCCAATCGTGTGGAGCTCGACGGGCGAGCTCAGCGAGTTGAGCCCGAAGACGATCTTGTCGCCCGCGAGCGAGGGCGAACCGACGCTGCCCTCGTGGTGCAACTCGTTCACCTTGCCGCTGGCCACGTCGATCGCGAAGAGCGAACGCTGACCGAGGTTGGTCGCGTGGGTGTAGATCGTCTTGCCGTCCTTCGCCCAAACGATGGAGCTCGGCGAGCGATCCCAATCCTTCGTCAGCGAGCGGGTCTTGCCGGAGGGCCAGTCCATCAGCATGAGCTGGAAGCGGTCGGCCTCGTAGCCCGGGCGCTCCATCGCGATGTAGGCCAGCGTCTTGCCGTCCTTCGAGAAGACGGGCAGCGTGTCCCAGGCCTTGTTCGCGGCGGTCAGGCGCTTCGGCTTGGCCGAGCCGTCCACCGGCACGAACCACAGGTCGTAGTTCGTCGACCAGGCCGCTTCCCGGCCCTCGTCCTTCGCGGTGAAGACGATGCCCTTGCCGTCCGGCGTGAAGACCATCTCTTCCGGGCCGCCCCAAGGCACCGTGGGCGCGTCGGCGTCCATGCCCAGCATCAGGTCGCGGGGCTTGCCGCCCTTGGTGTCGACGACGTAGACGTGCTGGCGGCGCCCGTCCCGCCACGTGTCCCAGTGGCGGTAGAGCAGCTTCGTGTAGATGCGGCCGCTCGACTTCTTCGCCTTCTCCTCGGCGAGGCGCTTCTCGGTGCAGCAGAGGCAGCCGGTCTCGCACTCGGGGAAGACCATCAGCGACAGCGCGAGCTGCTTGCCCTTCGGGCCGACGGTCAGCGCGTTCACGTCGAGGGGCAGGTCGGTGACCTGGCGCGCCTCGCCGCCCGCGAGCGGCAGGCGCCAGACCTGAGCGCTGCCCGAGCGCGTCGAGAGGAAGTAGATGCTCTTCCCGTCCGGCGCCCAGCGCGCGTTCCACTCGCCCGCCGTGCTCGTGGTGAGCTGGCGGAGCCCCGTCCCGTCGGTGCCGACGAGCCAGAGGTCGCTGCGGCCGCGATTGGCCTCGAGATCCGTGGTCCTCAGCCCGAAGACGACGAGCGAGCCGTCCGGCGAGACCTGCGGGTCGGAGATGCGGTCCATCGCCAGCATGTCGTGGACCGAGAAGGGGTGCGTCTCACCGGCCTGCACCGCGGGAGCGCAGACGAGCAGCGAGAGGCCCAAGAAGAGAGCGAGCGCAACGCGCATGGACGATGTCCTCCAGTTTTTGGGGGGTCGATAGCCCGAAGATGCTACTCCGGGGGGCGCTTGGGACCCAACCGCCTGCTCAACAAACGGGCCCGCCTACGATCTCCTCGCTATCGCGCCGCCCGCCTCACGGCGTCGGCGACGTCGCCGCTCGTGGCACCGAGAGCGATCAGCGAGCGGACGATCAGGTCGATGGAAACAGTCGCGTCGGCTGCCTCCATCTTCGCCACCCGAGACTGACTCGAGGCGACCCGCTCGGCGAGCTGGACCTGGGTCAGGCTCCTCTCGCGCCGCAACGCACGGAGCTCCCGAGCGAGCTCCAGCTTGATCTCGATGTAGAGCGCATCCTCNNCCTCGGCAGAGAGCTCGAAGAACTCCTGGACGGAGCCGATGCGGAAGCCCGCCTTCTGGAGCGCTTTTCGTTTGGCGGGGCGCATCTCGGCCCTCCTCTGTCTCACCGCACAGACTCTATGTCCTATCTGACATAAGGACAACGACATCGGAACTCATCCGCCGTGAGCATTGACAGCACCGATGGCATTGTCTACATTGTCCTATGCCAATGGGACAATCATGAGACTCGAACTCGACCCCGCCAGCCCCGTGCCCCTGTATCGGCAGCTCGTCGACGCGATTCGCGGGCAGCTCCGGCTCGGCGTGCTGCAGCCCGGCGACCGCCTCCCCACCGTGCGGGAGCTCGCGGTGCTCGGGCGGGTCAACCGCAACACCGCCGCGCGCGCGATCCAGATGCTCGAGGCCGACGGCCTCGTCCACACGCGGGTGGGGCGCGGGACCTTCGTCGCCGAGCGCGCGGCGCAGCTCGACGGCGCCGTGCGGGAGCGCGCGCTCACCGAGCTCGTCCGCCGGACGCTCGCCGAGGCCCGCACCCTGGGCGCGAGCGCGGTCGAGCTCAGCAAGAGGTTGCAGGACGCCGAGGCCGAGAGCCCCGGCTCCGAGGGAGGGGAAGAACGCGATGACTGAGAGCGCACTCGAATTCCGCGGCGTCACCCGCCGCTACGGCCGCACGCTCGCCCTGGACGGCGTGGAGCTCACCCTGCCCCGCGGCGAGATCCTCGGCCTCGTCGGCCGCAACGGCGCCGGCAAGACGACGAGCCTCAAGCTCGCGCTCGGCACGCTCTGGCCCGACGCGGGCTCGATCCGCGTGCTCGGCCTCGACCCGAGGAAGCAGGGGCTCGAGGTGCGCACCCGCGTCGCCCTGCTCGCGGAGGAGAGCGCCCTCTACCCCTGGATGAAGGTGCGCGAGCTGCTCACCTTCTGCGCGGGCATCCACCCGCGCTGGGACGTCAAGCTGGCGGAGGAGTTCAGCGAGCGGCTCGCGCTCGAACCGGACAAGAAGATCCGCGAGCTCTCGCGCGGCACGAAGGCCAAGGTCGCGCTGGTGCTCGCGATCGCGTGCCGCCCCGACCTGCTGCTGCTCGATGACCCGACTTCGGGACTCGACCCGCTCGTGCGCCGCGAAGTGCTCGAGACGCTGATCGCCGCGATGCCCGAAGAAGGCGGCACCGTCGTGTACGCCTCGCACCTCGTGCAAGACGTCGAGCGTCTCGCCGACCGCGTCGTCGTGCTCGACGAAGGCAAGGTCACCCTCGACGGCCCCCTCGACGAGCTCAAGGCCCGCATCTGCGGCGCCACCGCCGTCTTCGCCGAAGAGCCGACCGCCGCGCTGCGCGTCCCGGGCCAGATCACGCTCCGCCGCAGCGAGCGCAGCGTGCACTGCGTCGCCGAAGCGGAACCCGCCGCGCTCGAAGCCGCGCTGCGCGAGGCCGGCGCCGAGCGCATCGAGACGACGCGCCTCCCCCTCGAGGAGATCCTGATCGCTTGTCTGCGCGCCCCGGCGGAGGAGTCGGAGGGTGTCTAGCGCGCTCTTGTGGTTCGAGTGGCGCCGTGTGCGCGGACTCGTGCTCGGCTCTGCGGCTGTGATGGCGTTGTTGCCGGGGTTGGCGCGGCTGGTGGTCGCGCAGTTCGTCGCCCCCGCCGAGGGCTCGATGTTGACGGGGCCGATTCGGGCGATGCAGCGCTTCCAGTGGGACCAGCGGCTCGGGATGTTCGCTGTGCTGGCGTTCATGCTCTCGGCACTGCTCATCGCGTCTCGGCTGGCCGGAACGCGGGCCGAGCGCGACACGAGCGCGCCGGCTCAGTGTGCGCCGGTCTCGCGGCTGAGAGCGTTCTTTCTCCGTTTCTCTCTTCTGTTCGCGTGCGTGTCCCTCGTGCTCGCGGCGTGGATCTTCGGGCTGGACGGGATCTGGGGCCCCCAAGATGCCACCTGGAGCGGGATGTTCTCCCGCCTCCTCGAGAATGGCCCGGTCGATCTCCCCGACCAGCTTTCCTTCCTACTCTTGATGTGCGCTTCGGCGTTCGGAGCGTGCCAACTCCTCGCCAGCTGGGGCGCCCACGGCATCGTGCGTGTTGTCGGAAGCGCGCTGCTCGCGTTGGGCTTGCCGTTCGGCATTCTCATGTGGACTGCAACCGTTCGGGTCATCTCGTTGGAAGGGATGGCGTTTCTGAGCCTGGGCCTGGCAGGAACGGCTCTGTTCGTTGCAGGTTTCGCAGCCGAATGTTGCGGCGAACCGGCCGGGCGGGGCAANNCGTTGGCCCTCTCGATCCTGGTAGCCACCATCCTCTACGGCGCAGCCGAAGAGCGGGAGCTTCGCCGACATTTGTCCGGCGGCGAGACCATTTCCGTCGTCGGGGCTCTCGACTACGAAGTCCTCGCGCTCGCCGGCGGCGAAGCGTGGCGACTCGAGACAGGACCCGCCGGGCGTTTCGAGACCCTCGGCGCCTTCGAGAAGGCCCACCATCTCGACAGTCGTGGCAGCTTCGCGTTCTCCCGTCGGCAGGACATCGACAAGAGCTCGCTGCTTGTCCTCCGCAGCTGGACCGTCAGCTACGGCTCCAGCTCCGAACGCGAGCAACATGTCGATGGCCTTGAGGGCTCGATCGCGGAGCTCCTGGCCCGCGAGGCACCTCGCACCGAAGGCCAGAATCACCCGCAAGACCACGAGATTCTCGTGCTCGCCGAGCGCGCGAACGGTAGCGCGGAGCTCCTTCTGATCGACGGCGAAGGACTCCGCGGGCCGCTCGAACTCGGTATCGGCCTTCGCCGTGGCGCGTCACTGATTGCATTCGGGGTCACGGGCCGCCTCGTCGTCGGCGTTCCCGCAGCGGACGAGCCTGGGAACACTCAGCTCCACGGATTCCGCATCACACCCNNCGCCGAGCAGCTATCGCGCCCGCGTCTCCCGGTCCGGACGCTTTGGCATCCTCGAGACGGAGGACGGCCAGGCCCTCGAGGTCGTCGAGTTTCCCAACACGACGATCCGGCGTTTCGAGCGCGCCCTCTCCGTGGAGTGGCTCGCGGGCGACCGAGTGCTCGTCAGGACTCGGCTCGATGATGGCGGCACGCTCTGCGCGCTTGGGCCGATCAACGCCGTGGACGAGCTCGCCCGTTTTTCGGCCACCGGCCGTGGAATCTGCGCTGCCGAACCTCACATCGGTCGCTTCGTGCTTCTTCACGACGACAGCACGCCGGGCTTCCCGAAGACCTGGCTCGTGAGTAGCAAGGAGAGCGAGAGTCGAGAACTCCGCTACGAGATCGGCACGCTTCAGTCGGGAGACCCGGTTTGGGGCGCCCCGAACGTCCTCAACTTCGTCACGCCGTCAGAGACCGTGCTCCTGAACCTCTCGCCGGTCGTCGACCACTGGTTCACAGACCCCGAGAGATTCTCGGGACTCTTGGCATCGAACTTCATTCGCGTGTCTCGCACTGAAGAGGCCTCCCCATGACCCGGGCCCTGCTCTGGCTCGAGTGGCGTCGCTGGGGACGGCTGACGGCGCTCTCCGTCCTTGGGCTCACGATGTGCCAGCCGCTCGCTCACTACGGCTTCCGAGCCTGGGAGCAGCTGCAGGGTCGTGGAACCCCACCGGCGGGTGACGTGTGGTTGCCTCCCTTCTTCTTCGTTCTCTTGTTATTCATGGCCGGGTTCAGCCTGGGGATGGGGGCGTTCTTCGAGAAGAAGCCCGAGTTCAGTGAACTGCTGCGCTCTCTGCCCGTTTCGCGTCAGCGCCTCTTCGGGCTCCGCGCAGTCCTGGCTGGCCTCGCTACACCGCTCTATGCGGCGGCGTTTCTCGGAGGTTCGTGGATCGTTGCCTGGCAGACCGGCGCTTCACTCACGCCGTGGAGCGGCTCGGGCTCTCCGTTCGGTGCAATGGCCAGCCGGCCGTTGCTCCTCGGCTGCGTCGTCGTAGTCAGCATCGCCGCGGGAGTCTTCGTGGGCTCGTTCGAACGCCGCGAGAGCGCGTTCATGCTGCTGCCGTTCATCGCGATGGGGCTGGTGTTTCTCATGGAGAAGCGCTTGTTCCTCCCTGCGTTCCCCGACGCCGAGATCGTCTGCGCGTTGCTCGCGGCGACGTTCTTCTTTGCTGCATGGCGCGCCTTCGTCCCCGGCGAAGCCGGGAGCCGAGGGGCCGGGCGGAGGATAGTGCCCGTGTTCGTTTGGGGACTTCTCGTCACTCTCGGCGCCGGTGTGTTGCTCAGGCTCGTGCGGGGTGCCGCAACGATGCTCTCGGGGGGGATCTCGTGAACCGCGCGCTCGTCTGGCTTCAACTGCGCAAACTCCGCGGCGTGCTGCTCTGGGGCGGCATCGGTGTGTGCGTTCTGCCGTGGGCGCTCGCCGCGCTCGGTCTCGGACTCGAGGTGCTCGACGCCGGCGGCGGCTTCTCCCTCCAAGACGCGCTCCTCGCCGTGACGCCCGCGGTTCTCGGGCTCTTCGCGTGGCCGTTGATCGGGCTGGCCGCGGGCAGCATCACGCTCGCGGCACTCCGCGAAGTCGAAGGCAGCTTTCTCCTGGCGCAGCCGCTCGCGCGCTGGCGCACGTGGTTCGTGGAGCTCGGGAGCGCCGTTGCGGCGACGGCGACGCTCGTCGCACTCTCGCTCGTCGCCTGGGTCCTCGCCGTCTGGCTCTCCGGGCTCGGCCCCCGTATCGAAAAGGCCTTCGGCGAAACTCCGGGGTACTTCCTCGGCGGCGGAAGCGCGATGGCACTCGCCGGTATTCTCGCTGCCGCCTTGCTCGCGCGTTTCGGCGTAACCGGCGTGCCCTGCCTCGCCGCAGGCTTCGTCATCGTGGCCGGCCAGGCGCTCGCCGTGCTCTTCCTCGCTGCCCGCCACGCGCTGGTTTCCACCCTCGGCTTCGGCATCCTCGGCGGCGGTTCGCTGCTGGTCGGCCTCGTCGCGGCCGCGTTGATGGCGCTCCCCGGAGAGCCGGCAGGACGTGGCGCTCGCAGGCGCGGCGTCGCCGCGATGCTGATCGGCGTCGCTCTGATCGCCGGGAGCTTCGCCTTCGCCGCACCGCGTTATCTCGCGGCACAGAGCGACATCCACTATCCGGGAGCCACCGTCTCGCTCGCCCCCGACGGACGCGCGGCTCTCGCGTTCGGCGGACCGTTGGGCGGCTACTGGCTCATCGACACCGAGACGGGATCGCGCCACTTTCTTCCGCCGCCGAACTTCAGCCACGCGTGGTCCCCAGACTCCCGCCACATCGCGCTCAGGACCGCTGGCGATGCCTACGGCCGCCACGTGAGCGAGCGCATCGAGATCCGCGATGCACGAAGCGGCGAACTCACCGGCTGGGTGCCTTGGCCGCGCTGCTCTCTGCGCGTCAGGCCGCGCACGATGCGATGGGACGGCGAGGTGCTCGTCTCCGTGTGGGATGCGACGCGAGCCGACCAGAGCTGCGTCGCGTTCACGCACCCCGAAGGGCGTCGCGCACGGGCGGAGTTCTATCTCCCGCACAGCGATCTGCTTCTGGGACCCCGCTACCATTCCCAGCTCCTCGCCCTGACCGCAAAGCTCCGTAAACAGGAGCCCTTCGCGCTCATCGGGATTCACGACAAGGCCCATCACGCCTCGACGCACGGCGTAGACGCCGTCGCCCACGGCTCGTCCGCCTCGCGCATTGCGCCTGGCGGCCGCTCCTGGCTGCGCGCGACGGGAAGCGGGCTGGCGTGGCACCACCTGGAGAGCGGACGTGTCATCGCGGAAGTCCCTCCCGAGGCCGCAGGACGCTGGAGCTGGATCGGCGACGAGCGCCTTGCGTGGATCGAAGGCGAAACGCTTCTCGCGCGCACGCCGGACAGCCCGACGACGAGCATGGCGCTGCCGGCTCAGTGCGCGAGCGAGATGCTCCACGGCGAGCCCCGGGGCTCGCGCCTCATCCTGCGCTGCGCCGACGGCAGCACCTGGCTCCTCGACCCGGACAGCCGAACGAATACGCGGCTCGACGGCTGGGAGACGCCGAGCCCGTACTGGGCCGGGCCCGCCACCCTGGGTGGACGACAGGACGGCCGACTCGTCTTGCTGAATCTCGACGAAGACGAGGAACCCCGCCCCCTCTGAGGGCGACGCGGAGGCTGCGATGCGACACGGACGGTCGACGTGGCATGCACTCGTTTGGTTGGCGTGGCGCCGGCAGCGGCTGCTGCTCGTCACCGCCGCCCTCGCGTTCGNNGTTCGTTGCGATCCCTTGGGGACTGCTCGCGTTCGGAGCGATTGCCAGCGGGCCCGACAACGAGTCGCTTTACGACGCGAAAGAGGCTCTCTTCACGCTGAGCCCCACGCTCTTCGCTTTCTTTCTCTGGCCGATCGCCGGCGTGGCGGTTGGCGTCCAAGCCGTTGCCGAAGAGCGACGAGGCCAAGACGATCTGCTCGCCGCACAGCCCGTCGCCCGCACCTACATCTGGCTCGTCACTCTTGCATCGGGTCTCGGGTGCATCACGGCTCTCGTGACAGCGAGCCTCGGTAGTTGGTGGGTCGTCGTGCTCACCCAAGGGCTCGAGGGACAGCTCGCGCGAGTTCTCTCGGAGCCGAACGCTCTTCCCGCCGTGGCGGCTGCTGTGGTCACAGCCTGCGTCGCGATGCTGGCCGGAGCCGTCGTCAGACAACTCGGCGTACAGGGACTCCCGGCGCTGGTCGTCGGCGTGATGGTTCTCGCTGCGTGGGCTGGCTGCTCGTTCGTGCTGGCACGCTCGATCGTCCATGCGCCACTGGCGGCGTTGGCCGTCCCGGGACTCGGGGGTCCGCTGCTCGGTCTCGCGATTTCCTTTGCGCTGGCCGCGTCCGGTGAGCCCAGCGGACGAGACCGACTGCGCCGCGCCGTGGTGCCGCTTGCCGTCGGCAGCGTGCTCCTCGTCGCTGCGTTTCTCGTGACGGTTCCCGTAGCTCTCCGCGCCAAGGCCGGAAGGCCTCAGATGTACACGTGGCTCGAACTCTCCCCTCGTGGACACCGCGCACTGATCAAGAGCACGCCGTTTCGCAGCGCCCGAGTCGTTCAGCTCGAGACGGGCCAGCAACACTTCCTGAACCCGGAGGTCTTTGAGACGAGTTGGTCGGGGGACGGAGCACTGCTTGCTCTCGTCACGAACGCAGGGCCGTACGGGACCCAGGAAGCTGTGCGCGTCGAGATCCGCGAAGGCTCGAGCGGAGAGCTGATCTGCCGGATCCCGGCACCTCGAGGTGCGCTCTGGCCCAGCAATCTGCACTGGGAAGGCGACATGCTGCTCGTACCGTGGCGCATGGGGCGTGAACTCACCGTGCTCCACACTTACGACACGCAAGGTACGGAGATCCGCCCCCGGCAGGAGCTCCCCGGCTCCTTCGCTCGCTGCGCGGGGCTCGTGCGAGGCCGGCTCCTCGTCCTTCTGGGGGGACACCCGGAAGCAGATCGCGTCCTACTCTCGCTCGACCCGCTCGGCGAAGACGCACCAGAGCTCCTCGCGACGGATGACACGACCCGGACCTGGCTCGATGCACAGGTACGACTCTCTCCGAGCCAGCGATTCTGGATCCGCGATGTATCTACCGACGAAGGCGCACGTTCTGCCGTGGTCGACCTGCTCGCCGAGAGCGACGATGACGCACCCTTCATCGAGGACCGCCCCGTCCTTGGGGCCCTGCCGCGGTGGCTCGCTGGCGACAGACTCGTGTGGGTCGAGAGCGAGCCGGGATGGCACGCGCGGACACACCGCATGTTCGTGGCTGGCCAGGGCGAGGCGCCCACGCTGCTCGAGGAATGGAACGACGTCAGCGCGGTCTCCGTGCGGGCCGAACCCGGAGGATCCCGCGTCGTGGTGGTCGTCCGTGAGGAGATCTCGTCGCTCTTCCCTTTCACGGGAACGTCGCGGCTCTACGACACGACGAACGGATCCTGGCGAGACCTTGACGCACTGGCCGAACAACCACCGAGCTGGTCGGGGCCCGGGGTGCTGACGGGAATGGTCAACTCAAAGCCCGTCTATTGGCGACTCGACGAAGACGAAACACCAAGGCGGCTCTGAGCTGGCCGGGAGATTGACCACGATGGCGACACGCTCTTCGCTCAGGAGTCTCGTTTGGATCGCTTGGCGCAGACAGAGGCTTCTCTTGTCGATCGCGGCGCTCGCCTTGGTTGTCGCTCCTTGGGCGCTCCTGGCACTGAGCGGCCTGCTCCCGGGGACACTGGGCTCTCCACTCTACGGCGCCGAAGACGCGATCTTCGCGCTGTTTCCTGCGCTGCTCGCTCTCTTCCTCTGGCCGGTGCTCGGGCTGGCGCTCGGCGTTCAGGTCTTCAGCGCGGACGTTCGGGGTGGGGACAGGGTGCTGCTCGAGCAGCCCGTCTCGCGAGGCCGAGTGTGGTGGACCCGCCTCGTCGCAGCGATCGGCGCGATCGGTGTGCTGGCGCTCGTCAGTCTGGGTAGCGGAGTTCTCGCGGCGCTTCAGCAAGGGCTCGGAGCGCGGCTCTTGAGATCCCTGGTCGACAAGCTCGATCTTCTCGGGGTACTTGGCGCGCTGGCGGTCGCCGGCGTTGCCGTCCTCGCGGGCGCCGTCGTACGGCAGCTCGGGCTCGACGGCTTGCCGGCGCTGCTCGCCGGCGGGCTCCTGCTCGCCGTCGTGGTGGGCGTGGTGGCCTGGCCCGCCCAGACGATCGTCTACGCGCAGCCCGTCGCAACACTGATCCCCGCGCTTGGGCTTCCGCTACTTCTGCTCCTTCTGNNTTCTGTCGTACGTCCTCGCGAGCGCGGGAGAGCCTGAAGGCCGGGGAAAGCGGCGCCGCGCGCTCGCGTTCGCGGGTGGGGGCGTGGCACTGCTCGCGGTGGTGTGGCTCGTCGCGGTACCGCTCGCGCTGCGTCTCGGGCCAGAGCCGTCGCTTAGCTTCAACGACGGCGTCTCGCCTGGAGCGGGTCATGCGCTGCTCATGGGGCGCGGCGGCTTCAACGCTCGTGCCGCCTGGCTCGTCGACTTCGACGCCGACACAAGACGCTTCCTCGGCCCCTCATGCCAACTGTGGCGATGGTCGAGTGACGGGAGCACCCTCGCCTACCTCAGCGAGGCCGGCCCTTTTGGAACGCTCGGCGAGACGAGAGTCGAGTTCGTCGACACGAAGTCGGGGCGCTCCTTCACCACTCGTGCCGCTCCCGCTCCGGGAGCGCTACTCTACGACCTGCGGTGGATTGGCGACGAGTTCTTCATGGCCTGGTACGTCGGCGATGGCCTCTTCCTGATCAGGTCCGTCGATGCACGCGGTGAGCAGACGCGACCCCAATGGCGCGTCGAAGGACAACTGATACGTATCGCAGGAAGCAACGGGCGCGAGCTCATCGTGCACGTGCAGGATGACGATCGAGTCGCCTTGCTCGCTCTGGCACTCGACACTCACGCTGCGCCGCGTGTACTCCTCGAAGAACCAGCCCCGCTCATCGACGGCAGGCGCCGGCTCTCGCCCTCGGGGCGCATCTGGATGCGAACGAAGACGACGACGAGCCCACGACGTCTCGTCGACCTCGCCGACCCAACCAGCCCGGTCACTCTGGAGCTCCCCGCTCTTGGAAGGGAGAAGAACGCGCCACGCTGGCTCGCCGGCGACCGCCTCGCCTGGCTCGAGAACGACGAAGAGGACCGCTACACGCTCTACACCGCGCGACCGGGAAGCGAAGCCCGCGCAGTCAAGACGTGGCGTGGGCTCGAGCACCTGTCCTTGCTCGCCGAGCCGGACGGAACGCGCGTTCTCGTGTCCGCTTTCACCCCCGGCGCGACCGACGACGAGCACAAAGTGCACACCGAACTCTACGATCCGGCATCAGAGAGCTGGCGCGATCTGGGAGAGCTCGGCAGCGCGTGGCTCTACTGGGCTGGCCCCGGCGCGATCGGGATGGAAGCTGACGGGCGCAAGCTGCTCTGGCGCATCGACTTGGACGAGGAGCCGCGGGAGCTCTGAACCCTGACAACTTGGTTACACNNACCCGACTAACAGCTTGATAACTGGACAGCGTGGTATGGTTTCACCATGCCTGCCGAGCCTCAGCGAACCGGACCTGACGTCCTCGACGAGAGCACGCTCCTCGAGCGGCTCCGTGCGGGTGACGACATGGCCTACGCCGAGCTGGTCCGCGCTTACGGTGGGCGCCTTCTCGCCGTGACCCGGCGCTATCTGCGCGACGAGGAAGACGCGCGCGACGCGGTACAGGAAGCTTTCCTCTCCGCGTTCAAGGCGCTCGATCGATTCCACGGCGACTCCAAGATCTCGACATGGCTCCACCGCATCGCGGTGAACGCCGCCCTCATGAAGATCCGTTCCCGCCAGAGGAAACCGGAGACCCCTATCGACGACCTGCTGCCGACCTTCATGGAAGACGGGCATCACAGCCAGCCCGTCGCCCCGTGG
>NPIG01000975.1_pt1 | contig 17478 bp, 12 predicted proteins | sample 8637441 | NCBI WGS metagenome assembly NPIG01 (sample SAMN07420675, study PRJNA396082) | bioreactor metagenome | isolation source: sample BR6 brine-fed electro-methanogenic bioreactor BR | place: Japan: Kochi | collected 2016-06-14 | reverse complement strand
AGTATCTCGGGACGCGTAATCAGCGCCATGGCGATCATGACGCGCTGGCGCATGCCCCCGGAAAACGCATGGGGGTACGCGTTGAGGCTGTTGGCCGCGTCGCGGATGCCGACGCGCTCGAGCGCTTCGACGGCGCGGCGCCGTGCTTCCGCGCGGCTCACTTTCTCGTGCACGAGCAGCGGCTCCATCACCTGCCGCCCGATGCGCATATAGGGGTTCAAGGCGGTCATGGGGTCCTGGAAGACCATGGCGATGCGTTTGCCGCGCACACCGCGCAACTCGCGCGGGGACATGCGCAGCAGGTCGCGCCCGTGAAAGCGCGCCTGTCCGGACTCGATGCGTCCCGGCGGTTGCGGAACCAGCCCGAGCAGCGAGTAGTGCAGCACGGATTTGCCGGAGCCCGATTCGCCGACCACGCCGAGCGTCTCGCCCGGCGCAAGGGCGTAAGAGACCCCGTCTACCGCGTGCACCACCCCTTCGCGGGTGTGAAAATGGGTGCGCAGGTTGTCGACTTCCAGTAGCATGGCGTCAATCAAAATAGCCCAGCGCGCGGAGCTGCTGCTGGGTTTCCTCGTCGGGCGTCACGGCTTGCGACTGCCGCTCGGCGGGCACGTGCCAGACAAGAATCTCCGGGCCGCGCCCGCCGCCCGGTTCCGGTTGCGCGCTGTAGTCGCGCTCGTCCAGGTCGAGCGTGTACCGCCCCTGCTGCGCGGGCGCGTGCGTCTCCTCACCCTGATGCACCACCACCGGCTCGGTTGACTGGAACCGCACGCTGAGCGTGCCCCTGCCCGAAGCGGTGCGCACAATGAGTTCGGCGAAGCGCGCGCGGTCGGTATGCCAGCGCACGACATTGTCCGCGCGCACCTCGATGGGCACGATGTCGGTGTAGTCGAAGCGGCACAGGCACTCGACGATCGGTTCGTCGGCGGTCAGCACGGCGGTCACCGGCCAGTTGCGGTCGTGGAGGAAGCGAATGTGCCAGCCGCCGCGCTCATACGAGTAGAACTCCGAACGCAGCTTCTCGAAGTCCGCCAGCGCCTCCGGTTTCTCATGGGCCCGGTCGTCCATCTCGAGCGGGTCGTCGTCGATGTTGTAGAAGTACGTCCACTCCCGCCCGCCTTCAAGATGCCGGTGGTATTTCCATACCGGACCGCGCACGGCCTGCCACTTGCTCCGCACGATGTACTCATATGCGCGGGGCTGTGCCCGGCCCTGGAGCAACGCGCGCAGGCTGACGCCGTCGGTGGGGGGCGCATCGATGCCGAGCACGTCCGCCACGGTGGCGTAGAGGTCGACCAGGCTGACCTGCGGCGCGTAGGTCTTGCCCGCGTGCGCGCCGTGGGGGAACTTGATCAGCATGGGCACGCGGCAGACCTCTTCGTGCGTAGAAGTGTGCCCGTAGTAGCCCCGCTCGTTGAGGGTCTCGCCGTGGTCGGCAGTGACGATGATCAGCGCGGGGTCATACAGTTCCTCCCTGCGCAGGTATTCGAAGAGCTGTCCAATCTGGTGGTCGACCATGAGCACGCAGTCGTCATACAGCGCGGTCAGGTAGGCGTGCTCCTCTTCGCTGAGGTCAATGAGCCCGCCGCGGTACGCGCCCAGCAGCGCGTCCGCCTGCAGCACCGTTTTCTCCTCGCCCTGGAACATCTTCGACGCGTCGAACTCCCTGGAGAACACGCGGAACCGCGCGTCCATCGGGTCGTAGGGCAGTTGGAACCGGCCTTTGCCGCCTTCCGGCAGCACCCGCATGTGCACGTCGAAGTTGTGGAAAAAAAGGAAGAAGGGCCCGTGCCGGTGCGCGTCGAGCCAGTCCATCATGAGGGGCCAGGTTTCGTAGACATGGCGCACGGTGCCGTGGGGCACATTGTAGATGTCGAAGCCCTGGTAGAAGCCGCGCTCCGGCCACATCCACCACTGCTGCCCGGTAAAGCCGCCGCTGACATAGCCTCGACCCCGCAGCAGTTCCGTCAGGGTCACCACTTCCTCGGCGAGATTGGTCATCTTGGTGACCTGGTGGTTCTTGGGATAGAGCCCGGTGAACATGCTCATGTGCGCGGGCAGCGTGTAGCCTTCGGGGGTGATGGGGTCCTCGAAACGGACCGCGTCCTCCTCGGCGAAGCGGTCGAGCACCGGCGTCGTCGGGCGCTTGTAGCCGTAGCAGGAGACGTGGTCGGCGCGCAGCGTGTCGCACGATACCAGAATCACCGGCGTGCCCACGTCGCGCTCCGCCCGCGAATAGACCAGGGGGTTGCCCCAATAGGCGTAGTCGCCATGGCTGTCTCCGAATGGCTCAACCTCGAGCCGCAGCGTGACGGTCTGGCCGGCATACGCGGCCAGGCTCCGCTCGACACGCACCCACTGCCGCTGCGATTCGGTGAGCTGGGGCGTGAACTGGCGCGCGAAGAGCACCTCCTCGGCGCCTTCCCCCGTGGAAAGGTGCGCCACAAAGCGCACCGCGCCCTTGTCACCGCCCTCCCAGCTCACCGGCAGCATGCCCAGGTGGGCCTCGAACACGGCGCCCTCCGGCACGGCCAGGGTCCATGGCGGCTGACTGCCGAAGAAGGCTTCCATGGCCGTGTTGTCGAGGGTCAGCCGCACCGGCGCGGTGCGCGGCTCGCTGCGGAACCGGAACGATTCAATCTTCACGATGGTTTCGGCGTCCGCGGGCGCGAAGAAGATGCTGTCGATGCGGCCGCGCCACCGGTTCGGTTTCTCATCGAGCCGCCACACGTAGGTGTGCATTTCCCCGGCGCCGATGATCGACCAACTGCTCTGCGGCGCCTCCTGAGTGTGCGCGGGCGCGGCACTGTACTCGCCGCGCCAGGCGAGGGTCGCCATGGCGCCGGCTTCGGCCTGCATGCGCACCTCGAGCACGTTGTAGCGATTCGCGTCCAGAGACACGGATCGCTCGATGCCACACCAGAATCCGGACACTTCGACCGCGAGCCCGTTCGGCAGCCGGCCGGTGCGCGCGTTGATGGCGTTCCAGGTGTCGTCCACCGGCAAGGCCAGCGGCGGCGCGGGTTCCCGCGCCGGCGGGACCGCCTCGGCCCATCGCTGCACCGGCGCCGGTGACTCAGCCGCGTAGGCCGCCGCGGAAAGGACCAGCGCCAACAGCAGGCGCCGCTCCGGTCCATCAGGTCTGCGGGGAGAAGTTGGCAACATGGGCATATACTACGTATTCGGCGGACGACATCGCCAGCATGAAAGGGAAAACATTGGGGGCGATGGCCACATCCACTGCACGGTCCGCGGGCGCGCGGGCGCCGGCATGGGGCGCTTCACTCCAGGTACCCCAGCGCACGGAGTTGCTCCGTGCGCTCGGCATCCGGTCGTTCCGCCGCAGTCTGTCCGCCGTCCTGCGCGACACGCCAGATGAGAATGGCGGGGTCTGCCGCGCCCGGGCCTGCGGGCACGCGGGTCAAATCCGGGTCCGTTGGCACCAGGGTGCCCTCCCAGGTGCGGAGCAGGTCGCCGCATCCGGCGCCGGAACAGACCCGAAAGCCGCAGGCCGCGGATATGCTGACTTGAAGCTTGGCGTCTGCGCTGCTGGTGCGGACCACGAGCTCCGCTGTTTCGGCATCGCTCACTGTGACGGAGACGGTGCTGTTGTCCACGACTGAATGGACGGCATTCCTCAGATGCGGCGGGAAGACGCAAGTAATCCGGGAGGCATCCGAACGCAGTTCCAGTGAGGCGTCCCACGGCGCCTGATTCACCAGCCGGAAATGCCATCCCGGCGCGGCGTCCAGGCTGTAGTGCCGGTTCAGTTGCTCCGACCAGCCGTCGAGTTCTTCGGCCATTTCAGGGCCGGCTTCTTCGCGTTCCAGCGGGTCCGCTTCAAGATTGTACAGCGACCGCACCACGCCGTCCTCTGCTGCAACGTGGTGCAGTTTCCAGGTGTTGCTTCGCATGGACCTCCACGCCAGCCGCTCGGTGTATTCCCATTCGCGGGGGGAGGCGCGCCCCTCGAGCAACGCGAGCAGGCTGTTGCCATCATCTTGATGCGCGGGCAAGCCAAGGGCATCCCGAACGGTCGCGAAGAGGTCCACCAAGCTGACCTGCGGAGCATAGCGCGTGGCGGCGTGCGCGCCTCCGGGAAACTTTACCAGCAGGGGCACCCGGCATACGCTTTCGCGGGTTGTATTGTGCAAGTATACGCCGTGCTCGTTCATTTCCTCGCCGTGGTCCGCGGTGACGATAATCATGGCGTTGTCATACAGCCCTTCCCGCCGCAAGTGGTCGAAGAAGAGCCCCAGCCGGTGGTCCACCAGCAGAATGCAGTCATCGTAAAGCGCTTTCAGATAGGCATGCGCTTCTGGGCTGAACTCAATAACACCCGCGTCCTGCGCTTCCAACAGTCTGGTCGCCTCCAGCCAGCGCGCCTTCCCGCGGGAGAAGAAGTGGTGCTGTTTCAGCGGGGCGGAGAAAGGCCGGAACTCGTCATCACCCGGGTCGTAGGGAAGTTTGTAGGAAACCGCCTGGCCCGGAAAATCGAACTTCTCGTGAATGTCGTAGTTGTGGAAGAACAAAAAAAACGGCACGTGCTGATGTGCGGACAACCACGCCATCATGGGGTCCCAGGTCGCGTAGATGTGCCGGAAGACGGAGATTGGGACATCATACAGGTCAAGCCCCTGGGCGAACCCGCGTTTGCCCAGGAGCCACCAGTCATGTCCGGTGAAACCGGCAGTGACGTAGCCCGCATCCCGCAGCATTTCCGGCAGTGTCAGCACGGATTCAGCGAGATTCAGGTAGTTGGTGGTGTTGTGATGCCGCTGGTGCAACCCTGTCCACATGCTCATATGCGCGGGTAGCGTGTAGGTATGCGGCGAGATGGCGTTCTCAAAAAGCACCGCGTCTTCGCGCGCGAAGCGGTCGAGGTTGGGGGTGGTGTCCCGTTCGTAGCCGTAGCACGAGAGATGGTCCGCCCGCAGCGTGTCACAGGAGATGAGAATCACCGGCGGCTTCCGTGGCGGCGCACCCGTGCGCGTATAGACCATCGGGTTTCCCCAGAACGCATAATCGCCGAACGGGATGCCGCAGGGGTCGATGTTGAGTTCGAGCGTGACATCCTTTCCGGCATAGGCGTTGAGGTCGCACTCGACCCGGACCCATTCCCGCTGCGCAGGCGTCTGCGCGGGCATCATGAGCCGCTCATAGACGGTGTGCGCATCACCGGCCGCGCGGAGCAGCACCTCGAAACGCACCTGGCCGTAGGGCTTGTCCATCCATGCCTGCGGGAGCATGCCGAGATGGGTTTCGAAAACGGCGCCCTCCGGAAGCGTGAGCCGCCAGGGCGGCTGGGTACCGAAATAGGCGTCCATGGTCTGCGTGCCAAGCCGGATACGGTGCGGCGCGTCGGGCTTCTCATAGAGCAGGCGCACCGAAGCAATGACTGCTTCCGCATCCTCATCGGAGGGCGAAAGGAAGAGGTGGCTGATGGCGCCGGCCCAGAGGTACTCCTGCTCCCCGAGGCGCCAGCGGTAGGTGTGCATCTGCCCGTCTGTGAATATGGGCCAGGAAGACTGCGGCACGTGCTCCTCGCCGATGGGCAGCGGGCTCAGGTTGCCCTGCCAACCCAGGATGCAACTTCTGCCCGCGCTGACCTGCATCCGCACCTCCACCACGTTGTACATGGAAGCGTCGAAATCGACCTCGTGCAGCACACCGCTGTCCGGTTCCCCGGAGCACACAAGCCCAAGCCCGGCTTCCGTTACCTCGTATTCGGCATCATGCGCCTGCCATGTGTCATCCATGGGCAGAGTCAACGCGGGCGGAACCTGCGGCAGGCCGGGGGCCAGTGCGCCGGCGAGCCGCTGCACCGGAGGCGCATCCTTCGGGGCGCAACCGCAGCACAGAAGAACCGCGAAGAGAGACGTGCATGCCAACGGGCCACAGATGCCCGGTAGAGTTCGATACTGCTTCGCCATGAACCTCCCGCCGTCGTTTCGCCAACCGGCTGAACCCGCCTGTGCGCGCGGACTTGCACGGCGGCGGGTCAATGGTAGCACTGTATCGGCACGGTGCGCCAATCGGGGCGCTGCTGACGCGTTGACAGAATTCTACGTTTCGTCATATGATCCAGGCCATGAGCATTCTCACCCGCAAGCAGCGCGAGTTGAAACTGCGCGAAAACGCCATTCTCGAGGCGGCGCGCGTGCTCCTTCTCGAATCCGGCTACCACGGCCTTACCATGGACCGCATCGCCGAGGCCATAGAGTATTCCAAGGCAACGATTTACCAGCACTTCCACTGCAAGGAGGAAGTGATCGGGGCGCTGGTCAAGGGCTTCCTTGATGAACAACTCGAGATGCAGGAACGGGCCGCCGAGTTCAAGGGGTGTCCCCGGGAACGCATGACCGCCATCGGCGAAGCGGTCGAGCTTTTCATGCGGCTTCATCCCGACGAGGTCCATCTGCTGCTCATTGTCCAAACCGAAACCATCATGTCCAAGGCCTCCGCCGAGTTGAACGCGGCCATGCAGGGCATTGACTTCCGGCGGCTGAAGCTGATGGCCGGCATCGTGCGCGAAGCCATCGCATGCGGCGACCTCGTGTTGCCCTTGGGCGTCCAGCCGGAGGAACTCCCCTTCACCCTGCTTTCCATCATGCTCGGCGGACACGCCACCATGCTTCGGAAATTGCCCTTCAACGAAATCAACATCAACGACCCGCTGGCCACATTGATGCGTAGTTGCCAGGTGCTGGGGGACGGATACGGTTGGCGGCCGCTCTCCACGGAGTGGGACTACGAGGAGACGCGGCGCCGGGTGGGCAGGGAAATCTTTCCCGTGGAAGCAGCGCGCGCCTACCGAAGCTGAACCGCGGTCAGAAGGTGCTTGGTTTGTCCTCTAACCTTTCTGCTTACATGCTGACAGGCTTCTTTCCCGCCTGTCTTCAGCAGGAGCCTTTTTGGGGGCGTACTTGGAGGCGTGCGCACGGTCCCAGACTTCCGTCCTTTTCTTTCCGTCTCTGAACCCGGCGGGCGCGCTGTTCTGTCGTGAAACTATCATCAGATACCCTATCGTTGACTATATATAGTAGTCACGCTTTTAGCCGATGGACTTGAAGCTGTTCCCGCTGGTGGTGGGCCAAATACCCGTCACAGCAGCGCAACCGGCAGAGTGGCAGCGTTGACGCATCGTCCTCGCCAGCCTGCAAAACGTCCGGTTACCCGCAGCACGGGCACACGCGCTATCATGGCGCCCATGCCTCACCCGGACCAGAAGAACCGAGCTCAGCGCTTTGCCGAGGTGGTCTTGCCCCTGCCGGTCGACCATCCGTTTACCTACGCGGTGCCGGATTCCCTGCGCGAGCGGGCGACCGTGGGCATGCGCGCCATCGTGCCGGTAATGCGCCGCATCGAAACCGGCTTCATTGTAGGCTTCTCCGACACCACCGAGATTGACCCGGTAAGGGACCTCATCGACTTGCCGGACGAGGGGCCGGTGTTCACGCCCGCCATGCTCTCGCTTTGCCGCTGGGTTGCCGACTACTACTGTTGCGCGTGGGGCGAGGCCCTGCAATGCGCGTTGCCGCCGGGCATGCGCATGGGCATGCGCATGCGCTACCGCCTGGTGCCGGAGCGGCTGGACGGCGGCCGGTTCAGCGAACGCCAGCGCAAGGTCATCGCCGCGCTCTACAGCGGCGGTCCCATGACGGAATCCCAACTCGCGAAGCGGGCGGGCGCCAAGGCGCTCAGCAACACGCTGCAGGCGCTGGTGCGTCGGGGCGTGCTGCTGGCCGAGCCGTCGCAACCGGCGCAGGGCGTCAACATCCGCACAGAGACCTGGCTGCGCCTGCGCGAGGACGCCGTGCCCGCGACGGCGGAACTCATGCAGATGCAGCGGCGCGCTCCCAGGCAGGCGGCAGTCTACTTTGACCTGCTGCACGGCGAACCGGAACGCGCGGCCACGGCGCTTTACGAGCGGCACGGCGTGAACGCGGCGGTATTGAAGGCGCTTGCCGACAAGGGGCTCGTCGACCGTTTCGAGCGGGAACTCTATCGCGCCCCGGACACCCCCCACGCCCCGGGCCACACAGTGAAGCACACCCTGACCGGCGAACAGCGCGCCGCCTATGACGCGGCCGTCGCGGCCCTGGACGCCCGGCAGTTTCAGTGTTTTCTCATGCACGGCGTCACCGGCTCGGGCAAGACCGAAGTCTATCTCCAGACCATCGAGCGCGCCCTCGCCCAGGGACGCGACGCCATCATTCTCGTGCCCGAGATATCGCTGACCCCGCAGACCGTGGGGCGTTTCTATGCGCGGTTCAAAGAAGACATCGCCGTGCTGCACAGCGGGCTGAGCCTGGGCGAACGTTACGACGAGTGGCGGCGCGCGCAGCGCGGCGAGGTGCGCATCGTGGTGGGCGCGCGCTCCGCCATCTTCGCGCCGCTGCCCAATGTCGGCGTGATCGTGGTTGATGAGGAGCACGACCACTCGTACAAGCAGGGAGAGACCCCGCGCTATCACGCGCGCAATGTGGCCATCGTGCGCGCGCAGCGGGACAAGGCGGTCTGCATTCTCGGCTCGGCCACGCCGTCCGTCGAGTCGTATTACAATTCCGAAAGCGGCAAGTCCGTCCGGCTCAGCCTGCCCTCCCGGGCCACCAACAGCGCGCTGCCGGCCGTGCACCTGATTGACATGCGCGTCGAGACCAAAGAGACCGCGGGCCAGGTGACGCTCTCCCGCACGCTCGAGGCGGCGATACAGGCCCGCATTGAAGCCGGGCAGCAAGCGATTCTGCTGCTGAACAGGCGCGGCTTCGCGCCCTTTGTGCTTTGCCCGCAGTGCGGCTGGGTAGCCCAGTGCAACGACTGCCAGGTCAGCCTCACCTACCACAGCGCGGGCGGGGTATTGCGCTGCCATTACTGCAACGCCTCCCACCCCAAGCCGGTGGTTTGCGGCGCGTGCAGTTTCCAGCCGCTCATCTACGTGGGCACCGGCACGCAGAAACTCGAAGACTACCTCATGCGCAGCTTTCCCGCGGCGCGTATCGAGCGCATGGACGCCGACACCACCGCGGGCAAGGGGGGGCACGCGAAGATACTGGGCCGCTTTGCCGCCGGCGAGATAGACGTCTTGCTCGGCACGCAGATGCTTGCCAAGGGCCACGACTATCCCGGCGTCACGCTGGTCGGCGTGGTGCACGCCGACACCGGCCTCGGCATGCCCGACTTCCGCGCCGCCGAGCAGACCTTTCAGTTGCTCACCCAGGTGGCCGGCCGGGCGGGCCGCGGGGAACTGCCCGGCGAGGTTTACATCCAGACCTACCGGCCCAACCATTACGCGGTGCGCGCGGCCCGCCAGCACGACTATGCCGCCTTCTATGCCGATGAGATAACCTACCGGCGGCAGGCGGGCTACCCGCCCTTCCAGCGCATGTGCAATTTCGCGGTGGAAAGCGAGGACCCGCAGCTTGCCGAGCGCCACGCGCTGTTGTTGCGCCGCATCGTGCGCGCGGCCGCCGAGGCCCAGCCGAAGCGCGGCATCGAGCTGCTGGGTCCCGCGCCGGCGGCGGTGCGCCGCGTCAAGAAGCGGTACCGCTGGCATCTGGCCCTGCTCGCGCGCGATTACCGCCATCTCAACGCCGTGGTACGGGCCGCGCGCGACGAGTTCACAGAACGCAGCGAAAGCACGAAGGTCCAGCTCAAAGTCGACCTCGACCCGCACGGCACCTTCTGACCCGGATTCTCAGCAATCCGGCGCGGCCTTCTGCGCAAGAGCGCCGTTGGCCAGCGACCTACCGCTGATTTCCCGCTGCTGGTTCCGGCTGTGCTGGTTCAAAAACACCCGGACTACATGCGCTCCGGCGCGTCGATGCCGAGAATGCCGAGCGCGTTTTGAAGGGTCTGCAAGGTGGCCCGGCAGACCTGCAATCGCGCCTCCACCATCTCGGGCGTGCCAGCGTTGAGCACCGGGCAGTCGTGGTAGAACGTGGTGAAAAGCCGCGCGATTTCAAGCGCGTACACCGCGATGGGCGCGCACGTGCGCTGGTCAACGGCGCCCGCCACCACGGCCGGAAACTCGGCCACACGGCTGAGCAGCGCCCACTCCGCGTTGGTCTCCACGGGGAAACCCGCCGCGAGCGCCTCCGGCACGGGCGCGCCGTAGCGCCGCAGAATACTGTGAATGCGCGCGCAGGAGTACTGGATGTAGGGGCCCGTGTCGCCGGTGAACGAGAGCGCCGCGTCCATGTCGAACGTGACGTTCTTGTTCGGGCTGACGCGCAGCACGGCGAAGCGGATGGCCGCCACGGCGACCTGCTCGGCGATCACCCGCTGGTCCTCCTCGGAAAGTTCCTTGCACTGCTCGGCAACGCGCTCGGCGGCAAGCTGCGCGGCCTGGTCGAGGAAGTCGGAAAGCAGCACGACCTTGCCCTGGCGCGTGCTCATCTTGCCGTCTTTCAACACGATGTACGAGTAGTAGATGGGCTCCGGCGCGCGGAACCCGGCGGCTTCCAGGATCAGCGCGAGCTGCTGCGCGTAGAGCTTGTGGTCTTCGCCGAGCACGATGAGGTCCATGTCGGCGCCGCGCGCGTCCTTGTCGATGGTGTAGGCCAGGTCGCGGTAACCGTACATGGAACTGCCGTTGGCCCGGCGCAACACGAAGTACCGCCCCTCTTCCAGGGTATAGCCGAGCTTCGACAGGTCGACGACAAGCCGCTCCTCCTCGTCGGTGAACAGCGCGCCGGCGCCGCGCAGCGCTGCCTCGACCTGCTCGAGCCGCGGGTCGTTGAGATAATCCGACTCGTGGTCGAAGACATCGTATTGCGCGCCGATGCGCGCGAGCACCGCGAGTTGCCCCTGCAGGCACAGGTCCGTCACGGCGCGAAACTTCCCGCGGGTCTCCGCGTCGCCCTCTTCCATTTTCGCCAGCAGCGCGTAGCCGCGTTCGGCGAACTCGGGGTCCTCCCCGGCGCGCGCGTTCGCGCGCACGTAGGCGTCGAGAATCTGGTCGAACGCGAGGTCTTCCAGTTCGTCGGCAATGAGCACGAGCAGCCCAATCTGGCGGCCCATGTCGTTGACGTAGTAGTGCACCTCGAGCTCGTACTGCTCGAACCGCAGCAGCCGCGCGACGCTGTCGCCGATCATGGCGTTGCGCGCCCGGCCCACGTGCGGACTGGCGTTCGGGTTGATGCTCGTGTGTTCGATGAGCCCGCGCTTGCCCTTGCCCGACGCGCCGCTGCCGAAAGCCGCCCCCGCCTCGAGTACCGCCTGGACAATACTCCTGGTGAAGGCCGCCCGGTTCAGCTTCAGATTGAGATAGGGCCCGGCCGCGCTCGCTTCGAGCACGTTCCCCCCGAAATCCGCCTGCTCCGCCGCGCGCGCGGCCAGCCTCGGCGGCGCATCCTTGAGCTTGCGGGCGGCGGCAAAAAAGGGCACCGCCACATCGCCCAAATCCAGGTTGGGCGGCGGATTGAACGCGATGTCTTCCGGCTCGAGTTCGGGGAAGACCTCACGGATCGGCGCGATAAGGTTCTCGAAGGGGTTCACGGCATACTCCAGGTGCTTTGTTTGCGGACCTCAAGGACAGGAAGACCGCTCCGCGGTAACGATTGGAAGCCGGTATTATAAAGTATCTACAATGGGCTTTGAAATCATGCGCATCGCCGCGGCACTTGCGGCGGGCCATACCCGAAGAAGGAACAATCACATGCCCCATATCAGAACGATCAGCCGCCGCCCGGGCCTGGCCCAGGGACAGACCACGGCCATCGAGACGATTATCATTACCCTGCTCAGCGTGTTCTTCCAGGGCTGGGACAACTTCGCCCCGGTGATTCAGAATCTGAGCAAGTTCTACGCGAAAACGCCGTAGCGCGGGTTTCGCGCGGGCAGGGTCAACGCGCGGGGTCTTCGGGTTCTTCCGCCGGCGCGGGCGCATTCGCGTCCGGAGTCTCCCCGTCTTGGAGGTCTTCGAACTGGGTTTCCCGCGCGCGCTCCTCGAGTTCCATCTCGTACCGCTCGGCCTCGGTGAGACTCCGGTCCGTCACCATGGCAACGTGAAACCCGTGGGCGGTCGAGATCACGTCGCTCAGCTTGCCGACCTCCGCATGCCAGGCGAACTTCTCGAATTCACCCACAAACGAACCTTTCGGATAGTAGCCCAGGTCGCCGCCGCGCGCGGCGCTCACTGCGTCGTCCGAGTATTCGCGCGCCAGTTTCTCGAAGCTCTCCCCTTCGGCGATGCGCTCGCGCAATTCGCGCGCCAGTTGCAGGGCGCGCGCACGGGCATGCGGGTTGCCCATGTCGTAGCTGATCAGAATGTGCTTGACCCGCACCTGCGACACATTGGTGTCGGGCCGGCCCATGAACCACAGGGCGCCGAGCATGATGATGAACAGCGCGCCGATTCCCAGCCACACAAACCTGGTGCGGTCCCGCACGTCCTCCAGGGGTCTCTCGGGGAGTTGGTTCTCCGCCATTGCTCGCCTCCACTTCCCTTTCCGGCGGCCTAGAGCCCGTCGATCTGATCGAGCATGCCACCGTAGAACTGCGTCCAGAAACTAATCACGATATAGCCGATGAGCAACGCCACCAGCAGCAGAATGGCCACGCCCAGCGCCACCAGCGCCATGCGCACGGCCGCCTTGGCCTCTTCAAGATGATACTCCGAGACTTTGCGCAGCGAGGTTTCAAGCTCGCCCGAGGTCTCACCTATCGTCAGCATCTCGCGGGCCATCGGGGTCAGCGAACGCGTCACGCTGAAGGCCTGCGTCAAGGTGGCGCCGTCGGCCACGTAGGGCACTGCCTTCAGCAGGTCCCGCTGGATGTAGGGATTCGTCGTGGTCGCCGCCGACTGCACGATGCACTGCTTGATGTTCAGGCCGCTGCCGATGAGCAGCGACATGCTGCGGAAAAAGCGGCTCAGCGCGAACTTGCGCGTCACTTTCTTTATCGGCCACACGTGGGTGCTCACCCAGCCGGTGACCCACTTGAGCGCGCCAACCCGCGCGAGCCCCCAGCAAATCAGCACAATCACCGCGAACACGGCCAGCGCCTTGAGCTGGAACAGGCCGTAGTCCCTGAGGTAGGCGGTGAGTTCAAAGCGTTCGGTGCTCATCACGTTCAGGCGGCGCACCAGCCGCAGGGCGAAGGTGCCCAGAAACCAGGCGGCCGCCAGCTGCAGCGACGGGTAGAACATGGCCACCGCCACGGTGCGCCCGATCTCGAGCCGGTCCTCGTAATAGGACGCGAGGTCCTCGAGCATCTGGTCGAGCCGCCCCCCGTGCTCGCCCGCGTTCAGCAGCTGGATGAACATGGGCGGCAGCCGCTTGCCTTGGGCCATAGCCGCTTCGGCCAGTGTGGCCCCGGCGCGCACCTGGTCGGCCATACCGCGCAGCGCCTCACGCACATCTCGGTAGTCTGCGTTCGCGGCGCCAAGCTCCAACGCGCGAATCACCGGAATGCCCGCCTTGTAGGAGGTGGCCAGTTGCCGGCACATGGGCACCATGTGTTTCGTCGGTATCTGTGAAGACAGTATTGCCATGCCGCGTGTCCTCAGCGTATCGTACGGCTGTCGATTGTAGCAGACCCTGTCCCGCCGCGTCATGGCGGAAAAGGAGCCGTGGTACGTGCCGTCCCTGGAACCGCATTATGCACAAACGCCGCCGGAAGACCGGGAGCCCGTCGACCGCCGCCCGATACACGTGGTGCTGGACAACATCCGCAGCGCCTACAACGTGGGCTCGATCTTCCGCACCGCCGACGCCGGCGCCGTCCTGCACATGCACCTGTGCGGCATGACCGCGCACCCGCCGCACAAAAAACTCGAGAAAACCGCGCTCGGCGCGTTTGAGTATGTGCCCTGGACCTACTACGAGCGCAACCGGGACTGCGTTGACGCGCTGAAGGCGGGGGGCGTGCCCGTGGTGGCGCTCGAAGTGACCGAAGACGCCGTGCCCATGCACCGGTTCGCGTGGCCGCGGCCGGTCGCTATCGTGGTCGGCAATGAAGTCAACGGGGTCAACGAGCGCGTGCTGCGCCGTGCGGACGCGGTCGTGCGCATCCCCATGATGGGCTACAAGAACAGCATCAACGTGGCCACCGCCTTCGGCATCGTGCTCTACGACATTCTCGCGCGCTGGAACGTGCTCGAAGGGGCGTAGCCATGGCGCTGCTGCTCTGGTCAGAGGCGCTGCGCGGGCAGGGGAATGCCTGCATTGGCGGGAAGGCGGAAGGCCTGCTGCGGCTCGAGTCCGCCGGTGCGCGCGTCCCCCCCTGGGCAGTGATTCCCGCGGAACTTGCGCGGGACCGGCCGTGGCGAAACGTGCCCGNNAGACTGCTTCACGCGGTTGAACACGCCGGGCGGCGCGGGCGTGGCGGTGCGTTCTTCCGCCGATGTGGAGGACCAGGCGGGCGCGTCATGCGCGGGCGTGTTCGAGACGGTCTTCGTCACGAACGCCCGCGCGCTGCCCGGGGCTGTCGAGACAGTGCTCGACTCCGCGGGGTCCACCGCCGCCGCGGAGTACGCGGGGACCGGCGCCGCGCGCATGGCCGTCGTGCTGCAGACCGTCATCGCGCCGCACCGGGCGGGTGTGGGCTTCTCGGCCCATCCCGGCCGCGCCCATCCCGAACGCTGCTACGTCGAGGCCGTCGAGGGAAGCGGCGCCGGACTTGTCGACGGCTCGAAAACGCCCTCGTCCTTTGAAGTATGTTTCGCCGATGGCGCAATTGTGGACGCGCATCCTGGCGCCGACGGCCCCGAAGCGCTTTCGGAGGCGTTCGTCGCTGCCTTCCTCGAAGTGCTGCCGGCGCTTGAACGGCGCATCGGCGGCCCGGTAGACGTCGAGTGGGCCGAAGACGCGCGCGGCGTGTGGTTCCTGCAGGCGCGGCCGGTCACGCGACTGACCGCCCACCCGGACCTGCGGCCCGCCGAGTGCTGCACCTCATGGTTCTTTGACCAGCGGTTCCTGGAGCCCATCACGCCCATCACCCGCACCACCCTCCTCGCCCGCGTCGCCGGGGCCGCCATCGCCGACGCGCTCGCCATGCGCGGCATCGCGCCGCCGGACCCGCTGTTGCGTTTCTACGGCGGCCAGGCCTATGTGCCGCACGCGGCCTACCGCGCCATGCTGCGCGGCGCGCCGCGCTGGTGGTTGTCCGAGGATTTGCGCCAGCTCTTCCCCAAGCGCTGTTACTGCGGGGCGCTTGCGCGGCGGCCCTGGGCGGTTTTCCACTACGCGTGGTGCGCGGCGGCCGCCGTGTGGCGGCACCGGGCCGAGGTCTTCGGGAACATCGGCGCATGGCGCGGGTTCCAGGAGGAACTGGCCGGGTTTCTCGCGAGCCGCACGGAAGAAGCGACCCTGTCCGGTGAGGAGTGGCTGGAACGCTGGCACCTGTTGGACGGCTGGACCGGCCGTTTTCTGAGGCTCCACCGATGGAGCATTCTCTGGGCGAACTACGCGTACCGGCTGTTCCGCATCGGGAAGGCCGCGCTGCCCCGGCAAGCGGGGCGGCGGCTTGAACTGCACCTGCACCGCGCATTGCGCCTCCCCACGGCCGAGGCGAACCGGGCGCTGGCTGCATATCTCGCAGCGGATGCCCGCACGCGCGCGGTGTTGCTGCCCGGCCTGACCGCCGCGTGCGGGCACCGTTCGCCGTCGCTCGACTACGCCGCGCCCACCTGGGCGGAAATGGCCGCCACCGGCACGCTTGACGTCGTCTCTGCGGGTGTGCCGCGCCAGGATAACGTTGAAGACACGGCGCGTCCGGCAGTGCCGCGGCTGTTGCGTCCCCTGGCGCGGCTGCTCGAGATGCGCGAAGAGCAGCGCTTTGCGTGGGAGCGCATTCTGGCGCGGCNNGCGCTGTTGCTCCAGGCGGGCGCGCGGCTCGCGGAAGCGGGGCTGCTGACCGGGGAAGACGAGGTCTGGTTCCTTACCTGGGACGAACTGACGGCCGCGCTCCTGGGCGGAATCACGCCAGACGGCGGAAAGGTCTCGCAAAGGCGGCATGCCCACGCCGTCGAGCAGGGCATCCCCACGCCCGCGTTCATCGGGCCGGGCGCGGGCGCGGGCGCGGCAACCGGCGCGGGCGGTTCCCTGCGGGGCGTGGGTGCATCGTCCGGGCGCGCGCGTGGCAGATTTCTGGTGTTGCGTTCCATGGAGTCCGCCGGCGCGCACGCAGAAGACGCCATCGTGGTCATGCCCTCGCTGGACCCGGGCCACACCGTGCTGCTCGCGAGCGTGCGTGGCGTCGTTCTCGAACGGGGCGGCCTGCTCTCTCACGGCGCGCTGCTCGCGCGCGAATACGGCGTGCCCATGGTGGTGGGTGTGGAAGCCGCCACCGAACATATTCAAAGCGGGCAGCACGGCGTCATAGACGGCGACACGGGCGAGGTTTCTGCTGAGGAAGCGCCCGGCTGAACCGGCGTTCACTCAGCCATAAGCTCTTCGAGCAGACCAATCAGCGCGCTGCGCTGGAAGGGCTTCTGCAGGAAGGCGACGCGCTTGCGCGCGGTCAGGGCGTCCACCACATCGCGCTCCTGGTAGCCGCTGGTCAGAATCACCGGCACATCGTCGCGGATTCCGCGGACGGTATCGAGGACCTCGCTGCCGTGCATCTCCGGCATGGTCATGTCCAGCACGACAACGTCGACCGCGTCTCTGCGGGACTGAAATTCCGTGATGCCCTCGGGTCCGTCCGACGCCGTGAGCACCTCGTAACCGAACCGTGTCAGTATCCGACTGGTCAATTCCCGCACGGACTGCTCATCGTCGATTACGAGCACGGTTCCTCTGGACTCCCGACCGGACATTGGTGAAGGTCCCCTCAACATTCTGGTTGTAGGGCGCGCCCTTGTGCCGGGCAAGCCATGCAGCCCCCTGCACACAAGCACAGTGCGCCGGTCTGCTCTGCGCCAGGCCGCTCTTCCACTGACCCCTGCCTGGTCCAGCCTAGCGCAAATCGTGGGTGTTCGCAACTGCTTGGATTGCATCTCTGAGTAATACGATGTATTATTCGGGGCGCCCCGCACGGGAGGACCTATGCCAAGAAACAACAAAAGACGGGAAATTATCACCTTCAAGGCCGATGAAAGCCTGCTGGAGGCGTTGCGCGCGATTCCGAACCGCTCGGAGTTCATCCGGACCGCCATCCTGCAGGCGCTCGACGGGGCGTGTCCCCTGTGCCACGGCTCCGGCGCACTGACGCCGGAACAGCGCGTTCACTGGGAGCGTTTTGCACAGACGCATGCGCTGCGGGAGTGCGAGGAGTGCCATGCCGTGCACCTGGTCTGTGACCGGGCCGGCGCCTCCCCGGCGCATGAGTCGGAAGAAGGCCCGTAATGTAGTGCGGTCCGGTGTCCGCGGTGCAGTGTCGTTCAAGCCAACCTGAAGTCTTTGATTGAGTCATATCGCCCGATGAAGAAGAAGTTGCTGAAAGCCGTTTTCGAGCCCCACGGACGCCAGGTCAGCGTGGCGCCGGGGGTGCCTGTATTGGAAGCCGCGGCGCAGGCCGGCCTCACCATCGATA
>NPIG01000970.1_pt1 | contig 17524 bp, 15 predicted proteins | sample 8637441 | NCBI WGS metagenome assembly NPIG01 (sample SAMN07420675, study PRJNA396082) | bioreactor metagenome | isolation source: sample BR6 brine-fed electro-methanogenic bioreactor BR | place: Japan: Kochi | collected 2016-06-14 | reverse complement strand
ATAGAGTTTGACAATCTCTTCGTCGGTGAGCTCCAGATCGGTGGACAAGAGCGCCAGCCACTTCTTCTTGGCGCCCCGAGCCCGAACGAAAACTATCTTGGCCATAACGGTCTCATTGTTGCTGTTCGTCCCCAGCTCAACCTCGACCGATGCCAGGATTTTTGCCCGGCCGCGACGTTTGAAAACGCTCTTGTACAGTTCATCCAAGGTCAGGTCGAAACCGTTATAGCCATATTTGGTCTTCGCCGATTTGAGCATGCAGATGACCTGTTGCTTCAATTCAAGAAGGCCGATGATCGTCGAAGGAAAAGCGAACCAGCTATCAAACAGCAGGTAATCGGCACTGATGCCGCTATCGCGGGCCTGTTTCACAAGATCCATGAGGACATCGGGAGCCTTGCGCAGGCTTTCAGCGCGGCGTTTAAACCCGTTAGTTCGCTTGTCGATCTTTGCCGCTTGCGCCAGTCGATTTTTCTTTTGGGCGGAGCTGAGCAGGCTGAATGAAACCGGCAAGAAACTTGGCCCGTCCGACCAGCCCAGCGTCAGCAGTCGGAAACCGCGGTAGTAGCGATGATCATTATGGTCATGGACACGCGCCAGCAGTTCAACATTTTTGCTCCGATTGCGGTTGTAGAGCGAGTCGTCAACAATGAAGACCTTGGGTGTGTCTGTCGATGTCAGCGGCAGAATCTTCTTGTTGAGGACAATTGCACAGAGCAAATGCAGGAACTTGCGCCAGTTGGCATTGACCGAATTGAGAAAGCGGTAAACGGTGTCCTTGCCAATCTCACTTCCGGAGTCATCCGCCTGGAGGTAGCGGAAGAGATTCTTGCCGGTGAATACCAGGCTGAAGATCATCCGCATCACCACAACGGGAGCGATCCCGTACTGTTTGGCCACGTTGCTTTGCTTCAGTAGTAGTGCGATGCGTTGATTGTCAAAGAACGAATTAATTTGATTCTGGCATGAGACAGTTTCTGCTACAATCTGATCCAAAGCATCATCTCCTTGTGTGTGACAGGTTGTTTGGCGATAACCTATTTTACAACAAGAGATGATGCTTTTTCTCTATAATTTCAGTTTGTTACAAATTTTTACTCACTGCGAAAGTTGAGTCAATAACTTATCTGTCTGATGCGCAATATCGATTTAACCGGCGCTTCGACCTGGCCAGCATTTAGCCGCACTTGGCATTCGCAGGGTACCGGATCGGGCCAAGAACAGAGCAGTAGCTGCAGTTGGCTGGAGGTTAATGCGGATTTGATTATTTTTTTGCACTTACACTGTTTGTCAAGCGACATCAGAAATTGACCCCTTAGCGACACGAAGAATTGACCCCCCTGTCGTTATTGGGTTGTTGATTTTCAGAGGCCAATGCAGCGGTTTGCATCAGGCCTGAGCGGCGTTTTTCCCGGAGACGGAAACTGTCGCCCCGGATGGTAATGACGTGACTATGGTGCAACAGGCGGTCGAGGATGGCTGTGGCGACTACGGCATCACCAAAGACGTTTCCCCATTCGCCCACGGCCCGGTTGCTGGTTAGCAGCAGACTGCCACGTTCGTAGCGGCGCGATACCAGTTGGAAGAACAGGTGCGCAGCGTTGGGTTCGAAGGGCAGGTAGCCGATTTCGTCAATGATGAGCAGCTTGGGTTTGGCGAAGTGAGTCAAGCGCTCATCGAGTCGGCCCTCCAGGTGGGCCTTGGACAAACTGGTCATCAGTGCGGCGACGGTGGTGAAGTGGGTCGAGTACCCACACCGGATCGCCTCTCTGCCAAGAGCCACCGCCAGGTGGGTTTTACCAACTCCCGGCGGGCCGAGCAGCAGGGCCGTGTCTCCGTTGGCGATCCAGCGGCAGGTCGCCAACTCACGGATCTGCTTCGGATCGAGCGACGGCTGAGCCTCGAAGTCGAAGCCCTCCAGGGTCCGTACGAAAGGGAACTTGGCGATACTGGTCCCCATCTGGATGCGCCTTTGGTCTTTACGGGCCACTTCGGCTTCGCACAGGAAGACCAGGGCTTCCCTGAGGTTGAGTTCCCGCCGGGCCGCCTCGTCGAGCAGGGAATCGACCTGGTCGCGAATAGCAGTCAACTTAAGGCGCGTGAGCATCTGCAGAAGGTGATCGTGATCGATCATCACCAGGCACCTCCTGCAACGGCTTCATAGTCGGCCAAAGGCCTCAGCAGCTCCCCTTCAGGCACAGGCGGTGGCGCTTCGGGCAATGGCTTTGAGGGCCAATGTGGCTTTGCTGCCCCCACGATGCCTTTAAGGTGTTGGCGGTCGATGATCCGTTGCCTTTGCCCCTGGTGTTGAGGATGCCGGGCAACCTCGTCCTGACCCGCAATCACCGTCACCTGCGAATCGGCAACCTGTACCGTGACTTGAGTGCCGATTAGCCGCCAAGGGACGCTGTAGCAGTTGGTATCGACTTCTACGCAAGCTTCGCTGTTGACCCGGCGGGAGAGTTCGCGTACCTGCTGGAAGGGAGGGCGCCCTTCAAGAGGCTTCAGGGCCTCGGCTTCCTCTCTTGCGAACCGCTCAATCGGCCTCTCGCCGGTTGTGCCGTGGATGCGGACATCGGCGACCTCCCGCATCCACTTGGCCAGATGGGCTTCGAACTGCTCCCAGGAATCGAAGCGGCGGCCAGCAATGGCATTGCGCTTGACGTATCTGACCCCGTTTTCGTCCTTGCCCTTGGTTCGTGCCCGGAAGGGGGCGCAAGCCCTGGGGGTAAAGCCCCAGTAGGATGCGAAGGCCAGGAAACGGTCGTTGAACTCGACTTCCCGGGTCTTGGGATCATGCCGCGTCACCAAGGCCTTGGGATTGTCGACCAGGATCTGCTCGGGGATCCCGCCGAAATGGGCAAAGCTTTCCTCCATCCCCCGAAATCAGGCGGACTGGCGTTCGTGACGAAACGCTGCGACAAAGGGGCGGCGCGAGAATCCCAGGGTGGCGACAAACAGGCGGACCCGGATCTTCTCATCGGCGATCTCAACGGTCGTGGTCCCGAAATCGATCTGGAGCTGCTTGCCCGCCGGGGTTTCAAAGCGCAGTGTGGCTTTGGCCGCGGCCACCAACTGCTGCCGAAAAGGCTGGACGGCACGCTCTACGGTTCGCAGAGAAACCTCGATTCCGTGCTGGGCCTGAAGCTCTTGGCGAACCACATCGGCATTGCCTTGGTGCTGGATGAAGGCCTTCTCGAGCCAGTCATTCAGGCCGTCGAGAGACTTAGCTCTCCTCGGTGTTTGATACGGAACCCAGCCGCCTTTGTTGAGGTAAGCCTTCACGGTGTTTTTGCTGATGCCCAACTCGCGGGCAATGGTCTTGGCGCCCCAGCCAAGCTCTTTAAGCCGCATGATGGCGACAACGTCATCAGGTAGTAGCATGAGGTCCTTCTTTCCAGTCGTGTGATCAGAATGAAGAACCTTGTATCTCATACTTNNCCTCCACTATGGGAGGGGGTCAATTATCGATGTCGTCAGGGGGTCAGTTTTACATGTCGCCTGACACTGTTTAGCATTATACTGTTTGGCATAACTCTAAATAGAATAATGCTGAATGGTATAAAAGGAGTGAGACGTGAATCCATTTCATTACGGCTCAATCGTCACCGATAAAGATTTCTGCGGCCGCACCGAAGCGGTTAAACAGATCCAGCAGCACATGGACGGAGGCCAGAATGTCGCTGTCTATGGCGAGCGCCGGGTCGGGAAAACCAGCTTGATCTTCGAGGCGATCAGGCGCAAGAGAAGTCATCGCGCCTTACGACTGGACCTGATGAACATCAAAAGCATTGATACCCTGTGCCGGAAGTTCATCTCTGCACTGGGGGAGATGGAGCAACATGCGGGCTTTCTGGAAAAATTCATTCGCAGCATTCCCGCCCTGCGTCCGACCGTGACTATTGATCCGCTTACAGGAATGCCCACGTTCGGGGTTGATGCCGCAGTTGCCTTGTCGGCGTCTAACCTTCAGCAGATCATCGGCCTGGTAAAAAGCGCCTATCAGCGAAAAAGGCTGGTGGTTGTGATTGATGAATTCCAGTCGGTTCTTGACCTGGAAAACAGTCAAGAAGTCCTGGCAGAGTTACGAGCACAAATCCAGCATGCTCCAGAAGTCCCTTTCTTTTTCGCTGGTAGCATCCGACACCAGATGGAAAGCATTTTCACGTCGCACGACTCCCCCTTTTTCAAGTCCGCGATCCCAATGTCGATCGATCCCTTAACCTACGACGAGTTTGCTCCCTTTTTAACCGAGCGTTTTGAAGCGGGTCAGCGCAAGGTATCGGCAGAATACCTGGAGAAGATTTTTTCCCTGTCGGGAGGGATCACTGGCGACGTGCAGCAGTTTTGCGAGGCAATCTGGTACGTCTCAGAACCCGGAGAAGAAATCTCCCAGCAGCACATAGCTTCAGCCATCGACATTTTGATCTCGCGGGAAAAATTATCTTTCCAGTCGGCCCTTGCAAAAGTGACTGCCTCACAGATGAGAGTCCTCAATGCCCTGGCAGTGCTTGGGGGTAAGGCCCCAACTTCAAGGGAGTTCCTTGCGTTTGCTGGCAGCCGGAATGCGTCGTCGATAAAAAAAGCCTTGGAGAGTATGGATAAACAAAAGCTGGTGTATCACACTGAGGCTGGCTGGAAGATTATGAACCCGGTCTTTCGCCTCTATCTGCATCTGACAATGGAGCCACGGGCAACAGGGCTGGGCAAAGATTGAGCCGGGCAGAAAGTTNNGCTAATCAGGGTATGCTATCGACCGACCATCAATCTATCAACCGTCCCGGTCAAGCTCCGAACGCCTGTTTCATGTCCAATAAATTCTGAGGCTTTTCAGGATTGCCTTATGAAGCAACTTAACGGAAAAACCCTTCCTACATCAGAGACAAGGATCCATAAAATCTGACCTATGAGAAAAGACGTTCCCAAAAGGGTGATTTACGAGAAATGCGGGAAGTGTCCTTGTTTTCCCTGTTTTCCCTGTTTTCTTGACCTTACTTATCATGGATTTCCCTATTTACCAACTACGACCCTACAACCACAAATTCCGCCTGTGCAGTTTTCTGTAAGTAGAGCTCAGTCCCCGCCAGTATTTTCAACATCTGTGGGGTTACCTCATCTTTTTTCAAACCAGGCTGAACTACATAAACCTGCAGATTAACTGATGCCGTGCGGGCTCTACTCTTTATGTTTGCAAAATCAGCCAAAGTTCCCTTGAGAAAACGGCTGACATTCCCTTTCTTCCAAATTTGCTCACGGCACCTGATATGATTGTAAAGTCTGGAGATTCCCAAGTGTTTCCATTGGATTGATTTCTGCGCTTGACCGCAAACCTCATAGAGGTCATTCACACGGGCGCCGGGAGCATTCCCTCCGGAATATTTGCAATGGATTAACCCTAAATAAATCTGATCGTCATCCACCTTCAGGCCAACTAAGTCAGCCGCTTCTCCAGAATCGTCATCATTGATCACTACGTCATATTGGTCCTGAATCTCTAAATATGTTTTCCATTGGACAGTGTTTTCATCACGCTCTTTGCCCATCGATTCTTTCCGGATATTCACCTCTCCCCAATCCCAGAGCTCAATTTGGTCAGCTTCGTAATCTGCAGCCTCTTGTGGGATTTCAATCAGGAAGCAGTTGTAGGAGTAAGAGCCGTTGACATACTGAATAATCCAAGGATCTTCTGTCAGGTATTCCTCGATCGGGACTGCCTGGCGGTTCCCGCGTTTTACGAAAATCGGATCTCCGGAAACCAGCCCATAACCAAAACCGCTTGGAATTTCTTTGTCCACGGTAAATTTATAAACAGATTTCTGCTCATCTGTGCTCACGGATATCTGATATGACTTTTCGCCAGACATTCCCTCTATTTTCAAATCAACCAGATATAGAGGAATCTCGGCTTCGCCAAAAAGGATAAACACTCTATCTTCAGGGTCAGATTGTATATGATCTCCCCAGCTGACACTGACAGCATGTTCTTCATAGGGAGCATCTATCCGTTTCGGTCTTAGAAAATTTCGCGTAACATTCTCTTCTTCAACTTCGCCAGATGTCACCTTGTCCCAAGCCAATTTTGCCCAATCTGTCCAGTCTGAAATCGACCCGCTATTCACAGACCAAATTTTCCCTTTCTTTTGCGAACAGCCCCACACAACCTTTTCACCATTGTCATATCCCAGGCCAGCAAGGTTGCTTAAGTAAGATGTGGCTTTTTCTATTTTTAATAGTCCTTCTGTTACGTTGGTGCCGAAGTACTGTGTGAAGCTAATCGCTCCAACCTGAGATGCACCAAGATTGCGTACCAACGGATAATGCAAACCGTTAAAGACGTTAAAGACCTTCGGGCCAGATAGCAATTCGCATCGGTCTTCACATAAAGCCTTAGCCAACTTTTCTATGCTGATCCATTTATAGTCATTTGAGTAGATGAACAATCCAGACCGCGCCTCGTCCCAATGGGCTATCACCAGTTTGTAGAGATTGTCATTGAGGTCTCTGAACTTGCCCCATTTGACCGGTACACTTTGAATCGCGAGAAGAACCAGCAAATTTTCCTCTTCGCTGATTGCGTACCAGTGATCCACAGCATTCGGCAAAATATCTTTGAACTTCTCAGGGACCCATTTTTGGCAAGTGGTCTTAAACAGCACGGATGAAAAGGTTGGACGCAGGTTCCATAGAGACAGTTGATTGTGGAGATTACCCTTGTTCTTTAGGTGGTCAACAACTTCCTGTAGACGAATCTCCCTTGTAATCCTTTCTTCAGCAAGGCGCCGCAACACCTTGTCCCAATCCGCACCTTGAGCATAGAGGTGCTGTAGCCCAGTCTCAACAGCAGGGTCGGCTACGTTCACAACGACCGATGCATCAGAAACATTCTCGCTTGCCCTGGTGAACCGACCAATAAACTGAAGGGTAATTGCCAAGCTTTTGTGAATATCATGGATTGCGGCAATTTTTAGGTTTGGCAGATCAAACCCTTCCCCAAGCATATCTACGCAAATGACAATGCGTGACTCTCGGCTAAACAATGCCCCGAGCGCCTCTTTGTTTGCCAAATCCCCCATCCCGGAATGAACGATGATAGGGTGAAAATCAGCAGCAATTTCTTGATAAAGTGGCAGCAACGCTTCAGCCCGAGATTTTGATTGTGCTCTGGCCATCATCAGATGATCGCGGCCTGCCTCGATGTCCTTTCGGAGCTGATGAACTGCTTTTGTCGCAATAGCACGATCATCCTCACCGGTAAAATATTCTTCCACCGGGAGCAGATTGATAGGACGGAAATAACCAGCAGCCTGAGCCTCGCCCATCGAATAATTGAATATAACTCGACCGCCCAACGCATTCCCGTCATTGCGAAAAGGCGTCGCTGTGAATTGAACTATTCGTTTTCCGGCGAACCTGTCCCTGATTTCCGCCCAAGTTTTCGCGGTGACATGGTGGGCCTCGTCCACAAACAGGTCTGTAAGCCCCTCGCACAAACAATCAATTGCTGCAGGATTACTCGATTTCAGGACTTGGGCGGTAGCAATCAGAACATTTGACTCTTCAAGAAGAACTCGTGCCTCTTCTTGAGAGCGAATGCCTGAGGTAATGGTTGAGACGCAAGGTCTGTGAATTGTTTCGGGAACAACACCTAGCTGGGGCAGGACTCCCAGAGTGAGAAATTTATTGGCTATCTGCTCACGCAGTGCTCTTGATGGGACAATGACCAGGAGTTTTGGGGCCTGTCGATACACCATGCCTGCAAGCATGGTTTCTGTTTTTCCGGTACCCGTAGGCAAGACAACCGTAGCAGGCTCAGTGGATTGCCGGGTTGAAAAATAGGCGGAGATCGCATGAAGGGCTCCAAGCTGTGGGGCTCGCAATCCTGTTTGATTAATCTCCGGCCTATCTTCCCGGAATATGAACTGATTCGCCCAGGCACGTACTATTTCGTCTGGGGTATCTTCTCTTCCGAGGGCAGGGTGCTCAATCCACCTAAAAGAGGTCTCCGCATCAATATCTTCCAGACCGCATGCCCGAACCAATTCAAGGCAAAAAGGACCAGGCGCCTCAGTTTTTTTCTTTTTGGGAATACGTATAAATACCTGATTATAAGGTGCCTGCAGCGGTGTCTTCAGTAGCCACCAGCCATTCACGTCTGCATCAAAGAAATCGACTTCGACCTGCTTCGAAACAAAGGTATATTGTTGAACACTATTCCCCCCGATTTTGATATTTTTGGATACCAGGGTCGGCAGGAAGACAGTTGATGTTTTGATAGGAAATAAAGTCATTTTCCCCCTCTCATCCCAAAGGTGTTTTTCGTGCCAGTCATCCAGACAACTTCATGGTCTCAATCGCATCAACGATGATTTTAGAAAATTCTTCGCGCCGGCCAAATCCCGCTCGAAAATATCCCTTAAAGGCTTCGACCCATTTCTCTCGGTCTTCTTCTGCAATAGTAAATGCAGGTTCACAGCCTCCGTGTTCAAATGTAATCATGGCCAGCACGGTATCATCGTAATCTGAATACCCGCCTTCCCATTGATTAAACAATTGGGATTTGCCTAGTACCGAGGCAATTTCCGAAATCACAATCTGGTTGTGCACCATAGCTTCGGCGACAGACGGTCTGAAGCAGTACAAAAACACTCCGAAGGCTCTCAACAGGCGATAGCCGAAGATTTTGCCCTTTGACAAGCCATCTTTTCCTGTCAGGGTCTGGTAAATTTCGAGATACCGTACAAGAGTCTCGACTTCNNCGCGGAGAGATAAACGGTTAGTTGTCACCAGGGTTTCAAAAAACACCCTCACACCTTCGCGTGCATCTGCAAAATCTGCATTATCCAGCAACTCGCTATTAACAACCAGTTTTCTCAGGTGGGTAACAGATGCGAGTATAGCCTCATGCCCATTCGGTTTGTGGTTTTCGGAAAGGCTCAGGCTGAACTGGACAAACTTGTCCAGGTAGCGTTGGGCTTCTTCCAAACCTGTTCCGTAGCAGTGATTGATGGATGAACGGAGCTGGTCGAAGTTGGCGACAAGAACAAACTGGACGCCTTCGACATCAAACACGTGCTTGATGGTTTCGATTACATTGACGGCGAAGTCGGGGCGGCAGCGGTCGAGTTCGTCGATAAAAACGATGATCGGCTGGGCTTTGGCCAGTTCAGCCAGGGCGGTTTGCAGGGTGGTGATGTTTTCTTCGGCGGCGATGTGGTCTTTCAGCAAGGTCTCAACAGAATGATTGATGATCTCATCTCCCGCTTGTTTAACCTCGTCCTCGAAGCCCTCAACCACATTGGCGGCATCCTGTTTCAGCAACCAGCTGGTTCCTGCTTTGAGGGCGGTCTTAACGCCGAACTTTATGGCTGGCAAGGCTTTCTTGATCAGAGGTTCACGTTCTTGTTCCGGTAGAGCTTTTAGAACCGCCGCCATCAGAGTCATCAGCGGTTCATCGGCATGATCAGCCTTAAAGGCATCAACATAGATCGGCCGCAGGTTCGATTCGCCGTCCTCGACCAGGTGGATGAGCTTTTGGCAGAACTCGGTCTTGCCGGCACCCCATTTTCCGTCAATCACCAGGGGTGAAACCTTTGCGCCGGACTCCAGCAGCCGGATGATCTTTTCGGCAATCGGTTTGCGCTGGTATTCGTCGCGGGTTTCGAAAGTGAGTCTATTTTTTTCTTCAGGCATTTCCCCTCCTGCTCAGATCAAATCAAAGGTCGCCTCGGAAGGCGCGTTGGACGAGGGAGTTGAAAAGCTCAGTCCCTGCAATGTGTGATTTGTTATTTTTTTGAATTAAAGAAATATATTTTTCAAAAAACTCCCCATACTTTTTTTGAAGGGACGAGGGAGGGTTCAAAAATATGATTTCTTGAAACTTCCCTTTGCTGATCATACCTTTCATGCTCTCTGTTGAAGATTTCTGAACATATTTCTTTGCAACTAAGAAAAACTAGGAACAGACACCTCCCATATTTCATTTCAAGACATATAAACACTGGCCAATGTACCGGCATAAGTTGCGGATTGTCAAAACCGTAGTGTCCCACATTTTGTCTTAGGTCATTTTCAGGCGAGTCGCTAGGCTTACACGGTTCCATCCTCGTCCTGGATACCCTGCATCCCGACAAAAGTCTGACCCTAATCGGTTATCCGCAAACGGCCAAGAGACGCAATTATTTGCTCCCGGACAAAATGATCCGTATCTGGAGCGTTGATTAGAGATTTGATTTTCTGGTGTGCTTCTTTCCGGCACCCCACTCTCCCCGAGGCATCAAGGGCATAGCGTACAGAATCGTACACATCAAGCCCCGTGATCTCATAATACTGANNCGGCCAGCCATTTCAGGGAAGCAAGCGCCGCATCGAGAGAGAACTCCGGTCTCTTCTCAAGAAAATCTCTTGCAGCGCGGTTCAGGGTTCCGATATTTACTGGCGAAGCGTAAGCGAGGGAGGTTGCAAGCTCGAAATCAGCCAGACTCTTGGCGGTTGCAAACCACTTCCCCTCGTCTCCGGGGGTGCTGGCAATCAAGTCCTGCAGAATCTGCCGGGTATCTTTTTCCGGATATTTTTTTGCAAGCGCCCGAAACCGAGCTAGGTTGGTTGTGGCGGTCGTGGCTGAAAGAGCAAATTGCCGATAGGCTTCTTCACGCTGTCCGATGTCGAGAAGAAGCGTTTCGCATGCGGAAGCAATAGCGGAATATCCGTCGTTCAATCCTTGTGATGCCTCGGCATACTGGATTGCTTCTGCAACTTTTCCGGATTTTGCCAATGCCCAGACACCGTATTTGCGGTAAGACCACGTGAGAAACGGAGCTTTGTCAACCAACTGCAATACCTCGTCATAACGCTGCGCCTTGAGCAGGCAGGAGAGACATGCCGGGCCACCGCGAAAATACCCTCCATGAACCCAGGAATATTCAAGTGTCGGTCGTAATTCATCGGCCCAGTGGGAAGCGACGTCAGGGTCGACACATAATTCTCCCCAGCGCTCGCTGACTTCAAAAAGGAAATCCACCCCGTCCTCTTCCATCGCCTGCCAGAGTCTTTCGAGCCATTTTGCCCTGTTCAGGTTGCCGCAAGGAGCATCGATGATGAATTGCACCAACTCATGGACCGCGTTGTTGGTCGCGGTACCCAAGGTCCCGGAGGAACTGTCGATCTGCTGAAAAGCCGGCCACATGCGTTCACACAACAGGATTGCACCCTCAGCACGAAGAATAGGATCCTTGGTTTTGCGGATTTCTTTGACCGCTTCGTCAAGCCTCTTGATGGCCAGCGAGGATCCTTTCCAGCCAAATGCGTTGGTACGGAAACGGCTGCGAAATTCCCATTTACACTGCTGCGCCATGCAAAGTTCTCCAGTTGCCTTGCATTGAAGCCAGGCATGCACCAAGATTATTAAAAATGGGTGACCATATCCATGCGTTCATGCAGGACTCGGACAATTTCAATACCAGCGCCAACTGACTCCCGGTAAAAAATGACATGCCGGCCGGAGGGGAATTTGCGGTAGCCCTCGCGGATCTCGTCACATCGCTGCCCTTGGCTCGGGTTCTCTCCCAAGGCATGAAAACAACGGTCCAGCAAGGCAAGGTACTGACGACGCCGCTCATGTCCCCATTGTTGTTGGGTATACCGGCCAATATCACGCAGATCCTCAAGGGCCTGTTTGGTCAGCGAAAACTTTGTCATTAGCCGGGCATTTCATCAAGTTCGCGATTCAGTTCGTCCAGGGAGTAATTGGCCGGGCCACTCTGCTCCCCTTGAACCAATGCTTTGCGGAGAATCCCGAGTTTTGTTTCACGCTCCTCCAGCAACCGCAATCCAGCACGAATCGCCTCACTGGCAGAGCCGTATCGACCCTCCTCGATGGCGTGTGAAATAAACTTTTCGTAGTGATCGCCTAGTGTGACACTGGTATTTTTTCCCATGATCAAACTCCCCTTTAGGTTTTCACCATTATATAATATTTGTTGGTACTTTTCAGGAATAAAAATGCCGCCGTCTCGATAAACTCCCGTTACCACTCTCACCTCTTATGGACTCTAACCCAAGTGAAAAGGAGAAAAGTCATGGGAGAGAAAGCCAAGGGAATGCGGATCGGGTACGCAAGGGTCAGTTCGTCAGGGCAGAAACTCGATGTGCAACTGGATCGCCTCGCAGATTGCGATCGGATTTTTCACGAGAAAGTCTCGGGCGCTTCGGCAAAGAACCGGCCGGAATTGCAAAAGGCCTTGGATTTCGTCAGGGTCGAGGATGTTTTCGTCGTCACCAAACTTGACCGTCTGGCCAGGTCCGTGGTCGATCTGGCAGGGATTGTCCAGAAACTAGAAGCCAAGAAAGTTGACCTGGTGGTCTTGGACCAAGGGATCGACACGACGACCATGTATGGCCGCCTGCAGTTCAACATTCTTGCTGCGATTGGCGAGTTTGAGCGGGAATTGATCAAGGAGCGATCCATGGAAGGCCGAATCAAGGCCATCGCCCGCGGGGTGAAATTTGGCGCCAAGCCGAAACTGACGAAGCAGGAACTTGCCGATCTGATCAGGGATTTCGAAGAGCCAGGTTGCAGCAAAACGGAAATTGCCGAGCACTATGGTCTGAGTCGCTCCTCGGTGTATCGGCTGTATTCAGTGAACCGGCAGACCGCGTCTGGGATATAGAGCATTATCGGAAAAGCCCTCGATTTGGTGATCGAGGGCTTTTCTTGTGTTATTGAGCGTGAGTTATAGGAATGCTCACCCGACCGTCCTTGCTTCCAAGTTTTCGTTCAACGGGCGAACAGTCTTTGGGGAATCCACCACAGATAGAAAACCATGCCGAAAAGCTCCACCAGAGATTGGAAAACGACCACGACGGCAGCAGCCTCCCATCCAGCCGGCAGAGCGACCGCCAGGGGGAGGACCACAAAGGAGTTGCGTGTTCCCAGGCTGAAGGCGAGTTTTCGACCGACCGCGGCCGGCAATTTGAACATCCGTGAGAGCGCCTTAGCGAGCAGCCCTGCGGCGAACAAAAAACCTACATATAGCCAAAAGACGTGCGCGAGAACCGGCAATGATGCAAGCACTATGCTCACCTTGGCTGCGGCAATCATGCCGACGACCAGCGCCAGCAGCGGCACGGGCCACCAGGCAAGCCGTTGCTGAAAAACAGTCCTTTCGGGGCGCCTTGCGATCCAGCGTTGGGTAAGCGCCGCCAAGGCCAGCGGCAGCAGAATCAGCCCGACCAGGGCCGGCAGCAGATCTGCCGGGGTCAAGCCCTGGCTACCTTCGGCGCCGAGAAACAGCCAGAGAAAGACGGGAAGCAGGAGCAGTTGAGCCAGCAGATTGATACNNGTGATAAACCAGTCTGTGCAGGGGACAAGCAGGACCAGAAGCACCCCGAGGCGAAGAGCTGGATCGTCGGGGAACCACCGGAGCATGAGTGCGACGAGAAGGGGTATCAGCACAAAATTGCCTATCAGAACGGCGGCTATAAAGCGATCATCGCGAAAGGCCGCGGGCAGGTGCCAGAGCGGTACCTGGACGAAGGTAGAGAACAGCAGAAAAGCCAGCACTGGCCACAGAAGCGTGTCGAGCAGGGGGGCAGCGCTCGGCGCCACCACCCCCAGGCCAAGGCCGAAGATGATGACAAAAAGATAGATCCATACCTGATGTCGTTCAAGGGTGAGATGGGTCATGGGAAGCAAGACAGCACAGGTGTGTCCAAGAAATCGCCTTCATGAGAATGGTCGGGGGTTGAAATCGCGCGCTAGTGTTCTTCCGCTCCGCGACCCTTGTTCTCCGGAATGCGGTTCACACTTACAAAAACCAGAAAAACAGGACATGAGAGAAAAAATGGTGAGTCATCACGCCTTAAGCGCCAGAATTCGTCGAGCCCCGTTGAGGACGATTATTCCCACAATGGTACCGATAATCAGATCCGGGTAGCTGGACCCAGTCCATGCAACCAAGGCACCTGCGGTGATAACACCCATGTTGATCACCACATCATTAGCCGAGAATATCCAGCTTGCTTTCATGTGTGCGCCGCCCTCGCGGTGCTTGGAGATCAACAGCAGACAAGCGATGTTGGCGATCAATGCGATAAAAGCGATGCCCATCATCATCAGCGATTCTGGCTTACTACCGAATACAAAGCGTCTCCCCACCTCTACGAGTACGCCAAAAGCCAAGATAAGTTGAAGCACACCTGCAAGATGCGCGGCACGCACCTGCATCTTCGCACTGTGCCCTACGGCATACAGAGCAAGGCCATAGACAGCCGCATCGGCAAACATGTCCAGGGAATCTGCAATCAGGCCGGCAGATTGGGCGATCATTCCGGCAGTCATTTCCACCACAAACATGAGTGCATTGATCCCGAGCAACAGCCGCAAAACGCCTGATTCCTGGGTGGCAGAGATCTTTGAGTTTTCAGCGGCCTTGATCGTCTCGGGGTCGGCAGCGACAGTTTCCTGAAGAGAGGCGCCTAACCCTAAGGTCGCCAGTTTCGCGGAAATGGGCTCAACCGCACCGTCATGAACGACCTTCAATCGGCGGTTCGACAAGTCAAAAGAGAGCGCTCGAATCTGATCAATGCCGTTTAGCGCCAAGCGGACCATCCGCTCTTCTGACGGACAATCCATTTTCGGCACAACATAAGTGCTGACCGATCCCCTTGGTGTGTCGGAAGAGATCGGGATATCGGTATCTTCTGGAGGCGTTGCCTCGCAGCCACATGGGCCGTTACGGTCATTGCTCACGATACTGCTCCTGTTGACCAGAATTGAAGCTTTTGAAAACCGCCAGCGACAAAAAAGCCGTTTGTTCTCCAGCGTAGTTCCTATCTTCTCTTCTCCGCCATGAACCGATGCCCTTCCAGCAGGACAGAGGCTAGGCGTGCGTCGGCGAGACTATAATAAACCATCTTTCCTTCTTTGCGGCAGCGAACCAGCCCGGAGGTCCGCAATAATCTAAGCTGATGCGAGACAGCCGAGAGAGTGGAGCCGAGAAGCGCCGCCAGATCGCAGACGCACATTTCGGTCATTGCAAGCGCCTGCAGCAGACGCAACCGCGTCGGGTCGCCGAGAAGTTTATAGAGCCCAGCCTGGACTGCCATATCCTCTGCCTTTGGCATCTTTCGCCGAACCTCTGCCAAACGCGCCTCATGGATAACAGTGACTTGACAAACGTCTCGATTCATGGCAATCCTTCGGCATAGTTGAATGGTTCTACAAGTGTTTTGATAATGAATCGAATCCCTCCGCTTGTCAAGGGTTGAGCCGAACATGATTCCTGCACCGCGTCAGCCCTCAACCAAGATTTCCCTCCCCGCTCTGGGGTTGATTTTGTCCTGCATCCTGCTGGCCATCATCCTCGGCCTGGTAACTTGGCGTAACCTGGACCGGGAAGAGCGCCTGATGGAAAATTTCCTGTGCAAAGAGGGTCAGACCCTCATTCGGGCCATTGAAGCAGGCGCGCGAACCACCATGATGATGGGTTCTCAAAGTGCCAATCTGAAGACCTTGGTCAGGGAAACAGCACAGGAGGAAACCGTTGCCTATATCCTCATCATCGATGAACACGGGCAGGTCAACGCAGCCGCGGGCAACCTCCCCTCCTCGATGCAGAATTTACCTGTCGCTCAGGCGATCTCCGGAGAAAATCCCTTGACCCGCCTGACTCGACTCGTACCGGATCAAACGGTCTTCGAAGTGGCCAGAGAATTCAACCCGGTTGCGGGAACCGCTTCCGGTGGCCGGATGCGAGGTCGTTGGCAGCAGTGGTGCACCATGGGGAGTATGGGAGACGGGGCCGCCTGCCGGCAAGCGATCTTTGTCGGCCTCTACACCCGGGAGTTCGAAGCTGCCCGCCGGGAAGACGTCAAGCAGAGTCTGATNNGGTGCCGGTGGCTTCTATTTCCTGTTCCTGTAGCAGGAGTCGCGGGTCGCCCAGCGCACGCTGGAAAATATGGAACTCTACACCCGCAATGTCATCGAGAGCATGCCGGCTGGGCTGATCACGCTGGACGAACAGGGACGCATCACTTCCCTGAACGAAAAAGCCCGGGAGATCTTCGGCCGTCCTGAAGAAAATTTTGAGGGCAAGTCTCTGGACGCCCTGGCTGGAGAAGGGGGGTGCGATATCGGCCCCCTGCTCCGCGAAGGGCGCGAGTTCATCGACCGGCCGATGGAATGCCGGGCGGTAGGCGGCGAGAACATCCCGGTGACGGTGAGCGCCTCGCGCCTGCGCGATCGCGAGGGCGCCCCCCTTGGCCGAGTGCTGATCGTTCGCGACATGCGCGAGATCCGCGCCATGGAAGAGGCTCTGGAGCGCTCGCGCCGGATGGCGGCCCTGGGGCGCATGGCGGCCGGCATTGCCCATGAAATCCGCAACCCCTTAGGGACCCTGCGCGGCTTCGCGCAGTTTTTTCGCCGCCGCCCCGAAGAGGATGCCGCCGCCCGCGAATACGCCGATCTCATGGTCGGGGAGGTTGACCGGCTCAATCGCACGGTCTCCGCTCTGCTGCAGTTTTCCCGACCTCGCGAGCCGGAATTCGCCGGTGTCGAGTTGGGCGAGCTTCTGCAACGGACCGCCCGTCTGATGGAAGAAGACGTGGCGGCGCACCAGGTCGTCTTAAAAGTTGATCAGCCCGCTGAGCCCGTGGTCTTTTCGGCGGACCCCGACCTGTTGACCCAGGTGTTGATCAACCTGCTGCAGAACGGCCTTGCCGCTACGCAGGAAGACGGTAAAATCCGACTGGGCGGCTCTCGTGAGAACCAGGAGATCCGTCTGTGGGTGCAAGATTCAGGCAGAGGGATGACAGCCGAGGAGCGCGAGCGGATGTTCGATCCCTTCTACACCACCCGCAAAGAAGGCACCGGTCTCGGCCTGGCCGTGGTTCAGCAGATCATCGAGCAACACCGCGGACGAATCGAGGTGGAAAGCGCCCCGGGAGAGGGAACCCGGGTCGAAGTTATCCTGCCTGCTGGAGAGGTCGATGACAAAGTATAAGCATACGATTCTCGTTGTGGATGACGATACCGCGCACCGCACCATGCTCAAGGCGCATCTGGGCGCCGAAGGACACGAGGTGGTTGAGGCGGACGATGGCGATGTGGCCGTGCATCTGGTGAAGGAGCGCGAGATCGACCTGGTGCTTCTCGATCTCAAAATGCAACGCATGGGGGGCATGGAGGCGCTGCAGGCGATCCGTGAGATCAATTCCGCCCTGCCGGTGATCATCCTGACCGCCTTCTCCTCGGTGGAATCCGCCGTCGAGGCGATGAAGAAGGGCGCTTTCGATTACCTGACCAAGCCGGTGGATGCTGAAGAGCTTGCGCTCACGGTGGCCCGCGTCCTCGACTTCGACCGCCTGCAGCGCGAGAACGCGGCCCTCAGGGAGCGCCTCGGCGAGAAGTTCGACTTCGGACGGATCATTGGGGGCAGCCGACCCATGCGCGACCTGTACGAAACCCTGGCCCTGGTCGCCCCGAGCGATGCCACCGTGCTTATCACAGGCGAGTCGGGGACCGGCAAGG
>NPIG01000472.1_pt1 | contig 17644 bp, 11 predicted proteins | sample 8637441 | NCBI WGS metagenome assembly NPIG01 (sample SAMN07420675, study PRJNA396082) | bioreactor metagenome | isolation source: sample BR6 brine-fed electro-methanogenic bioreactor BR | place: Japan: Kochi | collected 2016-06-14 | reverse complement strand
CGCCAACGAGAAGAAGAACTCGAAGCTGCCCGGCGGCGCAGCGGTGAACTCGAGGGCCAGGCGCAAGCCCACGCAACGGCCCGCGAAGAAGCGGAAAACGCTGCCGTGCGCCGCTTCGAGGAACTCGCCGCCCGCGAAAATCGCATTGAACAGCGTGAAGACGAACTCGAAGCGCACCGCCGCGAAATTGAATCCGCGCTGCGCGAGGTCCGCGGCGAAGCGGAAGAGCGGCAGCGGGAAGTCGCGGCCCGAGACCGTGAAATCGCGCAACTCACCGAACGCTGCGAACACCTGCAGCGGGCGCTCGAGCAGCAGCATTCCTCATTGTCGAGCCGCGCCTCCGAGGCGGAAGCGTGGCGGCGCTCGGTGGCCGCGCTGGAAGCTTCCATCGCGCAGCTGACCCGCCGCGCCGAAGAACTTAAAGGCGAACTCGCCGAAGCCGAGGAGCAACGTGCGCGGAACGCCGCGCTGCTGGCCGAGCGGGACGAGACCATTGCCGGCTTGCGTGAGCAACACCGCGAATCCGAGCGGCGCACCGTAGAGGCGGAAAATCGCGCAGAGGCCCGCCAAGAGGAACTCGCCGACCGCGACGAGCATGTCGCCCGTCTCGAGGCGCGTGTCCAGGAATTGAGCGAAACCCTGGACGCGGCGCATGGCGAGCGCGGCAGGCTCGAGACAGAACTCGCGGCGCGGCAGGCGCGCATCGAAGAGGGCGGAAGCCGCCAGGCGCAACTCCAGCAGATGCTCAACGAGGCCCGCGACGAATCCGCGCAACGCGGTGAGCGCCTGGCCGCGCGCGAGCGACGCGTCGCTGAACTGCTCGAGCAACTCGATGCCACCGCGAAGGAGCGGGACAAGGCCCGCGCCAACGCGTCCCAGGCCGATGCCGCGATGCTGACGCGTGAACGGGAACTTCGTGAATCAGGGCGGCGTGTGGAGGACCTGGAGCGGGAGTTGCAGCAGGCCCATGAGGCCGGCGAACAGCAGGCCGCTTTGCTGGCGGAACACGAGGAGAATATCGAGCGTTTGGAAGCCCGCGCCGGCGAACTTGAGGCAACCCTTCAAAATACCCGGGAGACGGCCCAACAGCAGGAAACCGCGGCGGCGGCGCTCGAGGCGCGCCTCGCCGAACTTGAAGCGGAGCGCGATTCCTTGCGCCGGCAATTGGAAACCGCGCGCCATGAGATGGAAGCCCAGCGGGACGCGGTCGCCGCGCGCGACGCGCGGCTGTCGGTGATGGAGCGCCAACACACTGAAACCACGGCCTCTCTGGCGGAACAGCGCGCATTGGCGGCGCGCGTGCCTGAATTCGAAGCCCGCTTGCTGGAGACAGAAGAACTGCTGGAAGCCGCCCGCGCCCAGGCCGGGGATTCGGCGCGCACGTCCGCGGCACAGACCGTGCGCATCGCCGCGCTCGAACACGACCACGCCGCCCTTGCCGCCGCCAAGGACGGCCTCGAACAGGACCACGCGGCCCGGGGCGAACGGCTCAATGCCGCCAATGCGCGGTGTGCGGAATTGACCGCGCAACTGGACGACCTGCGTCACACGGCCACCGCGCACGAGACAGAACTCCGCGCGCGCGCCCAGCGCATTACAGCGTTGGAAGAGGCGTGCGCGGACCTTGAGCACAGCCTGGAAACCGCGCGCGACGAGGCCCGCCGCCAGCTCGAGGAGTCCCAGTCGCATTGGGTGCGCGCCGGAGAACTGGACGCGCGCTGCGGCGACCTCGAAAAGGAACTCGGAGCGGCGCGCGAAACCCTTGCGGAACGCGACAAGACCGCGGCCGAACAGGCGGCGCGTGTCGAGGACCTGGAAGCACAACAGGCGGAGCAGGAGCGCGCCTTGTCCGAAGCCCATGCCGCGCTTGCGGAGCGGCATGCGGAGGCGGAAAGCCGGGCCCTGCGGCTCGAAGAGTTGAAAGTGACCGCGGAACTGGCCGCGCAAGACGCCACCGAACTGAAAGGCCAGTTGCACCACGCGCGCACCCAGGCGGAGCATCTTGAAAGGGACCTGGAGGAGCAGAGGCGAAGCGCGCAGGAGGCCGCAGCCCGAAACGCCGCGATGGAGGACGAAGTGGCGCAACTGCGCGCCGCGGAAACAGGGCATGCGGACGCCATTGCCGGCCGCGACCGGCGCATTGCCGAACTCGAAGCGGGCCGGCAGGCGCTTGAACGGCAACTCGAGGAACAGGAATCCGCGCGCGCTCAGGCGGAAGCCTCTCTGGCGGCGCGCCAGGCGGCGCTGGCCGAGCGCGACTCCGAAGTATCGAGACTGCAGACGCTGGCCGGTGAACAGGCGGACAAACTCACCGAATTTGAAACCGCGCTCGAACGCCGTGAACAGCAGGTGGAGCAGCAGACCGCACGCGCAGACAAGCTCACGCTGACGCTCTCCGAGACCGAAGCGCGGCTGAATGAACTCAAGACGGAGAAGGCGGCTTCCGAAAGCCGCGCCTCAGACCTGCAGCACGCGCTGGAGCAGGCGCGCGAGGAGGCCGCGGCCCTCCACGCCCGGTTGGACGAGGAACAACAGCGCGCCACCGCAACCGAGGAAGTCCTCGCGGAATCCCGCCGTGAGACCGAGGCCACGCGCCAGGAGACGGAAGAGGCGCGCGCGCGCGCAGACGTGCTCCAGACGGACCTGGAAGCCACGCGCGCGGAAATCGCCGCACTGCAAACGGAACGCGACGCGGCGGCCTCGCGCATTGCCGCGCTCGAAACGGACGCCGAGGGCGTGCGCGCCGAACTGGCGGCGGCCCGGGAAGAAGGCGGCGCGCTGCGCAACCGCCTGAACGAACGCGACGCCGACCTCGCCCGGGCAAGCGAGGACACACGGCAGAAGGAGGCCGCATCTTCCGAACTCCGGGCGCGGCTGGAGCACGACCTCGAGGCGGCGCGGCAGCGCATCGGACTGCTGGAATCCGAGGCGGGACGCCTCAGCCAGACGGAAGCCACGCTCGGCGACGCGCAGCGGCGCATCGAGGAACTGCGCACCGAACTGGAGGCGGCGCGCGCCCATGCGGGCGAGTTTGACGCGGTAAACGCGCGGATGGCCGAAATGGCCCGGGAACTCGGCGAGGAGCGGGCGCGCCGCTCGGAGATCGAGGCGGCCAACGCGCGGGTGGCGGAGATGCGCGCGCGGCTCACGGAAGCCCAGGAAAGGGCTGTCGAACTCGACGCTGCCCAGGCGCGCATCGCATCGCTCGAGGAGGCGCTCTCACAGGACCATGACCACGATATCGCCAGCCGCGAGCAGGCGCTCGGGGAGGCGCGTGGACGTATCGCCAAGCTGGGCGCGAGCCTGGCTTCCGTGCAGGAACGCGCGCGTATCGAACGCGAGGACGCGCTCGCGGAGTTGCGCGCACGCGTCGCCGACCTCGAAGCACAACTCGCGGCAAACGGCGCCCCCGCCTTGCCGGAAGGCGACGCCGGCGCGGACCTGGCCCGATTGCGCCAGGTGCTGCAGGCCGCCGAGGAACGCATCTCAGAGCGCAACAGGCTCATCACCGAACTGACCGCGGAACGCGACCAGTTGCGCGTGCAGACCTCCGAAATGGAACAGCGCGCGGAAGAGAGCGCGCGCCGGGCAACCGCGGCGCTTGCCGAGGGGCGGGAACGGGTGCACCACCTCGAGGCGCAGCTGGACGCGCGCGACGCGGAATTGGCCGAAGCCCGGAATCAGAACCATGCGCTCTCCGCGCAGGCCGTGCACGCGGAGACACAGGCCGCTGAGGCGCGCACCCGCATGCAGGAAGCGGAGCGGGCCGCGGAGGCGGCCAAAGAAGCCGAAGAAGCCGTGGAAAGGGAGGCTGACGCGTCGCGCGGGCGCATTGAAGCCCTGGAAGCCGAGTTGCAGACGCTGCGCGCGGAACTGGCCGAACGCGAGGAGCGCGAGTTTGCGGCGGCGCGGGAGAAGCAGGAGATTGCCGAGGAATTGCGCCGGTCCCAGGCGGACACGGAGTCGTGGGAGACCACGCTCGCCGAGTTGAACGACACGCTCGAAGAATACCGCGCGCGCCTGGAAGAGGGCGAAGCGGAAATCGGCGCGCTGGGCCGCAGAAACGACGAGCTCGAAGCGGCGGCGGAAAGGGCCGCCGAAACGCTGCGGGAGCGGGAGCGGCTTGAAGCCGCGGTCGAGGAAGTGCGCGCGGCGCGGGACCGCGACATGCGCGCCCTTTCCGAAACGCGGGACGCGCTCGAAGCGCAGCAACGCGCGCTCGCCGAACGCGAAGCGGAACTGGGGAGGCTGAGGTCGGGGTTCGCGGAGCGGGAAGCGGCCGCCGAGCAGGCGCAGGCACGCGAGGCCCGGCTCCACGCGACGGTAGAGGAGTTGCGCGGCGCGCTCGATGCGCTGCGCAAGACCGAGGAGCCCCGCCTGCGCGAACTGGAGGAAAGCCGCGCCACGGTCAAGCGGCTCCGGGCCGAACTGGCCGAGCACGTGGAGACTGTCCGCAAGCTGACCACGCGCCAGGACGAGCTGGAGTCGGCCCTGCAGCACCTGCGCCTGCAGGAATCGGAACAGGCGGATAACACAGCGGCTCTGCGCGAGCACATCGCGTCGATGCGCGCGACCGAGTCGTCGGCTTCCTCGGCCCTGGCGGAGGCGCGGGCGGCACTGGAAGCCCAGCGAAACGCCCTGGCCGAGCGGGACCGCACCGTCGCGCGCTTGCGTGAAGAGAACGAAGCCATGCGCGCGGATACCGCCCGGGGCGGCAACGCGGAACTGGCGCGGGTCATGGCCGAACTCAATCAGGCCATAGAAGACCGCGACCGTGCGCGGGAGGAAGCGCAGGCGCTGCGGGGCAAGCATCGCGTCAATGTCGGCACAGTCGGCACGGGCATGGACCGCTTCACCCTTGCCGCCCGGGAAGAGGGCCGGCGCAGGCGGCTGCGCGTGCTGCTTTCCGAACGCGGGCGGAACGGGGAGCGTGTGCGCCTCGGTGAAATCCTGCGCCATGCCGGCGCGCTCACGGAGAAGGCCCTGCAGGAGGCGCTCCGGGAGCAGGCCGCCAAGCCCAGCCAGTTGCTCGGCAGCATACTGGTCAGCCGCGAGACGGTTACGGAGGACGAGATAGCCCAGGCGGTCGCGTGCCAGAGCGGCCTGCCGCTGGTCGAGCCGCTGGCCGAGGTCATTCCCCGGGAGGCGGCCGAACTCGTCTCGCGCGACGTCTGCGCGTGGCATGTTTGCGTGCCGCTGCGCCTGGAGGGTGACACCCTGGTGCTGGCCATGGCGAATCCGGCGGATACCGGGGCGGTGCGCAAGGTGTCCGACCTGACCCGCTGCAAGGTGAGCCCGGTGGTGGCCACGCCAACGGACATTCTGGCCGCCATCGAAGACGTCTACGGGGTCTTCTGAGGAACCCATGCGAAACGCCATCGAACGGATACAACTGGAGCGGCGGCTGGCGCTGGCGCTGGCGGCGGCGCTGCTGTTGTGCGCTGCGGCGATGTTCGGCCTGGGCCGGGCCGTGTCCGGTGAGCGGGCGGTCCCGGCCGTGGCCCCGGTGGAACAGGCGGCGCCATGAGCCCGCGTATCGGCGGCACGGCCCGCTTGCTCCTTTACGTCTTCTTCCTGACGGCCCCGCTGCAGGTCCTGAGCGTGGTCCCTTTCGTTTTCGTGCCGGTATTCGCGGCGGCGCTGGCGGTGCTGGCGGTGTTGTGCATCGCCGACCTGGCCCACGCCGGCAAGCTGCACATTCCCTTTGAACTCTTCTGGCCGATACTGCTGCTGCTCGCCCTCGGCGGCTGGGCGTGGCTGCACGGCCGCTCCGGACTCGCGCTCTGCGCCGCGTTCCCGCTGGTCTACTGGCCGACATACCATTTCGCCCGCGCCCGCGCGACCTTGCTGAACTGCCTGTGGCTGGCGGCCGTTGGCGGCGGCGCGGCGGGCGCCTTCAGCCTGGCCGCGCAGGCGGGGTGGCTCTTCCCCACCGTCTTCTCCCCCGCCACGGGCGCGCGCTGGGGCTTTGCCTGGGACCTGGTGCAGGGCGCGCAGGTGCTGGCGGCCTGCGGACTCGCCGGGGTCGTCACCGTGCTGGGCGGCACGGGCCGATGGGCTCGCGGGGGCGCGGCGGCGGCCGCGGCGCTGTGCTTCGGCGCCCTGGTTAGCGCGGGCGCGGAGGCGCTTCCGCAGGCGAATCAATGGACCGGCCCGCCGTTGCCTGCAGACTGGATGGTTTGGGGGGCGGTCCTGCTGGGACTGTGGCTGACGGCGCGCACGTTGGCCAAGCTTGCCTTATCGCGCATGGAAGATAGCACCGGCCTCCAGATGCCGCTCTTCGCGTTGGTGGCGGCGAGCGCGCTCGTCTGGCTGGCGCTGCCCGGCATGCCGCCGCTGGTGCTGGTGGGACTGGTCGCGCTTGCGGGCAGTTACGCCCAGCCCAGCGACGTGGCCTTCGCCACCAGCCCGCCGCCGCGGTTCCTGCTTCCGATGGCCGCATTGCTCGCCGCGGCGAACCTGCTCGTGGTCTTTCCCGGCAACCCCTTCGACACGCGCAACTACGCGCGCGCGGCGCGCGGCGCGATTCACGCGGGCCAGCCCGAGGCGGCGGAAGCGCGGTTGCTCTTCGTGACCGCCCTCGCGCCGGAAGAACGCCGCGCGTTCCTGTGGCTTGCGCGGGCGCGCCTCGCCGGGGGCGACCCCGAGGGCGCGGCCACCGCCTTCGCCCGGACACTTGGTTCCGAGGGGGCCGCGCTGCTGCCGCCGCCCACCGAGGAGGAAGCCGACGCGTTCCTGTCTGAACTTCGCGACTACTGCGCGATGCTGCCCGAAGGCCGGCGCGGGCTCGCCTATGAGCGCGCGTTGCTGGCGCGTGGGGAGACCGCCAACGCGCTCACGGTTCTGCGCAGCCGCGCCCGCGCGGCGAGGAAAAGCGCGCCGGACATGTCTCCCTGGCCGCTCGCGCGCGGACTGGCGGCGCTTCTCAACACGCCGGAACTGGCCCCGGCCTTCGCCGAATGGCCGGCGGGCGAATTGCTCGGACTCTACGCCAGTTTTGGGGCGGTGATTTCCGAAGCCCCGCCCGCCTACCCCCTGCGGCGGGACCTGCCGCTGGTGTTGTCCGCGCGCACGCGTGCGGACACCCTGCTCATCGTGGGGCACAGCCTGAGACACGCTTTCGGCGGCGAACTGATGCGCGGCGGGGCGCTTCCGCGAGCGGAGCGAAGCGGCCGCTGGGCGGAGCTTTTCATGACCGGCTGGTCGGACCTGCTGCCGAAACGCGGATGCTGGTCGAGCAGCTTCCTGGACCTCGCCCGCGTGCGAATCGCGCAGACGCCCGAAGTGCGCTTTGACGAGCAGCAAGACATCATGCCCCCGCCGGGGTGGCGCGCGGTGCGCGTCTACGTGCCTTGAACGCCCGCGCCCGAAGCTGGCAGAATATCCCTTCGAGGCATCTTGCCGGCGTCCAGGCGGCATGCCAGACGCCGGTTTCGGCCACGACACTCTCCCGCGGGCGGCGTTTCCGAGGAATAGACAACAGACGAGGTTGAACAGACATGTTTGTGCATAACGACAGCTGTGGAAAGAATGAAGACCGGCCTCGCGACGATGTGCTGGCAAAGCTGCTGATGTCGCGGACGGTGCTGGTCTCCGGCACGGTCAACCAGACGCTCGCGGAGAAAGTCATCGGCCAGTTGCTCGTGCTCGACGCGGACTCGCACGACCCCGTCAAGGTGGTGATCACGTCGCCCGGCGGCCACGTGGACGCCGGCTTCGCCATCCACGACATGATGAGGTTCATCCATTCGCCGGTGGTCGCCATCGGCGCGGGCTGGGTCGCCAGCATCGCCGTGCCCATACTGCTGGGCGGCGACAAGGAGAAGCGTTTCTCCCTGCCCAACACGCGTTTCCTGCTGCACCAGCCCAGCGGCGGCGCGGGCGGCCAGGCGGCCGACATCCGCATCGAGGCCCAGGAAATCCTGAAGATCCGCGAGCGCATCAACCAGTTGCTGAGCGATGAGACCGGCCAGCCCATCGAGAAGGTGGCCAAGGACAGCGACCGCAATTTCTGGATGAACGCCGAAGAAGCGCTGGCCTACGGTCTGATCAAGCAGATCATCTCCCACGCCAACGACATATAGCGGGGTGCGCTTCGCTTACTCCGCCGCGAGCAGTTCTTCGAGAATCGCGGTGTAGACCTCGTGCACGCGCCGGCGGTGCTCGCCGGTGTATTCGAGCAAATCGCCCTCGATGCCCAGGCGCTCTGCGAGGTCGGCACGCGCTTCGCCGGACTCGGGCAGGCGCGTGGTCTGGGTTCCGCCCTGCATGCGCACACGGTTCATGATACGCCGCAGCGCCGTGTAGGCCTCGCGCAGCACGGTGCACCGGGCCGGGTCGGCCAGCTCGTATTCATCGAGGATATCCAGCGCGCCAAAGACATCGCCGCGCCTCAATTCCGGGTACCGCCGGGCGTGGCAAAGCTGCATGAACCGTGTGGCGTACTCAATTTCCGCGATGCCGCCTTCCGTTTTCTTGAGGCTGAGCGGGTTGGCAAGTTGCACCATCTTGCGCCGGGTCGCCTCGACCTGTTCCAGCGAAGCGCGGTCCACCGGGAGGCTGAACGCGACCTCTTTCGCGATGCCCTCGCACTCGCGCATGAATGCGCGGTCCCCGCCCACGGCCCGGGCTTTCATGAGGGCCAGGCGCTCCCAGGGCTGGGCGTCTTCAAGATAGTAGGCGCGCAGCCGTTCGCTGTCGATGGCGAGCACCCCTTTGCCGCCGTCGGGACGGAGGCGGGCGTCAATGTCGTAGAGCAGGCCGTAGCGCGTGGGTTCCTTGAGGATGCGCAGGGTATGCGAGGCCACTGCGAAGAAGTACTCGGTGGGCGAGACGCCGGGCGGCCCGTCATGCCCCGCCTGGTAGACGAAGATGAGGTCAAGGTCGCTGCCGTACCCCATTTCCCAGCCGCCCAGCTTGCCGAGCCCGAGAATGGCGAAGGGCACCTGGGAAGGGCCGTAGCGCTCGGCTACTTTCTCGCGCGCCTGCCGCAACACCTCGACCAGCACGACCTCGGCCAGCTGGGTCAACTCGTCCCCCACCTGTGCGAGGCGAATGCCGCGCACGAGTTCGCGCATGGCCACGCGCAGCATTTCGCCGTCGCGCAGCCGGTAAAGTGCGGCCCCGGATTCGTAGGCCGTGCTCAAGCGCGCGAGTTCGTCGCGCAGCATTTTCTTCGTCGAGGCCACATCGAGCGCCTCGACACTGGACAACGAATCGAGCAGTCCCGGGTCGCGCACGAGCAGGTTGCTGAGGTAATCGCTGTTGGCGGCCAGCGTGACCAGGAAGTGGCAGAGAATCGGGTTCTCCCGCAGCAGTTCATAGAGCGCGGTGGGCGCCTGCAACCTGCCCAGAATCTGGCCCAGCCGCGTCAGGATCGCGTCGGGCCGCGCCGTTTCCGCAAGCGAATTGAGCAGGAACGGGGCGATGGCGGTGAACTGCTGGTGCGTGCGCCGGGTGAAGGGCTTGTGTTCGGTGCCCATGGCCAGTTGCAGCAGTTCCCGCCGCGCGCGGTCCGGCGACTGGAAGCCCATCTCCGCGAGCTGCGCGAGTCCCGCCTCGCCGTCGGAGTGCGGGTTCAACAGGTCGCCTATCCACAACTTGCCCGAACCCTTGGCGGCGAGAAAGCGGTCCAGAATGTTGCGCGTGCTCTCGGTGCGGTCGTGATACACGCTCAGAAACGCTTCGCCCGACTCGAAGCCGAGGCGCCGCGCCAGTTCATCCACCGCCGCGGCGTCCGGCGGCAGCGCGTGGCACTGGCGCCCGTCCTCGATTTGGAGCCGGTGTTCGACCTGGCGCAGGAAGACGTAGTTGTGCGCGAGCGTGTCGGCGTCGAAGGGGCTGAGCAGGTCGTGGTTGCCGAGTTCGGCAATCGCCTCGAGCGTGTTGCGGGTGCGCAGGCCGGGGAAGCGGCCGCCGTTCAGCATCTGCAGCATCTGCACGGTGAACTCAATGTCGCGGATGCCGCCGCGGCCGAGCTTGACTTCGCGCTCCGTCTTTCCTGCCGACGCGACCATTCGTTCCGTCTGGTGCTTGGTGCTGCGGATGTCTTCGAGGGTCTCGTCATCGAAATAGCGCGGAAACACGACCGGGCGCAGGCGGTCCAGCAGGGTCTCGCCAAGGGACAAATCGCCCGCGCAGGGCCGCGCCTTGATCAGGGCCTGGCGTTCCCAGGCGCGTGCGACCTCGGCGTAGTACTCGAGGGCGTTGTCGAAGCTGAACGCGAGCGGACCGACGCGGCCGAAAGGCCGCAGCCGCATGTCGACGCGGAACACAATGCCTTCCTCGGTCTGCTCGCTCATGGCGCGGATGATCATCTCGCTGAGCCGCTTGAAGAACTCGGCGTTGTCAATGGGCCTGTTCGCGCCGCCGGCCGTCCGTCCTTCGTCCGAGTAGAGGAAAAGCAGGTCGATGTCCGAGCTGAAGTTGAGTTCCCGCCCGCCCAGCTTGCCCATGGCGAAGACGACGAAGCCCGCCTCGCCGTCCGCCGATTGGGCCAATGGCGGGCCGAAACGGGCCGCCAGGTCGGCGTGTGCGGTGCGGAATGCCGTTTCCAGAGTGGCGTCCGCGAGGTTTGACAGGTCCTCTGTGATCGACTCCAGCCGCGCATGCTTGAAGATGTCCCGCGTGGCGATGCGCAGCATCTCGCGCTGGCGAAAGCGGCGCAGTCCGGGAATCAATCCGGCGAAGACGCCGCAGCCCCATTCCGGCGCGGCGAGTTCACTGAGCAGATTGTCCCGTGACGGGGTGATGTCCAGCCGCGCGCCTTCCCAGAGCCACAACGCGTAATCCGGATGGCGCAGGACAATGTCCGTGAGAAAATTGCTTTGTGCGAAGATGCGCAGCAGCATGCGCAGATAGGGCGTCTGTGCCGCCATGCGCGCGGCTTCCGGTCCCGGTTCCGGGCTCGCCTCGAGGAAACGCTGCAGCCGCACCAGGGCACGGTCCGGCGCGGGCGACTCGGCGAGCTCCGCCGACAGGGCCCCCGCGAGCTGCTCCGGCCCGGCGGCGAGCACCGCCTCGAGGCTCGGCGCAATCGCGTCGCGGTCTTCGAACATGACATTGTCGAGCACGTGGCACCCTTCCCTTCCGGGTTCGAACTCCTGCGATGGGGAATTGTACCGCGTCCGGGGCGGCGATTGCAGATTGTGGGGGCTTTCACAGCGGCTCACAACGCTATTGCATTTTGGCGGGTTTTGGCGGAAGATATCGCATCCGGAATTGACGCCGGTGAGGAAGCAACGATGTTCAATACTGCGCTGCATATGGTTTNNGTGCTCGCATTGAGCACGGCCGGCACGATGAGCATCCGCCCGCCGAAGGCGCCTGCGCGGACGCCCGCGGAATTCGAGCCCGTGCAGGCGGTGCTGTTTCAATGGCAGCCCGGCGGCAACGAAGGCTTGTGCGCGTTTCTGGCGGAGCACATCCAGTTGGCGGGCGCCACGGCGGTCGTGGTGGTGTTCGACCACGGGGAAAAGGCGCAGGCGAAGGGCTATTTGAAAGCGCGGGGTGTCTCCACCGGGAACGTGCGGTTCCTGGTGCAGGTCACGGACACGCACTGGGTGCGCGATTACGGCGCCGTGGGCTTCTATGAAGACGGGGGCGTGGGACTCGCATTCGCGGACTTCCTCTACCAGCCGCGGAGCCGTCCGGAGGACGACCTGGCGCCCCGCGAACTCATCCGCGATTTCCGCGCGCCCATCTACCGGGTGCGCAGCGGCTCCGACGCGCTGCTGCTGGAAGGCGGCGACCTCCTGACGGACGGTTTCGGAACGGCATTCACGTCGGACACCGCCGCGGACGCAAACGGCGGCACGGGGGCCGTGGCGCGACAGTTCGACCAGTTTCTGGCCATCGAGAATGTCCATTTCCTCCCCCATCTCGACTCGGCCGACCCCACGCACATCGACATGCACGTGAAATTGCTCGACGAGGAGACCGTGCTGCTCGGGCAGTTTCCGGGCGGGGCGCGCGACGAAGCGCTGGAGGACACGGCGGAGTTCCTAACCGGGCTGCATTCCTGCTACGGACGCCCCTATCGCGTGGTGCGGGTCCCGATGTTCGTGAAAGAGGGCGCGGTGCCGGTGCTGTGCACCTACACCAACTCGCTCATTGTCAACAATTATGTGCTGGTTCCGCTGTACGGCGTGAAGTCCGACACCAAAGCGTTGCGCGTCTACGAGGCCGCGATGCCGGGTTATCACGTGGTGGGCTACGACTGTTCGCGGCCCATCCGCGACGGCGGCGCAATCCACTGCATGACCCGCGAAATTCCCCGGAAAGAAGTCGTGCGCATCGCACACCCCCGCTTCACGCGCGCCTTTGCAGCAGGTGAGATTATCGTTTTCGAAGCCGAATGCTGGGCGCAAAGCCGGGTGGACGCAGTGACACTGCACATCGCCGAACCGGGCGCCCCGGGTTGGGAGGTCTACGACATGGTCCGTTCCGGCAGGGGGTATCGCGCAGAAGTGGCGGCCGGGGAGCCGGGGGAACTGCGCTACTTCATCCGTGCGGAAGCCAACGGGACAGCAGGATACAAACCACAGAACGGGTATGATGGCGGTTACTTGACGGTGCAGGTGCACCGTGAATGATTTTGCTCAGGCAAGTCCGCACGGGTGCGGGATAAAACTTGCTTATCGGGCGGTATTGGTTTATAGTAGTTTACGCTACTGTGTGTGGAACATGTCAATTGAGAAAGGAGAAACGAAATGGACGAGTTCTTGGTAGGCCTTTGGGAAGCGATTCTGGAAGTCGTGATTCTGGCGTTTGTGAACTGGATTCTTGCGCTTTTCAGCATGGACCCGGTGAGCTGAAGTCACCAGAAAACAAGTTCTTTGCGGCAGGGCATTGCCCCTGCCGCTTGTCTTTTGTCCGGGAGAGGAAAAGCACACTCAGGGGGCGAATGACGCCAGGGCCTCGGCCACCTGTTCCTGCTCGCCGGGGGCCAATTCGAAGTAGAAGGGCAGCCGCAGCAACCGGGCACTGGCCGATTCGGTGACCGGGCAATCGCCGGGCTTGCCGCCGTAGCGCCTGCCCATGGGCGCGAGGTGCAGCGGCAGATAGTGGAACACGGCGCCGATGTTCCGTTGGCTGAGATGCGCGAGCATGCCGTCGCGCGCCCCGGGCGTGGGCATGAGCAAATGGAAGAGGTGATAGGAAGGCGCGCAATGGCCGGGAACGCGGGGCAACTGGACGCCGTTTCGTGCCGCCCATCCGCCCAGCAGTCCTTCGTAGCGCTCCCATATTTCGCGGCGGCGCGCCTGAATGCGCTCGTGATGCTCCAACTGGGCGAAGAGGAAGGCGGCGAGCACATCGCTGGGCACATAGCTCGAACCGAGGTCCATCCAGGTGTATTTGTCCACCTGGCCCCGGAAGAACATGCTGCGGTTGGTGCCTTTTTCGCGCAGGATTTCCGCGCGTTCGACGAGGGCGGGGTCGTTCAGCACAAGCGCGCCCCCTTCGCCGCAGGTGAAGTTCTTCGTCTCGTGAAAGCTCTGCGCGGCCATGACGCCGAAGCTGCCCAGGGGGCGATCTCTGTACGCGCCGCAGAGCCCGTGCGCGTTGTCTTCGATCACCGCGACCCCACGCCTGGCCGCGATTTCGAGGATGGCGTCCATCTCGCAGCCGACGCCGCCGTAGTGTACGGGCACGACCGCGCGGGTGCGTTCGGTGATGAGCGCCTCCAGGGCGTGCTCGTCCATGTTCAACGTGTCGGGGCGGATGTCGATGAAGACCGGGCTCGCGCCGTGCAGCACAAACGCGTTGACCGTGGACACGAAGGTGAAGGACGGCACGATAACCTCGTCGCCCGGTTGAAGATTGAGCAGCAGCGCCGCCATCTCGAGCGCATGCGTGCAGGAGGTGGTGAGCAGCGCCTTGTGGCCGCCTGTGAGTTGGGCGAGCACCTCCTGGCATCGCCTGGTGTAGGGGCCGTCGCCCGAGATGTGTTCATTGACGATGGCGCGCGCGATGTACTCGAGTTCGCGGCCCTGGAAACACGGCTTGTTAAACGGAATCTCTGCCACGGACCAGCCTCTCCCCGGTTTGATTGGGGTGCAGTATAGCCGCGCCCGGCGTTGAATCGCGAGTTCCCGGCCGTGGCGCGATGCCGCAAAAGGGAAGGCCCCGTTCCTCGCGATTCGGGAACGGGGCCGTATTCAACAACAGACTGTCTGCCGCGGCAATATCAGCTGAAGATACCGCCGACAGCGACGGCCATGGCCTGGCTCACGGGCTGGTCGCCGGGATACTTGATGAAGTCGACGTGACCGTCCATGAACAGCACGTTTGCGCCGCCGGGCACGTGGTTGTAGTTGGTAACATCGGTCGACAGCGCGTCAAACATGATCCAGACCTCGCTCTGGGCCTGGGCCGAGGCGGCGGGGTTGTTGATGTCCGTGATCATGAAGCGCTCGATACCCTCGCGCAGCCGATAGACGGTGGTGCTTGTGCCGCCGCCGTTGCCGGCGCCCACGCTGACTGTCGCGTCTCCATCCGCTGCCGCGGCCACCTGGCCGGGCGCGGTGGCGGTTTGCGCGGCGATGAAGCGGTCCTGCACCGCCTGGGCATACTGGATCGGTACCAGTACCGTGGGATCATCCGCGATGGCCGCAAGCAATGGCGCTGCCGAACTCAGCACGTCCTTCGGGTCATCGTCCCCGACCTGGTCAAAGACCCAGCCCATGTACCCGTAGCTGGCGTCGCCGGCGAGCACACCTTCCTGGCCGCCGACGTCCTGGTTTGCGCTGGCGTTCTGTGGCAGAACAACGCGGCCCTGGTCATCGGTGAAGTATGCGGAGATATTCCAGTCACCGAACTCATCCTGGAAGGTTTCGACCGTGTCATCGGGGTCGGAGGGACAGAGCATGACGGCGGGGTCGGTCAGGTACTCGGGGTAGATGGAATTGATGCGCGGGCAGGCGGCCACGAAAGCGTCATCGATACCGGCCGGCGGCACCCACTCGAACTGGAGGGGCGGGAACTTCTCGCCCTTGGACTCATTTGAGTACATCTTGAAGACCAACCCCATCTGCTTGAGGTTGTTCTGGCAGCTTGCGCGCCGTGCGGATTCGCGTGCGCGCGCGAGCGCTGGCAGGAGGATGGCGGCGAGTATGCCGATAATCGCAATCACTACCAGCAGCTCAATCAGAGTGAACCCTTTACGTCTCATCATAATGACTCCTGATTTTTCCGAAGGCCTCCCTATGAAGCCCTACTGACTGTTTTCTGTGCAGCCTGTCAATAGCGGAACTAAGAGGTACTTCATAAACGCGCCGACCGCAGTCACCGGTTACGCGCATTCAGGTTAGCACATCATACCCGGTCTGTCAATATCACTATTTTCTTAGTTATCGGCTTTCTAACAGAATAGAGGCGGGGCTTATGCAGCGCATCTTTCTGCCCGGTATGGTAACCCCTTGACAGCGCGGCTTATTTCATGGATAATCGCAGCAGGATTGGGTAACCGATAACCCACTATGGTGAGCCATGGCTTCGAATCATCCTAAACGCGCAACCATTTATGATATCGCCCGCGAGGCGGGGGTCTCGGCGAAGACGGTCAGCCGGGTGCTGAATGGCAAGGGCGGTGTGGGCGCGCAGACCCGCGAGCGGATTCTTCAGATTATGGAGCGGGTGCATTATCAGCCGCACATAGGCGCGCGCACGCTTCGCGGGGGCCAGCGCAGCAGCATCGGGGTGACGCTGCCGGCTTCCACGCGGGTGATTCCGGTGAGCCAGGGTTTTCTGGTGTGGATATTCGAGGAACTTGCGCGTGTGTTCGGCTCGGAGGGGGAGTTTGTGACCTTCGACCTCACGCCTTTCACCCACGAAGACACCGATGACTATGCACGGGGGCTCTGGCAGCAGTTGTACAAGGCGTGCATTGTGGCGGGTCCCTTACGGGTGGATGACCCCGTGGCGCAGCGTATCCACGCGTCAGGGGCGCCCTACCTGGTTCTTGGCCGGCTGGACGCACTGCCGGACCTGAGCTGCGCGTGTGTGGACTATGACGAGGGCGCCTACCTGAGCACGAAGTTTCTGATCGAGCGTGGGCACCGGCGCATTGCGATGCTGAAGGCGTTCACCGGTTTTCAGCCGGGCGAGGAGCGGTTGCGCGGCTACCGGCGCGCGCTCGAGGAGGCGGGCCTGCCCTGGGAAGCCGGGCTGGTGCGTTCGGTGAACTTCGGGGCCAGGAACATTGCCAACGTGGTTTTTCACCTGCTTTCCGACCCGGAGGTGACGGCGCTGATCGATTGCAGCGCCACGGAGGACGCGTCGAGCCTGCGCGAAGGCGCGCGGCGCGCGGGGCGCAAGCCCGGCGAGAACTTCGAGATCGTGGCCTGGACGTATGTGAACGACGCGGACGTGCTGCACGAAGCCAGCGCCCACCTGTGGCTGCCGGCGCGCGAGGTCGCCTCGGAGGGGATGGAGCGGCTCGCGGCGTGGGTGCGGGGCGAGGAGGACGGCCCGGTGCACCTGGTCTACCATCCGGTGATGCGCACCGAGTCGCTTGCGCGCGAGGTGCCGCGCCCCAAGCGCCTCTTCGCCATGCTGGAATAGGGCGATTGCCGTATTGTGATGCGGAGCGGGAAAAACAGGGAGGGGGCCTTGCCGCTTGGGAAATATCCGGGCTAGAATGGCGGGCGTGCCGAAACCCTGGAAATGGGGCATCTCGGTCTCTTTCTGACCGTTGCGGGTGTCAGCGGCTGGCAGGTTACGGGATGCCGCAATGTTCTATTGGCAGGGAGTCCGCCGGGTGAGGGTTTGTCTGCTGGTCCGCGAGAATGTGATGCACTGGGCGCCTTTTTACATTGAGGCGTTCCGGGCGTGCTGCGACACCATCACGGTCGGTCCCGCGCTGGATGAGGCGGAAATCCGGCGGCAGGGGTTCCCGGGGCTCATTGACGACTGCACGCGCAACGATATTGTGACGGACACGGCGGACGCGCTGGAGGCGCTGGCGCTGCTGCCCGGCGGCTGGGAGCCGGACCTGGTGGTGGCGATTCAATCGCGGGCGCCGGAGTACACGCATGTGCCCCGCATCGCGTGCCCGACGGTCTACCTTTCCATCGACACGTGGCATGCGCCGGAGGAGTTCAAGATTGCGCGCGACTACGATTTCGTGTTCGCCGCACAGCGGGTCTTCCTTCCGTACTTCGTGGAAACGGGCTCCCCGCGCGCGGCGTGGCTGCCGCTTGCCTGCTCGGAGCGCCGTCACCACCCGATACCCGCCGAGCCGCTGTATGACATCGTGTTCGTGGGCTGCACGCGCTACAAGGTGAACCGGCAGCGCGTGGCGCGGCTGTTCCGGCTGGCGGACCACTTCCACGTGGCGCGCCAGGAGGGCATTGGCACGGAGGCGATGTGCGCGGTGTTCAACCAGGGGCGGGTCGTGTTCAACAGTTCCATCGCGCAGGACGTGAACATGCGGGTGTTCGAGGCGCTGGGCATGGGCCGCCCGCTGCTCACCAACCGCGACGCCGCGGTGAACGGCCTGCTCGACCTTTTCGAGGACGGCGTGCACCTGCAGACCTATGACGACGGCGACCTGGTGGCGCAGGCGGGCGCGCTGCTGGCTGAAGAGGCGCGGCGCGAGGCCCTGGGCGCGGCGGGCCGCGCGGAGGTGCTGGCGAAGCACACG
>NPIG01000962.1_pt1 | contig 17687 bp, 20 predicted proteins | sample 8637441 | NCBI WGS metagenome assembly NPIG01 (sample SAMN07420675, study PRJNA396082) | bioreactor metagenome | isolation source: sample BR6 brine-fed electro-methanogenic bioreactor BR | place: Japan: Kochi | collected 2016-06-14 | reverse complement strand
TCTTTATGAAATTGTGAACCCCCATAGAGGGGTAAAAGAGAAAAATAATTCCCCAAAACCCACGCACGTTAAGTGGATTTTGCAAATTCGTTATGATCCGGTGGTGACTTTGGAATCGCATTCGCGTTAGTTTCGACTACCATAATCACCGCAGAGGTCCTTCATCCTTTCCCGCATTGCGAATCACAACGGCGTGTCCGCGGGAGAATAAGCGAGCATTTTTTTTGATTACGGAGAGCGCAATGAAAAAGACAGTTCTTGCCCTGGCAAGCATTGGGGTTTTGGCTGCCGGTTCCGCCGCTGCCGAATATCCCGAACATGCTATCGACATGATCGTCGCGTTTTCACCGGGGGGTGGCACCGACGTGGCGGCACGGACCATCGAGCCGTTCATCGAGAAGTATCTTGGCGCCGATGTCACGATTCTGAACAAGCCGGGCGCCGGCGGCGAAATCGGTTTTACCGAGCTGGCCAACTCTAAGCCCGACGGTTACACCGTTGGCTTCATCAACATTCCCGCCATGCTGGCCTACTCCTATGAGCGCAAGACCGAGTACAGCCGCGCCAGCTTCACGCCGATCGCCAACCTGGTCAGCGATCCCGGCATCTTCGCGGTCCGCGCTGACAGCCAGTTCAAGACGGTCAAGGACCTGGTCGAATACGGCAAGGCCAATCCCAAGGCCGTGCCGATCGGCACCAGCGGATCGGTGGGGTCCAGCGAACACCTGGCCATCAAACAGGTCGAGGCGCTGACCGGTGCCAAGTTCAACCACGTGCCTTTCGGTAGCACGGCTCCGCTGCGCACCGCCCTCCTCGGCGGTCATATCCCCGTTGCCGCGTTCAACCTCGGCGAGGCGGTCCAGTTCATGGAGGAAGGCCAGATCCGCATCCTCGGCATCATGTCCGAGAAGCGCAGCACGATGGCTCCCGACATCCCGACGTTCCAGGAACAGGGTGTGAACCTCGTTACCGGTTCGTCGCGCGGCATCGCCGGTCCGGCCGGCCTGCCGAAGGCGATCGTCGACAAGTTGAGCGAAGCCATCCACAAGGCCATGGACGATCCGGAATACGCCGCCAAGGCGAAGGCCGCCGATGTTCCGCTCAATTACCTTCCCGCCGATGCCTATGCCGAGTTCCTGAAGAATACCGACGAGGCGCTGGCCGAGGCGTGGAAGACCGATCCTTGGAAATAAGAAGAAAAAGCTAGGTCTCTCGCCATGAATGATCCGCAAATCAACAAGAAGCTGCGGACGGTCGAGATCGGGGTTGCAGGCGGCATCATAGTCGCCTGCTTTCTCGGCTGGCGGAATCTCTCGACGGTTCCGACCGATGCCAAGGTCTTCCCCTTGGTGCTTCTGATCGTCTTGGCCGGATTGGCCATGGCAATCATCGGCCGGGCGATTTTGTTTCCGCATGCCGCCGGCCTCGACGACCCCGACAACAAGAACTGGTCGTTCTTCAGGCACATCCCGCGTTTCGTGATCACGCTTGTCGTGTTCGTGGGCTACGCCGCCCTGTTGGACGTTCTCGGCTTTTTCACGGCGAGCATCCTGTTCCTCGTCGGGCTGACGATTCTTCTCGGCTACCGCGAGCCGGTCAAGATCGCGATTGCCTATGTCGTCTTCCTCGTTTTCGTCTATTCGATTTTTGTCGCGTTGTTCGACCGCCCGTTGCCGAAGGAATTCTGGCTGCGTACGGCCGAAGCCCAGCCGTCCTACGTCATGACGACGCTGGATCAGCCCCGGAACGACGTTACCAGCCATGTTTGAACCGCTTCTCGACGCCCTGCCAGCCGTCCTTCAATGGCAGAATCTGGTTGCGATCGTCCTGGGTACGGTCGCCGGTATGGTCATCGGGTCCCTGCCCGGACTGACCGCCACAATGGGCATCGCCATCCTGATCCCGTTGACCTTTGCCATGGATCCCCTGGTCGCCCTCGGCATGATGGCCGGCATCTATAACGGCGCCATGTACGGCGGAGCCATTCCGGCGATCCTGCTGAAGATTCCGGGAACGCCGCCGTCCATCGTCACCACCTTCGACGGCGCACCGATGGCCAAACAGGGCCGTGCCGCCTTCGCCCTCAAGATCGCCTGCTGGTCGTCAGCGGTCGGTGGCATGATCAGCGCGATTTCGCTGATGCTTTTCGCGCCGCCCCTGGTGCGGGTGACGCTGTTGTTCGGCCCGGCGGAATACTTCTGGGTGGCTGTTTTCGGTCTGTCGTCGATTGCCGTTCTTCTCGGCCGCGACCCGGTCAAGGGCCTGGCGGCCGCCTGTATCGGGCTGCTTTTCAGCATGGTCGGCATCGATACCGTTTCCGGCCATGAGCGGTTCACCTTCGACAGCAAGGAATTGCTCGACGGGCTGGACTTGATCGTGGTTCTGACCGGCCTCTACGCCCTGCCGCCGGCCATCCGCATGGCCGAGGAGGCGGCGAAGAAAGGGGTCAAGGCCTCCGATCTCAAGCTGAAGGCCGGCGACTCCATGAAGACCCATCTGCGCGATTTCATCCCGGTCTGGATCCGCTGCAGCATTATCGGTGTTTTCGTGGGTATCCTGCCCGGTACGGGTGGGTCGATGGCCGCTTTCATCGGCTATAACGAAACCCGCCGCGTCGACCCCGATCCCGACAGCTACGGCAAGGGCAATCCCAAGGGCGTGGCGGCCGCCGAATGCGGCAACAATGCAGATAACGCGGCGGCGATGATTCCCGCCCTGACCCTGGGCGTGCCGGGCAGCGGCGTTGCCGCGGTGATCCTGGCCGGCCTGTTGGTGCACGGACTGCAGCCGGGACCGCAGTTGTTCCGCGAGAACCCCGATGTCGTCTACGGTTTCATGATCCAGATGTTCCTGACCTCGGTCCTGCTGTTCTGCTTCGGCGGCGAGATCGCGTTCCGCATCTTCGCCCAAGTGCTGCGGCTGCCGCGGGTACTTCTGGCTCCCATGATCTTCTGTCTGGCCGTCGTCGGCGTTTACACGCTCGAGAATTCGGTCAGCGGTGTCTGGATCATGCTGATCTTCGGCCTGATCGGCTATGTCCTGACCCGATGTGGGTTCCCGTTGGCGCCCATCATCCTCGGCTTGATTCTTGGGGATCTGGCCGAACAGCAACTTCGCATCACGCTGCTGATCAGCCAGGGCGACGTGAGCGCTCTCTTCCAGAACGGCATTTCCCAGCTCATCATCGGCCTGACCTGTCTGGTCCTGTCCTGGCCGTTGTTCCAGCGCTGGCGCAATCGTCGCAAGGAAGCGCGTGCCGAAGCGGCATGAGGGGCGAAACGGGAGATTGAAGAAATGACCGAGTTCGTTCTGAACCCGCGTCTCGTGACGGCGACCTATCCCATCGGCGACCTGCCGCTGTGCCGGGTGCTGCTGCTCAACGACCGGCGCTATCCCTGGGTACTGATGATTCCCCGGCGTCCCGGCGTCGAGGAGATCATTCATATGGAGGCACCCGACCGCCATGTGCTGATCGACGAGATCGCGCAGGTTTCTTCGGTTTTACAGAACGCCTTCAACCCGATCCGTCTCAACATCGCCGATATCGGCAACAAGGCGCCGCAGCTTCACATCCACATCGTCGCTCGCAAGTCCGACGACGAGGCATGGCCGGCCGTGGTGTGGAGCCGCCCGCTGGAACCCTATGCCGATACCGAGGCCGCGGCGGTGATTCGGGATCCGATCCTTGCGGCTCTGTCGAACGACCCAGGATTCAAGCGCATCGACCGCCACGTCGATCCCGGGGTCGATCACTTGTAGACAGAGCTTCTGAAGTCATAAAAAAACGGCCCGTCGGAGTGTCGCCAAAGCGGCATCCCGGCGGGCCGAAGTTCTGAGCAGGAACTGTTCAGGCGGCCTTGGCCTTGCGCTGCTTGCGCCAGCCGCGCTGCGAATCGTCCCAGGGCTGGGCCTCGATGCCTGGCGTATAGCGGAAGACGTCGGCGTCGGAGTCGACCCAGACGTAGCAATCGGAAAGACCGAGACTGCCGGTGGCGCAGATATCGACACACAGTCCGCACCAGCAGCAGCGGCCGTAATCGACTCGCGGGCGCAAGCCCGTATCCTTCTTCGTTGTCTCGCTCCCCTCGACCATGTCGATGGCGACGTTCATGCAGATTTCGGCGCAGTTGCCGCAGCCGGTGCAGGCCTCGGGGTCATTGACGTGCCAGCCGCGGTAGTTGTCCGAGGCCCGCCGGATCGTTTCCTGCATGGGTACCGTGTACGGCGTTGAGAAGGCCTTGAGCCAGGCTGCGAAGGGTTTGAGAACGTGCTTCAGGCCGACTCGCTGCTCTTCCGGCGTGCGGTAGCTGAGGTCGCTGACGCCGCTCTCGCGTTCCTGGGCTGTACGGATGTAGCTCATGGTGTGTCTCTCTCCAGCCTAACGTTCGATCTCGGGGGGGCAGACCTGCAGCGATCCCATCAGGGGGTACAGGTCGGAGATGTTCAGTCCCGGCAGCATGCGCTCCAGCAAGGAAACGCCGTGCACGTAGGACGGTCCGCGGACGTGGAAGCGGCGGATCTTGTCGGTGCCGTCGGTGACGATGAAGTAGCCGAACTCGCCCCGTGTCGCCTCGGCCCGGACATAGGTCTGGCCGGCCGGAACCTGCCAGCGCAGCATGTTGCCGGTACGGGCCAGGATCGGCCCTTCCTGGGGCATGCGGGCTAAAATCTGACGGATCAGGTCGATGGCCTGATCGATCTCGCGGCGGCGCACCAGGGCCCGGGCGTAGATGTCCGAACCCTCCTCGGTGACGACGTCGAAATCCAGTTCCGGATAGACCAGGTAGGGATAGTCCTTGCGCACGTCGCGCGGGATGCCCATCGCCCGGATCACTGGGCCGGTCAGCGCCGTCTGCTCGGCCCATTCCTTGGGAATGACGCCGACTCCCATGGCCCGCTTGCGGAACACGGCGGATTCGAAGATCACGTTGTCGATCATCGGCAGCCGTTCCTCGATCTTCTGCAGCACCGCCTCGGCCCGCTCGGCGAAGCCCTCGGGCAGGTCGCGGCGCACGCCGCCGTAGATGATGTACATGTGGTAGATGCGGCCGCCGGTCAGTTCCTCGAACAGGTCGAGCACGTAGTCGCGTAGGGCGACCATCCACTGCGGCGCGGCGCCGAGGCCCATGCCGCCGGCCTGGCCGCCGACCACCATCAGCAGCGCGGCGAGGCGCGACATCTCCATGACCAGGGTGCGGATCCACTGGGCCTTCTCCGGGATCTGGTCCGAAATACCGGCCAGTTCCTCGATGGCGGCGGCCAGCAGGTACTCGTTGGTGTCCGGTTCCGGCACGCAGATGCGGCACACCACCGGGAAGGTCTGGTAGAAATTGCGGCGTTCGATCAGCTTCTCGAAGGCACGGTGCAGATAGCCGACATGGGTGATGCCGCGGTTGATGGTGTCGCCTTCGACCCAGATCTGCATCGCCATGTTGCCGGGGATGCCCGGATGCTGCGGGCCGACCCAGAGCTGGACTTCCTTGGAGACCAGGGGTTCGTTCGGGATGGTCATTTCGCGGCCTCCGCTTCGCTGCTCTTTCCGTCGTCCGCGTTGTTGGCGTTGGCCGTGGCGGCCTCCTGCTCCTTGAGGCGCTTCTGCTCAGCCTGGAACCGCTGCCGCACCTCCTTGGGATCGACATGATGGCGGCCGGGCCGGAAGCCGTAGGTCCGCTCGCAATATTCGACGGTGTCGAAGTCGCGGCGCATCGGCGGCATGTCGGTCCATCCCTCGAGCATGAACTCGACGCCCTGGCGTGGGCTGCCGGGGAAGGTGATGCCGTACATCTCGTTGAATTCCTGCTCGTAGGTCACCGCCTCCGGCCACAGGGCATGGATGCTCTCGGCTTCGGCCTTCTCGCGGTCGATGCGGGTCGAGACCATCAGCGTGTGGCAGGCATTGGGGTCGGTCAGCAGGTACACAAGCTGGAACTGGCTGTCCTCGATCCAGTCGACGACCGAATAGTGGGTCAGGTGGATGTAGCCGCCGTGGCGCTTCAGCCATTCCAGCATGGCCACGGTGTTCCTCTCCTCGATGACCACCTCGCCCAGGTCGGGCCGCTGTTCGCGGTGCGACAGGATGCCGAAGCGGCTTTCAAGTTCCTTGACGATTTTTTCCATCGTCCTTTTTTCCTCGTTCACGCCGCCCTACCAGTTGTAGGCGGGCATGTTCCAGTCGGTGATGACCTTGCGCTGGTTGGCTTTGTACTGCTCAAGGTTTTCGAGGTACTCGTTCCAGCCGTTGGCCTGGCCGCGCTTGATCTTTTCCATAAGGCCCTGGAAGCCGGCGATCAGCGCCTCGGGGCGCGGCATGCAGCCGGCGATGTAGATGTCGATGGGCAGGTAACGGTCGACTTCCTTCACCGTGTTGTAGGAATCCCAGTACATGCCGCCGTCGATGGTGCAGGAGCCGAGGCCGACGGTCCATTTCGGCGACGGCATCTGCTCGTAGGCGCGAATCACGCGCTTGAGCGTCTTGACCGACAGATAGCCGCTGATTACCAGCACGTTGGATTGCCGCGAGGTCGGCGCCATGGTGATGCCGAGCCGCTCCATGTCGAACCGGCTGGTGCCCAGGGGTCGCATCTCGATGGCGCCGCAGCCGGTGCCGTAGGCGATGATGTTCAGCGAATTGGCCCGAACCCAGTTCTTGATCTTCGCCATCGCCTCGTTGAACGGCAGCGGGGTGGGCATTTCCTGTTCGCCGAGGAAGCAGCCGATCTCGATTTCGGCGTGATCCAGCGAGCCGTCCGGGGCGATGGTTACGTATTTTTGGTCGAGGCGGGTATGTTCGTCCATCTCTGCCTCCTTATCAGGCCATGACCAGGGCGACGCCGGCGATGCCGATCAGGGCCGGCCATTTCAACAGGAAACGGATCGACTGCTCGACCCGGAAGCGTGGGAACACGGCGCCGACGAACACCGTCCAGAAGTAGACGATGAAGGTCTTCGCCACGAAGCCGAGGATCGTCGTCGTCCCGCCCAGGAACAGGTTCATGAACAGGATGCACTTGGCGACGGTGAACACCGACACGCCCGACATCATCAGCGACAGGAACATCGCGTTGTATTCGGTGCGCGGGCCGACGGGTACTTCCTGCGGCGCGCCGACGACGTTGAACGGCGCGTACATGTTCATCGCGACCAGCGCGATGAAGGCGGCGATGCCGGCCAGCGGATTCTGGAACAGATACCAGTTCATCCAGCCGCCCTGCTGCGCCTCGACGATGCCGTGGATCGAGAAGGTCCCGGTCTGCGCCGCGATGGCGATCATCGCCAGACCGAAGGGAAGCTCGAAGGCCGTCATCTGCGACAGGCCGCGCGAGATGCCGATCGGCGAATAGGGATGTCCGCCCTCGCCGGCACCCAGCGCCATGCCGAGCTGACCGAAGAAGAAGAAGTACATGATCAGCAGCAGGTCGCCGGAGATGCTGAAGTTTTCCAGGATCGGCACGCCGACGATGATCGGCATGTAGACCAGGATTCCGATGCCGCCGACCGTCCGGAAGATGGGAGCCAGGTAGAACATGATCCCGTGGAAGGTCGAGGTGCGCAGGAACATCAGCTTCAGCAGGTCGACGATGGGCTGCCAGATCGGCGGGCCGATACGGCCCTGGATGCGGCCGACCACCTTGCGGATGATGCCGTTGAGCAGAAGTCCGTAGAGCAGAGCGGCAAACACCCAGAGCGCGGTCCACAAGGCTTGTTCGATGATGGGAAGGTGCAGCTGCATCGTTGGTCAGCTCCGGCCGAGGAAGGTAAGGAGAACGATCATCGCCACCGCGTAGAGCAGGTAGGTCTGGGCGTTCCCGGTGTAGAAGCGGCGTCCGGCTTCGGTCACCGCGCCGACGGTTTCGCTGACGCCGCCCCAGAACCGCGTGACGCGGGGGCTGAGCATCGGGGCGAAGGCGCGTTCGTAAGGCCGGTACATGGCATAGGCGTAATGGGTTTCCTCGGCCGGCGGCGGCACCTCGGCGGAGAAGACCATGTCGAGCTGCCGTACCCATTTCGGTTTCGGCCCGAAGATCAGCAGCACCGCGAGGACCAGCCCGAACAGCACGCCGACGACGGCCATGGTGACGGCCGGGTTGGCATACCCGAGCGGGGTGACCAGGGTGGCGCCGTCGATCGTCAGCGTCGACGTCCCGGCGATCAGCCCGGGGACCGCGCCCGGCACGTTGAGCACGGCGACGATCGGCTCCAGGACCGTCTGCGGCCAGATGGACAGCACCATGATCAGGGCGATCAGCAGGCCCTGCGCGGCCAGGGCGGGCCACGGGGCCTCGCGTACGTTCCGGTGCTCGCGCTTCATCTGCCCCAGGAAGATCGTGTGGATCAGCCGGTACAGGTAGAGGAAGGCGATCATCGTGGCGAACATCATCAGCGCCGTCAGCAGCAGCCAGCCGCGATCGATCAGGGCTTCGTAGATCAGCCACTTGCCGACGAAACCGGACAGCGGCGGCACGCCGGAAACGGCGATGATGCCGATCAGAACGGAGACGAAGGAGAACGGCATCCGCTTGATCAGGCCGCCCAGCTTGTAGAACGTGCCGGTCCCGGCGCGGTAGATGACGCCGGCGACCGCGAGGAACAGCAGCGCTTTGAACAGGAAGTGGTTGAGCGTCAGGTACAGCGCCGCGGTCCAGCCGAGCGGCGTGGCGATGGCGAAGGCGACGACGATATAGGCGACCTGACCGACCGAGGAGAAGGCAAGCAGCCGCTTGGCGTCCTCCTGGATGGCGGCGAGCAGGGCCATGGCGAAGGCGGTGATGCCGCCGACCCAGGCCAGCAGGTGCATGGGATCGATGGTGCCGAGCGCGGTCTCGATGGTCCCGACGTTGACGTTGGCGATCAGCACGATCAGCGCGAAGATCGGGGCCTTCGACACCACCGCCGACAGGAACGGCGTGAAGGTGTCAGGCGCCTCGGCGTAGGCGTCGCGGGCCCAGATGTGGACACCCCAGGCGCCGAGCTTGATGGCGACGCCGATGGCGATGAGCGTCCAGGCGGCGACGGCCGGTCCACCCGACAGCGCGGCCAGCTTGGCTACCGGCGCGGCGTTGACGCCCTCCGCGACCATCAGCCCGCCGAGGATGATCAGCCCGGCGGCTCCGGAGAACAGCATGTAGATGTAGCCGGCCTGTGCCGAGCGCCGGCCCTGGCCCATCAGCAGCCAGCTCGTCCAGGTCATGATCTCCCAGGCCAGGAAGAAGGTGAGCAGCGACTGCTCGCGCTCGGTTCCCACCGACTGCACGACCAGCAGCAGCGCCGCCGTCAGGATGACGAAAATGCCCCAGTAGTTGCGCGCGCCGTCGGGATAGGCCAGGGCGCCGAAGCCGATGACGACGGCGCCGGTCAGGATCAGACCCAGGAACAGGGCCGACAGCGGGTGAACCAGGCCCGGGCCCGCATACAACGCGTAGGCCATGCCGATGAAGGCGACAAGCGACAGGCCGCCGAGAATCCGCCAGGGCAGGGTCCGCAGCAGGATCAGGACGACGCCGAAAGCCAGCAGCAGGGCGGCGGGAACCAGGTCGGCGTTCGCAGCCAGGATCATGTCATAGAAGGCGGCGATACCGACGCCCAGCGCAACCACCGTGGCCAGCAGCGGTGCAGAAGCTTCGGCGGCGCTGGCGGTTTCGATTTCGGTGCGACCGCTTTCCTCTTCCGGATTGACGAACAGCTGCCGCGCCCAGGCGAAATAGTAGACGATCTCGAGGAAGGCGCCGATCAGGAACGGCACGATCCACCACCACAGATCGCCGTCGCGGGCCAGGGTCACCAGGGCGTCCCACTTGCCCCAGAAGCCGGGGAAGGGCGGCAGGCCGGCGACGGCTAGGACCAGGACGATGAAGGCGATGGCCAGGAACGGGCGGCTGCGGAAGGCACCGGCCCATTCGGGCAGGGTCTCGCCACCGTGGATGCCGGTCAGCCACAGCAGGCCGGCCTTGGCCACCGTGTGATTGAGCAGCAGCAGGGCGACGGCGACGAGCAGCGCCGGATGGCTGTCGACCAGCGGCCACAGGAAGACCAGCAGGCCCATCTGCGCCGACGATGAATAGCCGAGGATACGGCGGGTGCGCGTCTGGCGAATGGCCAGCAGGTTGGAAATCACGTAGGTGGCCATGCCAACGGCCATCACCGTGATATGGCACAACTCGGTCTGGTACAGGGCGAACACCTTGGTGAAGGCGAAGAACATGGCGTTGAGCGCCGTGCCGACGATGAACGCCATGACCCCCGGCTCGGCGCCCTCGTAGAGGTCGATGGCCGGGCCGTTGACCGGGAACAGCTTGAGCTCGGCCAGGAATCCGACCAGCAGCAGAACCTGCGCAGTACACACCGCGGCGATGGTCAGGCCGCCGATCTTTTGCGCCATCTCGTCGATGTAGAGGGTGCCGGTGAAGCGGTAGAGCAGGCCGGTCGCCAGCAGGATCAGGACCGAGGCGATGGCACCGATCAGCAGGTATTTCAGGCCGGCTTCCAGGGCCGGGCCCTCCTTGCCGTAGAGGATGATGGCATAGGTGCCGATGGCCGTGATCTCGAGGAAGACGAACAGGTTGAACAGGTCGCGGGTCAGGATCAGGCCGTGCGCCCCGAGCAGGACCATCAGCTGGATCATCAGCCCGCGCACGCCGCCGCCTTCGCGGTCGCGCGGCGCCAGGTAGAGGGCGGCGATCAGCGCCGTGGCGTCGGCCAGGGCGATCAGCGCGGCCTCCGGGCCGCCGAGGCGCAGCAGGATGCCGAACGGGGCCGGCCAGCCGCCGGTCTCGATGTCGATGGCGTTGCCGGAGAACAGGCCGAGATTGAAGGCCCAGAAGGCCGACAGGGCCAGGCCGTAGGCGACGACCGAAAGGTGAACCACCCGGGCGGCGCCGAAGCCGACACGGTTGAACAGCGGCAGAAGGAAGGCCGCGCCGAGCGGCAGGGCGATGAGAAGGGCGGGATTTACCATTTCAAGCTCACGTAGCGGCCGACATCGAGGCTTTTGTGGACACCGTAGAGACGCACGACATAGGCGAGCATCAGGGCGGTTACGCCGACGGCGATGACGATCGCGGTCAGGACGATGGCCTGGACCACGGGATCGACGAACTGGGAGGGATCGGCCCGCAACAGCGACGGGTCGGTCAGCAGGTCCGGCGCGTCGATGATCGGGGCTGTACGGCCCGGTATGTAGCCGAAGCTGATGATCAGCAGATGCACGCCGGCCTCGACCAGGGTGAAGCCGAGCATGATCTTGATCAGGTTGCGCTTCAGCATGATCGCGGCGAAGCCGATCAGGATCAGCAATCCGGCGGTCAGGGTGTAAAGGGTGGTCGGCTCGATCATGCCTCCGCTCCTTCGTTTTCGGCGGCCGGCTCGCCGGTATGCATCATCGCATCGATCAGGGCCGCCAGTTCGGACCCGACCTTGAGGCCGACGAGGACGTAGATCACCGGGATCAGGCCCGCCGAGAACAGCTCGTTCCACAGGCCCAGCGGCAGGATCCCCTTGTTGGAAAGGAACGACCCGGCTACCGCGACACCGATCAGGCCGACCAGCACGTACAGGAAACCGGACAGCGACTCGAGCCAGCCGAGCAGATTGTGGGCCATCGCCCGGTCGCGGTTGGCGAGCAGCAGCAGCAGAACGGCAGAGGCCACGATGGCGCCGCCCTGGAAACCGCCGCCCGGCGTCAGATGCCCGTGGGCGAAGATGTAGGCGCCGAACAGAACGATCGGGCCGAACAGGATTCGCGCCCCGGTTTCGACCAGCTCGCTGGCCGGCTCCTGGGTATCCAGGGTCAGGCCGCTGCGGCGGCGCAGCACGAACATGGCGCCGGCGACCGAAAGGAACAGCACCGAGACCTCGCCGAGGGTGTCGAGCCCGCGGTAGTTGACGATCACCGAGGTGACGATGTTGGCGCCGCGGTTGTCGGCGACGCCGAATTCCAGGAACCGTCGGCCGATCTCGCTGATCTCGGTCGGCGCCGTCGCCGGAACCGTCTGCCAGAGCATGACGGCGAGCAGAACCAGGAAGATGGGGGTGAGGACCTGTCTCATTTCTCAGTGTCCTCCGTGCGGCGGATGGCGATCAGGAAGATCACCGTGGTCAGACCGGCGGCGATGGCGGCCTCGGTCATGGCGACGTCCGGCGCGTCCATGCGCAGGAAAAGGTAGGACACCATCAGGCTGACGAACCCGACCATCACCACGGCCGAGAGAAGACTGCGCTGGAAGATGGCGGCGATCCCGGTGATCACCATGGCCAGGCAGATGAGGGCATCGACGAGGATCACGTTGCAGGCTCCTCTTCTTCACTGGATTCGCCGGCGGCATCGACTTCCGAATCCTTGGCATCGTTGGCCGGGACCGGCGGCGCCTTGGATTCCGCAAGTTCGTCGCGCACGGTTTCGTCAGCCAGCGGCACGCCGGCGCCGTGGGCGGCGCGGGCCAGCGCATGCGACGACAGCGGATTGGTGATCAGCACGAACAGCGCGATGACGATCATCTTCGGCAGCCAGTCCGGTTGATAGATGCCCAGCCCGACCAGGGCCATGACGACGCCCAGGGTGCTCGCCTTGGTGCCGGCCTGGATACGGTTGTAGGGATCGGGCATGCGCAGGACGCCCACCGATGCCAGTACCATGAACACGGCTCCGGCGAGAACGACCAGAGCCCCGATAATCGGCAGCATGGTCATGTCAGAGTCCCTTCTCCAGATACCGCGCCAGGGCCAGGACGCCGAGGAACGAGAGGATCGCATAGACCAGGGCGACGTCGACGTAGATGGCGCGGCCCGTGGTCACGGCGACGGCGACCATGAGCGGGATGGTGATTAGGGTCAGCACGTCCAGCGCGATGGCGCGCGTGACGGTGCAGGGGCCGGCGAGCAGGCGGTACAGACCCAGGACCAGGGCCGCAGCCGCCAGCACCAGCGCGGCGACGAGAATGATCTCAGCCAAAGATGACCTCCAGATAGTGTTCGAAGCCGGCGGCGATCTCGCGGGTCGCGGTCTCGGCGTCGTCGGTGTCGACGTTCACCCAGTGGATGAACAGGTCCTCGCCCTGGGCGTCCACCGTCAGCGTGCCCGGGGTCAACGTGATGGCGTTGGCCAGGATCAGGCGGCCGATGGGGCTCTGCAGGTGGGTTTTGATGCGCACGATGCCGGGCCGGATGGAGAGTTTCGGCCGCGACACGATGGCCGCCATTTGCAGGTTCGCCTTGAAGATGGCGACGGCGAGGTAAAGCAGAAAGCCAAAAAGAAAAAGGAGCCGGCGCGGGGAGAAACAGGCGCGACAGGTCAGCTTGCCGGATCCTGCCGCGAGGAACGCGACGAATGCCGAGACGATGGCCCCGGCTACGAGTTCCTGGCCGTCGAAACGGCCGACGAAGATGGTCCAGAGGATCAACAGGCCGATCCAGGTTACGAATACCGTGGCGATCGGTTTGCTGCTGGAAACGTTTGGTTCCATGGTAGGGTTCCGCGCCGGCTCCTGAGTGCCCGGTGCCCCTTGGGGTGAGGAAACCCATGTTCGGGGACCGGGAATCAATTAGGTTAAACTAAATTAGCAAAATCTAATTTAGAAGGCCTAAAGATACCGTGTCAAGCGAGTTTCCATAAATAGTTTAGGGTTTTATGAGAGTTATTCGTATGCGCGTTCGCAGGGCCGCATCGCGTCCCGATTTTCCCTTAATTATCAGGGTATTCCACGATACGAAAACAGTCAGATTCGGGCGTCGCGTGCGGTCAGGAGCGGACGCAGCGCTTCATGGAAGAACGGTGTCGCGACACCGATCGCCGCATCGTAGGTTTTCGAGTCCGTGAACTCCAATGCGACTCGGCCCAAGGCGTAGGCCGGCATATGCGAGAAGAACAACCGCCGGACCCTCTGCGCGATCCAGGGATTCTGAGTGAAATACCCGGAAAGCACGATGCGATCGGGGAAGAACGTCTTGAACAGATTGTGGAGCGACAGCGCGAACAGTCGGGTGGCGTGCTCGATCCTCGGGATGTGGGAAACGTCGCGTGTCTCGAACAGGGCCATGATGGCGTTGGGGTCGCTGGTCGCCTCGGGAAAGGCGTTGCGAATCTCCGGCATCAGTGCCCACAGGGCGGCATGGGCCTCCAGGCATCCGAACTGGCCGCACAGACATTTCCGCCGGCTTTCCGGTTCGACCAGCCAATGCCCGAGGTCGCCGAACCCGCCCATGGTCGAGGCCAGGACCGTGCCGTTCTGGGCATAGGCCGAACTGATACCGTATCCCCAACTGACATAGAGGATGCCGCCTTCGCGTTCCTCGGGATGACGCAGAAGCCGCGCCCGCAGTTCGGCCTGCCGGTTGCGCTCGATACGAACCTCGAGGCCGGTCTTGTCGGCGAGGCGATGAAAATCGATGCCCAGAAGGTTCGGCCAGCGTGCCGCCGAGATCCAGCGCAGGCCGCGTTCGTCGACGATGCCGGGAAGCGAGATGCCGATGCCGGTGATGTCGGTTCCAACCGGCCGCTGCGCAAGCAACTCGGCGGCGATCTTCTGAAAAGCGGCGTCGAGGTTCTCCGATTTCGCCTGATCTTCGTCGAGCACCACCTCCGACTGGCTGACGATTTGTCCCTCCAGGTTCAGCAGCACGCCGATGATCTCCCGCGAGACCACCTGCATGACGGGCATCATGATGCGGTTGGCCTGGACGCCAAGCGACGTTTCCGGCCTTCCCTTGCCGACCGGGGTGGCCTTTTCGGTCTCGACGATCAACCCGTCCTGAATCAACTCGCCGACCATCGCCGAAACCGTTGCCTGACGCAGGGACAGGCTCTCGGTTAGCGTGCGGCGGGTATGAAAATTCGAACCGTTGCGTTCGAGAATGGCGAGGAAAATTCGCGCCTTTGCCAGATCGGTTCGGCGGGCCCGCCCGTCAGCAAACACGTCATCGAGGTTGAACCGGATGCCCGTGGTGGATTCCGACACGATTGACTCCTTGAAATATAAGTTCCTTTTTCCCGGGAAAATGAAAAAAGTCAACGCCTTGAGGCGCGGGCACAAAAATTATTTCCGTCGCGTGGAAAAAAATGCTAGCAAAATTCGGTGGGTCGACGTATTCTTTCCGAAGAACGGAAAAAAATGTATGTGGTCAACAACCTGAGGCTTGGGGGAACGTCGTGTCGGTCGTCATTCACCAGTTGAACCGGGAAGCTTTCGCTCCCTTCGGAGATGTTATCGAAGCCGGAGCCGGTGAACTGATTTCCATCAATGACGGAACGACGAAGCGCCACAACGACTTGGCGAAAGTCGACGTTGCCGCTGAAGGCGGCCGACCGATGATCAGCATTTTCGAAAGCCGGCCTTTCGGCTTCCCGCTCGAGATCGCCATGCTGGAACGCCATCCCTTGGGAAGTCAGGCGTTCATCCCGTTCGATGGGAAACCGTATCTGGTCATCGTCGCGCCTGCGGGCGAGACGATCGAGAAGGATTCCGTCCGGGTCTTCCGGGCTTCGGGGAACCAGGGCGTGAACTTCCACCGTGGGGTCTGGCATCACCCCGTCGTCGTCATCGAACCGATGAGTTTCCTGGTCGTCGACCGTGGCGGCGATCAGCCCAATTGCGATTTGTTTCATTTTCCGTCCGACGGGCAGCGCCTCGTTGTCGAAAGTCCGGACGGGTAGGGGCGCGCTTCGCGCCGCCTCTGTCTTTGCCTAGGAGAGTGGAGAAAAATGGGATACCCCCAAGGATTTCTTGAGTCTCGTGCTGTTGTCAAACCCGGTAGTTATGCCGTCATTCCTCCCGAGGGACGCGTCATCAACTCGATCCCCGGTTTCGAGGGGTGCCGCCTGACGATCATCTGCTCGCCCAAGATCGGGGCCAGCTTCGTGCAGTACGTCGGCACGGTCGAGGCCGGCGGCAAGACGACCAGCCCGTTCGTGACCGATCCCGGCGTTGAGACCTTCATCTACGTGATGGACGGCGAGGGGGCGCTCAAGGTCACCGTCGGCGGCCAGACCGAGACGCTGGCGGCCGGTGGCTACGCCTTTGCGCCGCCGACCGAGGGCATCGAGTTCGTGAACGACTCCGGCAAGCCGGTGCGCGTCCTGCTCTACAAGCAGCGCTTCGTGCCGCTGGGCGACCTCATGCCGTGGCGGATTTTCGGTGACGCCAAGAAGATCCCCGAGAACATCTACGACGACATGGAGAACGTCTTCCTGCAGGACTTCCTGCCCTACGACCTGGCCTTCGACATGAACATGCACATTCTGAAGTTCATGCCCGATGGCTGCCATCCGTTCTGCGAGACCCACGTGCAGGAGCACGGAGCCTATGTCCTGGGCGGCCAGGGCATGTACCTGCTCGGCGAGGACTGGGTGCAGATCAAGAAGGAAGACTTCATCTGGTTCGGGCCCTTCTGCCAGCAGGCGACCTACGCCACCGGCCGTGAGCCCTACTACTATATCTATAGCAAGGACATGAACCGCGACGCCGACATCTGATCGGCCCCAGCTGTTCCCGCCTATTCGGAGGAAATTGGAAAATGACCCTGACCGTCGATTTCGGCCCGCGCGACATCTACAAGCAGGTGGAGCGCACCGGCATCAAAGGGCGCCATCTGATCTTTATCGACGACCTGTCGAAGGATGAGCTCGCCAATCTTTTCACCACCGCCGAGATGCTTGAGCCCTTCTATCGCAGCCGCATCCCGCTGCTCGAGGGCAAGGTGCTCTGCACGCAGTTCTTCCAGCCCAGCACCCGGACCCGGTTCAGCCACGAGACCGCCATGTACCGTCTGGGCGGCAACGTCATCACCGAGTCCAACCCGCTGGTCAGCTCGTCGGCTGCCAAGGGTGAATCGCTGTACGACGCCTTGCGGGTGACCGCGCAGTACGCCGACGTCATCGTCCTGCGCCACCCCGACGAGGCGGTAATCGAGACGATCGAGCAGCTCGGCGACAAGTGTGTCCCGATCATCAGCGGCGGCTACGGCAACGTTACCCATCCGACCCAGGGCCTGCTCGACATGTACACCGCCTTCCGGGCGATCGGTAAGCCGTTCGAGGAGATGACCGTGATGATCGCCACGCCGGACCTGTCCCGGGCCCGTTCCGGTCAGTCCTTCGGCCTCGGCCTGGCCCGCATGGGCGCCAAGATCGTCTTCTCGGGCACCACGGGCCTCGGCACGCCGCAGGTGATCAAGGACAAGCTCGACAAGATGGGCGCCAACTACGAGGAGCACTTCGATCTGACCCTCGCCCAGCAGGAGGAGCTGATCGCCGAGGGCGGCGTCGACTTCGTCTACCTGCCGGGCTGCTCGGTCAAGAAGGGCGACCCGGGCCGTGACGAGTTCATGAAGAAGATGCAGGAGTACTACTTCACCCTCGAAGGCCTGCAGAAGATCGAGAAGAAGACCGGCAGGACGGTCGGCATCAGCCACTCGCTGCCGCGCAACGAGGGCGAGTTCGACTTCGCCATCGACGAGAGCGCCCATCAGCTCTACTTCAAGGCGATCGGCTTCTCGGTGGCCCTGCGTATGTCCCTGCTCGCCAACATCGTTGGCGTCTGAGGCCTGACTCCGGAGGGGTGGGATCATGGCTGCCGTTCCCCGTGTCCTGGTCATCGGAACCGGCGGTACCATCGCCGGAGCCGGTGAGTCGGCGACCACGGCAGCCTACGAGGCCGGACGGATCGAGGCGTCGCGGCTTGTGGCCGGGGTTCCCGGCCTCG
>NPIG01000961.1_pt1 | contig 17691 bp, 14 predicted proteins | sample 8637441 | NCBI WGS metagenome assembly NPIG01 (sample SAMN07420675, study PRJNA396082) | bioreactor metagenome | isolation source: sample BR6 brine-fed electro-methanogenic bioreactor BR | place: Japan: Kochi | collected 2016-06-14 | reverse complement strand
GCTCGGGACTCGGCCTGTCGATCTGCCGCACGCTCGTCGAGGAGACCGGCGGCATCCTGACCTTCGTCTCGGCGCTCGGCACCGGCACGACCTTCCAGGTCTTCCTGCCCGTCGCGCAGAGCGCGCGCCCCGCGCGGCCCGCGTTGCAGGAAGGTGGTAGCGGCGCCTGATTCACAACTCGATCGGGTAAAGCTGTAGAGTGACCCTCGTGCGTGCCGCTTCCTGGCTCGCACGGGGGGAGTTCCATGTCGCGTCGAGTACGTTTCGTTCTGCTGGTCGCCGCGTATTGCCTCGTCTCATTCTCGTTGCCGGTGTGCATCGCGGAGTGCGCTCCCTCGGAGCGTGCACTCGTCGTCGTCGACGAGGAGAGCGGAGAGCCGCTTCACGCCTTCCGCTTCCGCGTCGGCGACGCGGGCTGGGAGGATGTGGAGGGGCACGCTTGTCTCCCGCACGCAGTTTCTGAGCTCGAGCTCGCCGCGGAGCTCTACGAGCCGGGAGCGTTCTTCGTCGAGTCCGGCACGGAGAGGCTCGAGATCGGCCTGCTCCGCGCCGCGTGCGTCGAGTTGCCGGCGAGAGTCGGGGAGCTCATGCGTTGGCGCTTTTCTGGCGAGAGCGCGTTCCGATCGCACGTCGTTGGGGAAGCGCCGTTCTGCCTTCCTTCGGCGGAGCGCGATGCCGAGTACGTCTTCATCGGGGGAACCGGGCGCAGTGACTGCCGGAGGTGGTCCGGGCTCGAGCGCAGACTCCACCACAGGTTGTGTGGCGATCCCAACGTGCACTCCATGGTCGAAGCGACGTTGCGCCTCGAAGGCTGTGCAGCCTCAGACATCGGGCTCGTCGTCGCCGTCGAAGGGCGGCGGCGTCTCGACCGCTGCTCGGAGGAGCTTACCGCAGGGCTCCCCCTGATCGCGCCTGCGGTCATCGACGAGAACGGCACACTCACGCTCTCGTTCTTCGACGAGCCGGTCGGACCGGTGCGCTTGCGCGCGCCGGGTCGGATCGATCGCTTCGTGACGAAGGGCGCCGCGTGCCCACGCTTCCCTCGCGCGGGAGGATTCTCGCTCACGCTGCTCGACGCCGAAGGGCAGCCCGCCCCCGGGCGCCTGGTCCGGGCTTGGCATCCGCGCGTCCTCGACGAGCTGCTCGACATGGGAGTGACGGACGGGGGCGGGCAGCTCTCGCTCGACCTCGGCGAGCCGCAGAGAGCGCGGCTCGCCTTCGCGGAGGCGGTCGTCGATTCACCGGAGATCGCACTCGCCGGAGAGTCGCGTACGGTCTCGCTCGCGCCGACATGCCCCTTGGCGGCGATTCTCCTCGACGACCAGGGCCACCCCGTCGTCGACGCCGAAGTGAGGCTCGGTCTCGGGTGGTCGGGTGCCTGGGCCGAGATACGCGAGCTCGGCACGGCCGAGAGCGACGCGAGTGGGCGCGTCTTCTTCCCGGCGGCGCCCCTGCATACGGGCTGGTTGCATGTCGTGGCCGAGGGGATGGGCGTGCGCTACGAGCCGCTCGGCGACCAGCACTGCGAAGAGGAGCTCTCGCTCGTTCTCGACGCGGGTGTGACGCTCACCGGACGTGTCGTTGCCGACGAGAGCGAACTCGGGATTCCTGGCGCCTCCATCACGCTCACGCTGATGAACGAGGAGTACGAAGCGAGCACCGACGCCCACGGCGCTTTCTTCATCGCGGGGCTCCCGCGCGGTGTCGGCATGTTGCGTGCCGATCATCCGCTCCACGGCACCGCGCGTCGTCGGGTGGAGCTGCCGCAGAGCGGCGAACCCACGCTGACGCTCGCACCCCGTGCGCGCGTCGCGGGGACGGTGGGCGGACTCCCTGGGGAAGCGCTCGCGAGCGTCGCCCTGGAGCTCTCGGACGAGCTCGATCGCGCCGCACACCATCCCGCGCCCGACGGCAGCTTTGCGGTCGAGGGTGTGCGGCCCGGGCGCGTGCAACTCGGAGCGCGGCTGCCACTCGGGGAAGGGCAGCGGGCCGTGCTGCTGCGTCGCTTCGAACTCGCGCCGGGGCAGACGGGCGAGGCGGAGTTCGTCTTCGGTCCCGCGCTCGAGGGGCAGATTCTCTTCCGCGGCCAGCCCCTCGCCGGGGCGCGCGTGCAGCTCGCGGGCGACGACTCCGACGCGGCGACGCAGCGCCACACGAGCCTGATCGCTCTGTTCGCCACCGACACCGACGCGCACGGCCGCTTCGTGCTCGAGGGTGTGCCTGCCGGACCGTACGGACTCGAAGTCGAGTCCGCCGGCCGGCGGTGGCACCGTCCGCTGCGCGTCGAGCCCGAGAGGCACACGCCGCTCGAGATCGAGATGGCGGGGGAAGAGCTCGAGGGTCTGGTCTACGATGCCCAGAGTGGCGTCCCGATCCGTGGTGCCCGCATTGAAGCGACCCGCTCGGGCACGGGTGCGGTGCGCTCCGGGTACTTCGAGCTCGACGGAGAGCGCGAGGCCGTGTTCTTCGGAAGTGGCTCGCAGGCCTCGGCGACGAGCGATGCCGACGGCCGATTCACGCTCGAGCTCGAGCCCGGTCGACATCGCGCCTATGTTCACGCGAAGCGTTACGTCAGGCAGCAGAGCGTTCCGCTGGATACCGAAGCCCGCGAGAAGGTCGAGATCGCCCTCGAGCCAGCCGCGGGTCTGCACGGCGTCGCCTACGACACCGCGGGCCACCCTGCCGCTTTCCGCTCCGTCGGGGTGGTCTGCCCCGTCTCGTCGCGTGGGACGCAGACCTTGGCGATGACCGACGCGCTCGGCCGCTTCTCGGTCGAGGGCCACGGGTTCGGGCCATGCATCGTCACGCTCGAAGGGCTGACAGGAGCGCGAGCCCTCGAGCCCGTGACCTTGACGCAAGGCGAACGCTATGAGCTATCGCTCCGCGCCCGGCCTCTCGCGACGATGACGCTCTTGCTCCCGGAGGAAGCCGGCGCGATCGGTGCCCATCGCCTTCCGCTCACGGTCGTGCTCGGGCGGGACGACTCGCTGAATCTCTGGCGTGCCCTGCGCTGGGACGAGGCGCGCGTCGATTCCGACCCGGTGCGGGGGACGAGCTTGGAGGTCACGCTCCCGGCGGGCGACTACCGCGTGGGATACGGCAGTGGGCGGCAGGTGGTCGTGGAGCTGAGGCCTGGGGAGTTGGTCGCTCTGGACCTGCGCTGAGCGTCAGCGTGCGGTGCGCGCGAGCGCACCGACCACGTCGGCGTCCCAAGCCGCACCCACCTCCTCCCGCATCATCGCGAGCGCGTCGACGGGAGTGAAGGCGGGGCGGTAGGTCTGCTCGTGTGTCAGCGAGTCCCAGGCTTCGGCCGCCGCGAGGATGCGGGCGGGCAGCGGGATCGCGTCCCCCGCGAGACCCTCGTAGCCCTGGCCGTCGACGCGCTCGTGATGTCCGAGCACGGCGTGCGAGGCGGCCTCGTCTCCGAGCAGGGCGCGCACGAGGCGGGCGCCGCGTCGCGGGTGCTCGCGAATCGTCTCGAGCGCGTGCTCGTCGAGACGCCCGGGCTGGCGCAGGACCTCGGCCGAGATCGCGAGCTTGCCGAGGTCGTGCCAGCGCCCGGCGCGTTCGATCTCCGTCCGCTCGGGCTCGTCGAGGCCGAGCTCGCGCGCGATGCGGCCCGCGACCTCGGCGACCCGCGAGCCGTGACCGGGTTTGCTCGCGTCCCGGTAGTCGGCGAGGTGCACGAGCTGCTCGGCGAGGGCTTCGCGGACTGCGGGCGGGATCGAGAGCGTCTCCTCGTTGCTCTCGTCGAGCGGCTCCTCGAGAAGGGCGTGGAGTCTCGCGAGCCCTCGCACGTGGCCGAGCAGGGTCTCGTCGGCGACGGGGAGGGGGAGGCGGACGAGCAGGCGCGAGTCGTCGACGACGTCGGGGTCGCCAGCTTCGCCGAGCACGAGCACCGGGCGGCGCGACCACGAGATGGCGTGGCCACCAAGCCGGCGTTCGAGGCGGTGGAGGGTCAGGCTCGGTGCCGGGAGCTCGAGGACGACCGCTTCCGGGTCGAAGTCGAGCCAGAGTTCGGCGGCTTCACCGACCGAGTTCGGCGTCGCGAGCTCGTGCGTGTCCGCGGCGAGCAGCTCTTCGAGCTGACGAAGTCTTTTGGCGCCGTGCGCCAGGAGCAGAATCCGAGCCATGCCTACCGTCCACGTCGAGTCCGTGGCGGGAGATGCAGCCGGTCAGCGCTCGCTTTCGGGCAGCTCGCAAAGGCAGCGCGAGAGCGGCCGGTTGCAACCGAAGCAGTACCCCTTGGACGTGAACCACGCCGACATCTCGCTTTGCCACGCGTCGGCGATGCCAACGCGTTCGACCTCGGAGAAGTCCGCCTCGTCGAGCCAGGCCTTCATGTTGTCCAGGCTCGCGTGGTAGGCCGAGAGCAAGTCGAAGATGGTCTCGGGCGCCGTGTCACGTTTGGTGGGAATGCCCTCCGTTGTCATCAGCGCCCTCCCGGCTCCCTCGCCCGGGGGCACCGACGCCTCCCTAGTCGCCCGAGCGCCCAGCCCGGGGCGGACCTCTAGTCCCGGGCGAAAGTGTAGATAAAAGGGCGGTGACGAACAAGGAGGGAACGCGACGATGCTTCCGGAACGCGAGCCAGCTCGTTGCGAGGCCTCAGTGCGCGCCAAGGAAGAACCTCAGAACGCGGCGCGATTGTATGGGCTTCGGCTGCCCTTTCCGCAGACAGCGGCCCGATCTTGCGGAGGAAGAGTCGCAGGGCGTCGCGGGCTTCACTCCGTGGCTGCGGAAGCGGCGAGCCCGCTGTCGGCGGGGGGCGTTTCAACGACATAGCGCCCGCCCTCGCATCGGGTCTTCGGGGGGATGCGCGTCGCGTGGAAACTCCGGTCCGCCTTCGCGAGCTGGGTCCAGAGCGCGTTCCACGGACCCGCCCCCGGATCTGCCGCTTCCTCGCCCGTGAACGAGTGCGGGAGGGCGAGGACCGTGACCGCCGGCTGACCGGCCGCGAGCGCCGCGTCGAGCATCGCGTAGATCTCTTCGATCGCGTCGTTCCCCATCGCGTAACACCCGATCGACACGCAGCTCCCGTGGACCATCAACGCGCTCCCGGTCCACCCGAGGGCGCGCTCGCACCGGTTCGGGTAGCCGAGGTTGAAGGCGAGGTGGTAGCGGCTCGTCGGGTGGAGCTGTTCCGGGCGGATCGCGTAGATGCCCTCTGGTGCCTGCTCGTCGCCCTGCCTTGTCTTCGGTCCGAGGGTGCCGGAGAAGGTGCAGATCGGATAACTCTGGAAGAGTTCATACCCCTTCGAACCCTCGACGTAGAGCTCGAGCATCGCTTCGCGCTTGAGAGTCCGCACGAAGACCGGTGAACCCCAGGGCAGATTGCGCAGGTAGAGGCGGACTTCGAGCCTCGGTCTCACACCCTCGATCGCGACCCGCGAGCGTGCGCTCGAGGGCGTGGTGACCACGACCGGGAGCGGTTCTGGGGGTGGGACGAGGCGGAGATCGGACGCTGGCTCTTCCGAGGCGCTCGGTGCGTCGGGCGGTGGGCCCGCGCATGCGCAAAGGGCGAGGGGAGCGAGAAGGACGAGGAGGGCACGCCGCATCATCGAGGGTGCCATCACAAGAAGTCGCTCGCGGAGGCTGGCGACCAAGAGGCCCGCGTCACGCGCCACTCGTCGTCGCCCTCCCTGAAGAACGCGAGCTCGAAGAGGAGGACGTCGGCGTCGAGCCCGTCGAGGGCGCTCGGCGAGTCGATCGGCGTCCCCGCGAGCGCGACGGCGACGACGACGCGCGCATGGTCGGCTTGCGGCAGCTCGATCTCCCGTATGCGCGTGAAGACGTGCACGCGCTGATGCTCACGGAAGAGATAGAGGAGAGCGCCGCGCAGCGAGCGCTTGTTCTGCCCGCTCTGGTCGACGTAGGCGTCACTGACGTGATCGAGGATCGCGCCCGCGTCGCGGTCCTCGGCGGCGCTGGCCGCGTCTGCGATCAGAGCGCGGAGTGTGTCCTCGGGAGTCTCGGAGCCACAAGAGCTGACGAGACCGAGCAGGAACGCGATGAGCAGAAGGGCGGGAAGGAGAGCGAGGGGAGCGCGGCGCGGCACGGGGACTCCTCCGTCGCGGCCGGGGAAGGGCCGCTTGTCTTGCTCTACGGAGGTGTCCGAACTCCCGTCTAGAGGCGCTTCAGGGCAAGAATCGAAATTTGACTAATGGCTAGTAGATTAATCAGTAAAATCGCCTCATTTTCGTGGCTCCCCCGATACGAAGTCCCTAGATTGCCTCTACCGACGACAAGCACTTCAGTCTCGGGCCGGGTGGTCCGGACCGAGACGACCTGGGCCCCGGCGTGAACCCCCCTCGCGCCGGGGTCTTCCCTATTCTGCTGTCTGTTCCGAGACGCAAAAAGAGCGCCGCGAGGGCGCTCTTGTCGTGACCAGCTTGNNTTCGAACCCACGGTACGCTTGCACGCACAACGGTTTTCGAGACCGTCGCCTTAAACCACTCGGCCACCCTTCCGAATCGGGGCCGCGGGGATATTAGCAGAAAGACCGCGCTGCGACACACGGGAAGACGATGCCTGCCACGTGCGGCGCTCTCTGTGAATGCTAAACTCGGCCGCGCGTCGAGTTAGTGGGGTCGCAGAGGGTCGATGACGAAGCGCGAAGCGACGGGGGCCGCCCGTGGCACGGGGGGTGCGCCGCCCATCCTCACCGTCTTCTTCGCCGGCGTCCTGGCGCTGGCGTCGTTCGCTGTCGACGTGGCTTGGCCACAGCGGAGTGGGGGCGGTCTGCTGCACGTCGTGCCGCTGGCCTTCCTCGCGTGGCGCGGGGCCGCTCCGCCTCGTGCCGCCGCGTTTCTCCTCGCTACCCTCGTCGGCGTCAGCGCGCTCCTTCATCTTGGCGCGGTGCCTCGCCCCGGGGCCTGGCGTTGGCACCTCCTCGGACTCGGTGGCTTGGGGCTCGCGGCGGGATTGCTTGAGCTTCGGCGGCGGGCTCAGAGCGCGCGGGACACGATGGGGGAGCGTTATCGCGCGGTGCTCGAGACGGCCGTCGACGCGATCATCACGATCGACGCGCGCGGGTGCGTGCTTGACTGCAACCGCGCGACCGAGACGCTGCTCGGCTACTCCCGCCGAGAGCTCGTCGGGCAGAACATCAAGATGCTGATGCCCGAGCCTCATTGCGGCGGCCACGACGGCTACCTCCGCCGCTACCTCGAGACGGGCGAGTCCCGCATCATCGGCGTCGGCCGCGAGGTCGAGGCTCGCCGCAAGGACGGCACGCGCGTTCCGGTCGATCTCGCCGTCAGCGAGCTCGTGATCGACGGCGAGCGCGCGTTCACCGGCATCCTGCGCGACATCTCCGCGCGCAAACGGGCGGAGAACGCTCTCGAGGCTGCCAACCGAAGCCTCGTCGAGAAGAACCGGGAGTTGCAGTCGATCGTCTACGTCGCATCGCACGACCTGCGCTCGCCCCTCGTCAACATCCACGGCTTCAGTCGTGAGCTGGCAGCTTCCTGCGAGGATCTGCGTGATCTTGCGCGTGAGCCCGGTCTTCCGCCGGAGTTCAAGCAGCGCCTCGAGCAGATCGTCGTCGAGCGGATGCCGGAAGACCTGGACTTCGTCACGACGAGCGCCAAGAAGATGGACGCGCTTCTCGAAGGGCTGCTTCGACTCTCACGGCTCGGTCGTGCGGAACTGTCTGTCCGGCGCGTGGAGCTCTCGGCGCTCGTCGATGAGGTCGCCAAGTCGATGGAGTACCAGTTCAAACAGGAAGGGGCGGAGCTGATCGTCGGCGCGCTCCCGTCCGTCGATGGGGACGAGACGCAGCTCGCGCAGGTGTTCTCCAATCTCTTCGACAACGCGCTCAAGTACCGCGTTCTGGAGCGACCGCCGGAGATCCGGGTCAGCGCAGCCGTCGAAGAGACGCAAGTCCGCATCGCGGTCGAGGACAACGGCATCGGCATCGCTCCGAGTCATCGCGCGAAGGTCTTCGAGATCTTCCACAGGCTGAGCGCATCGCGCGAGGGCGGAGAAGGGCTCGGTCTCACGATCGCACAGAGAGTCGTCTCGAGGCACGGCGGGGCGATCTGGGTCGAGGGGGCGGAGGGCCCGGGCTGCCGATTCGTGTTCACGTTGCCCGCGGCGCTCGAGGAGGGTTCATGAGGGACGAGGTGGTCGTTCTCATCGCAGAGGACGACGATGGGCACGCCGCGCTGATCGAGCGGAACCTGCGCCGTGCGGGCATCGAGAACGGCATCGAACGCTTCGTCGATGGCCAAGCCGTGCTCGACTTCCTCTTCCGGAGTGGACCCGGTCCGCATCGCGCGGCCGGCGCCCACTACCTGCTGCTTCTCGACATCCGCATGCCGAAGGTCGACGGCATCGAGGTGCTCTCCGCCATCAAGGGGGACGCGGAGCTTCGCGCACTGCCCGTGATCATGCTGACGACGATGGACGACCCGAAGGAGATCGAGCGATGTCACCGCATCGGCTGCAGTCACTACATCACGAAGCCGATCGAATACGCGGAGTTCGTCGGCGTCCTGCGACAGCTCGGCCTCTTCCTCGTCATCGTCAAGGTTCCGGAGCTCTCGTGAGTCGCTCCGCCGCAGCGCTCTCCGCGGAGGGGAGCTTCCGAAGGAGCCCGCTGGACGAGGGGCGCCCGGTCGTGCTCGTCGTCGACGATGATCCGGGCCTTCTTCGCCTCGTCGAGCGCGCTCTCGGCGGGCTCGCTCTCGTCACGGAGAGCTGCGGGAGCGGGGAGGAGGCCCTGGCGTGGCTCGAGCAGCAGAACGCCGAGCTCCTGCTCGTCGACTTCAAGTTGGCCGACCTCACCGCGAACGCGCTGCTCGACGAGCTCGAGCGCCGTGGCCGGAAGATGCCATTCATCGTGATGACGGGCTTCGGCGACGAGAGAGTGGCCGTCGAGATGATGAAGCGCGGTGCGCGGGACTACCTGATGAAGGACGCGGCGTTCCTCGATCTGCTGCCGCCGGTCGTCGAGCAGGCGCTCGCGCAGATCGAGCAGGAACGCCGCCTCGCTCGCGCCGAGACGAGCCTGAGCTTGCTCGGGGCGGCGATGCTCCAAGCCAAGGACGGCGTGCTGATCACCGACGCGAACCTCGAGGAGCCGGGCCCGCGCATCGTGTACGCCAACCCCGCGCTGAGCGTGATGACCGGCTTCACCGAGGACGAGATCGTCGGGAGCACACCGCGACTCTTCCAGGGCCCGAAGACCGACCGCGCGGAGCTCTCGCGGATGCGCTCGGAACTCGCCGCCGGTCGCGACTTCTACGGCGTCCTCGTCAACTACGACCGCGCTGGGCGCGCGTACGACGTCGAACTGCACATCGGCCCCATCCGGGACGGGCGCGGGCAGATCACGCACTTCGTCGCCATCGAGAGGGACATCACCGCGCGCCGCAAGCTCGAGGCCTCGGTGCGCGAGCGCTCGAAGATGGAGGCGATTGGTGGACTCGCCGGCGGGATCGCCCACGATTTCAACAACATGCTCGCCGTGATCTGCGGCAACGCGGAGTTGCTGCTCTCGGGGCTGGACGAAGGGGACCGGGCGCGCGAGAGCCTTCAGGCCATCAGCTCCGCGGGTGAACACGCGACGCGGCTGACGCGCCAGCTTCTCGCCTTCAGCCGGAGGCAAGTGCTGAAACCGGTCGTGCTCGATCTCAACGGCATCCTCGACCGGGCCGGCGAGATCCTCCGGCACGCGATCCCGCGCGACGTCGAGCTCGATTTCCGCTTCGAGGACGAGCTCGTACTCGTCAAGGCGGACCCCAGCCAGATGGAGCAGGTGATCCTGAACCTCGCGATCAACGGGCGCGACGCGATGCCCTCGGGAGGCCAGCTCACGTTGAGCCTCGACAACCTCGTCGTGGGCGACGACGGGAGCGGGGGGCTCGTCCCACTTCAGCCTGGGCGGTGGGCGCGCTTCGCCGTCGAAGACACGGGGAGTGGGATCGATCCCGACCGGCAGCAGCACGTCTTCGAGCCCTTCTACACGACCAAGCCGCAGGGGGAGGGTACCGGGCTCGGGCTTGCGACGGTCTACGGCATCGTGAAACAAAGTGGAGGAGAGATCGGCCTCTGCAGCGCAGCGGGAGCCGGTACGCGCTTCGAGGTCTACCTCCCGGAGACCCGCGAGCTCGGCGCCCCGCGCGAGGCGCCGGACGACGCACCGCACTTGGGCGGGGCGACGGAGCTCGTTCTCGTCGTCGAAGACGAAGAGCTCGTGCGGAAGCTGGTCGAGCAGTGCCTGCGCGGGGCGGGGTATCGGGTGCTCACCGCGGCCGATGGCGTGGCAGCCCTCGAGGTGTGGAGTGAACACGAAGACACGATCGACGCGCTCGTCACCGACGTCGTGATGCCGCGCATGAACGGCACTGCCCTGGCCGAGAAGATCCACGCGAAGCGGCCGGAGCTACCGATCCTCTTCATGTCCGGTTACGCGAGCGATCACATCGAGAACGTCGCCATCGACGCCGCGCGCACCACCTTCGTGGCGAAGCCGTTCTCTCCGGGAGACTTGAAGCGTTCACTGCGGGAGCTGCTAGGCGGGGACGCGGCCGGAACCGTACGCGGCGCCTGATCAGCGCTCGAACAAGGTGACCGCGAGCTCGATGCCGAGCGCCTCGCTCGAGGCGCGTGCCGTCTGCCCGGGCTCGATCGGACCGACGCCTTCCGGCGTCCCGGTGAAGACGAGGTCGCCCGCCTCGAGCCGGAACCAGCGAGAGAGCTGCACGAGCGTCGCGACCGGATCGAGGAGCATGTTCTCGGCGCGTGAGCGCTGCCTTGGCTCACCGTCGACCTCGAGGGCGAGGTCGATCTCGGCGAACGGGCAGGGGAGCGCATCCCAGGCAATGAACGCGCTGATCGGCGCGGAGCCGGGGAAGCCTTTCGCGCGCGCCCACGGCGTGCCCTTCTTCTTGGCGACGCTCTGAAGATCCCGCGCGGTCAGGTCGATGCCGAGCGCGACCCCGGCGAGCGCGTCGCGCGCCTCGTCTGCGCTCCAGTCCTCTCCGCCCGCGCCGACGCTGAGGACGAGCTCGACCTCGTGGTGCACCTCGTGGGAACCCTCGGGCATCCGTACCCGGCCTCCGCCGGGCAGGAGCGCCGAGGCGGGCTTGATGAACACGACGGGCTCGGCGGGCGCGCCCATCTCGGCGGCGTGTTTCGCGTAGTTGCGGCCGAGGGCGTAGACGGTGCCGGGGCGGCCGTGGCCGGTGGACGGGTTCGAGGGAGGGTTCAAGGCTGGCTCTCGCGGGAGTTCAGGGACAAGGAGGCGGCAGGGTCGTCGTCCGAGTCGTGCTCGTGTGTCGAGTCCCAGTCGCGGTGGTCCCGCGGCACGTGGGTGTCGAGCTCGAGCACGGCGCCGACGATTAGAAGGAGCAAGGTCAGCCCGACGAGGCTGGCCGCGAGGTAGAGGAGCGGGAGCGAGTCGCCGCTGTCGATGAAAAGCGTGCCGAACCAGGAGACTGCGGCTGCCCCGCCTGCGACGAGCAGGACATCGACGATGACGCGGACCGTCCGCGAGATGTTCAGCTCCGAGTTGCACCATCGGCAGCGGATCGTGTCGGTCGGCCTCACCCTGAACATCCCGAACGGGGAGACTCGACCACCGCATTCCGGACACATCGCCATGACACCTCCCCGGGGTGGAGGCCCTGCTCCCGACGCGCGACACCACCCCCCGATGGTGCAGCCCACCTCCCCGGCAGGGGCCAGGAGCGAAGAGCGGAAAGCGAGAATGTACTAAGAAGGACGCCGGCGGGACAAGCGGGCTCTGATCCAGGCGCGGAACGCGACGCCGATCTTCTCGAGCCGCGGGACGCGGGCGACCGGGCCGGTCACTGCGAAGCCCCCGGCCTCGACGCGTTCGAGCAGCTTCCGGTAGATCGCGCCCATCACCTCGGCGGCGCAGAGCTCCGGTCCGCCGCGGCGGGCGAGCTCGTTCGCCTTGGCGAAGTAGGCGCGCGCGCGCTCCGCTTCGAAGCGAAGGAGCGGGAGCCGCCGCTCGTCTCCGGCGAGCACGTCCCGCTCAGAGAGGCCGAATCGCTCGAGATCCGCCATCGGCAGGTAGAAGCGGCCGATCTCCGCGTCGGGCCCGATGTCACGCAGGATGTTCGTGATCTGGAGCGCGCGGCCCATCGCGTCGGCGTACTCGTCGGCCCAGCTCTCCGTCTGCCCGAAGATGCGGACGGAGAGGCGCCCGACGGCGCCGGCCACGAGGTCGCAGTAGCCCCCGAGCTCGTCGAAGTCCGCGAAGCGGCGGGGCTTGAGGTCGTACGCCACGCCATCGATCACGGCGCCGAAGAGCTCCTTGGGGAGGTCGAATTCCGCTGCAGCTTCGCCTACGCGCTGCGCGATCGGGTGGCGGGCCTCGCCGCGGAAGCCGGCGTCGAGCTCTGCGCGCCACGCCGCGATCTGCTGCGTGGCCACGGCCGAGTCCGACGCCTCGTCGACCGCGGCGTCGACGGCCTTGCAGAAGGCGTAGACCGCGTAGATCGCCTCGCGCCGCGGGCGGGGCAGTGTGAGGAATGCGTAGTAGAAGCTCGTGCCGGAGGAGCGCGTCACCCTGCGGACGTAGTCGACGGGGTGCTCCCCGGGGGCGGGGGCGGGGTCGACGACGAGTTCCAGCGCCTCGGTCTTAGTCACGTCACGCCTCTCGGGCTCGGCGTCTCCGGAGCACGCCCATCACGATCAGGACGAGCCAGGCGACGAAGGGCAGCGCATCGAGCCACGTACCGACACGGGAGTACACGGTCGGGCCGCGATCCGCAACCATCGCGTGCTCGATGAGGAAGCCCTCCTCGAGGAGAGCGCGCCCCGTGCGCACGCCTCGGAGGGTGTGCAGCACGCGACCATCGGGGCCGATCAGGCACGACACGCCGGTGTTCGCGGCTCGGATAAGGCCGACGCGGTTCTCGACCGCCCGCATCACGCTCGCGCCGAGCATGTGGTGCGTGGCCGGGTAACCGAGCCAGCCTTCCGAGGTCAGGTTGATGATCAGGTTGGCGCCCTGACGCCTCGCGCTGCGGCCCAGATAGGAGTAGCTCGTCTCGTAGCAGATGGGCGTCCAGATCCGGTAGCTCTCTCCGCCGAGCTCGACGTCGAAGGGCAACGGAGCGCTGGCAGCCCAGCCGTTCGGCGCGTGACCCCAGGCTCCGCGGATCACGTCGTCCAGCTTCTTCGAGAGCCACGGCCAAGCGGTCTCGAGGAAGGGAAACATCTTCCGCTCCGTGAAGGGGAAGAGGACGACCTTGTTGTAGCGCCCGAGCTCTTCGCCCTCGACGCCCATGACGACGACGGTGTTCGAGGGGCGCGCGTGCTCGATGGGGTCACCGGTTTGCACACCGGCGACCAGCGGGGCGCGTTGGACCCGCGTGAGCCAGCGCAGGAGGTCCTGGTAGCCCTCTTCCTTGTCGTAGTCGGGGACGAGGATCGCGTACTCCGGCCAGACGATCAGGTCGACGCTGCCGGGGGGCACCCAGTTCAGCGTCATGTCGCGTTGCTGGTCGACGACCTTCGGTGTCAGGTGCAGCTCGTGGTCGAGGCTCGGTTGGATGATCGCGACCTTGGGGCCGGGATGCTGCTCGAGAGTCGCGAGCCGGAATCCCCCGTAGGCGACGAGGAGGACGAGAACCGCGGCCGCGGCCGCGAGGGAGTTTCGAGTGCTGGCCCAGTTCGGGCGTTCGCCGTCGTCGATGAATCGACGGAGCGGTTCTGCCAGGGCGCCCCAGACGACCATGGCGAGGGCGCTCAGCCCGAGCTGGCCGACCGTGTCCGCGAACTGGATCAGGAGCGGCCAGTTGAAGAGGTAGCCACCGACGCTGTGCATGTTGAAGTCGCCGAGCGAGAGCCAGGGGCGTAGCCACTCCCCGGCGCCGACCGCGATCGGGAGCAGGATCCACGCGGGGAGTTTGGTCGTGCGGCGCAATCCCGCGGCGAGCAGCGCTTGGACGAAGTAGGTCCACACCAGGAGAGTGGGCAGGACGAGCGCGGCGACCATCCCGTACGAACGGAGCGGTGAGTGCCCGATCAGCATGAACAGCAACATCCCGGGCATGTAGCCCGTGATGGGTGCGCGCCAACGCTCGGTGATCGCGGGCAGGAGCAGGACGGCCATCCCGAGCCCGAGGAGCGGGCCCCAAGCCGCGTACCGGCTCGCGAGCAGGAGGATCCCGCCCCCCGCCAAAGAGATGGCCAGCGCTTCGAGCCGGCGGCGCAGCCCCGAGAGTTCGCCCGCGCGCACGTTCATCTCACTTCTCCTCGTTGCCGTGGCGGCCGAGGACGAGACAGGCGTTCGTCCCGCCGAAGCCGAAGCTGTTCGAGAGCGCGATGCGGGGCGCGTTCTCGGTATCCGTCGTGGTGACGAGCCGGAGGTGGCGGCAGCTCTCGTCGAGGTTCTCGATGTTGATGCTCGGGGCGATGAAGCCCCGCTCGAGCATCATCAACGAGTAGATCGCCTCGAGCGATCCCGCCGCGCCCACGGCGTGCCCCGTCATCGACTTCGTGGACGAGATCAGGGGCTGGGCGTCGCCGAAGACATCGGCCATCGCCTGCGCCTCGGACGGGTCGCCCGCCGGCGTCGAGGTGCCGTGGGCGTTGACGTAGTCGATGTCGGCCGGGGTGAGCCCGGCGTCTTCGATCGCGCTTCGCATCGCGGTGGCGGCGCCGCGCGGATCGGGCAGGACCATGTCGTTGCCGTCGGAGCTCGCGCCAAAGCCCAGCACCTCACCGCGGATGCGCGCTCCGCGCGCCTGGGCGTGCTCGAGGCTTTCGAGAAGGAGCACGCCGGCTCCACCGCTGAGGACGAAGCCGTCCCGCGCGGTGTCGAAGGGCCGGGAGGCGAGCTCGGGCCGGTCGTTGAAGCCTCGGGAGATCGCGCGCATCGCGTCGAACGCGGCCGCGGGGCACCAGTTGACCTCCTCTGCGGCGCCGGCGAGGACTTGCTCGTAGCGCCCGCTCTCGATCAGGAGGCGCGCGAGGCCGATCGCGTGGGCCCCGGTCGAACACGCGGAGGAGACGGTCCAGCTCTCGCCGTGTACTCCCAGGGCGACCGCGACGTTGGCCGAGGCGGTCGAGCCCATGACCTGGGGGACGGTGAAGGGGCTGACGCGGCGCGAGGTGCGGCTGGCCTCGATCTTGTTGCACTCTTCGTGGTTCTTGAGCGACGACCCCGAGCCGCTACCGACGAGCACCGCGATCTTCCGGCCGGCGACCGCCGTGGGGTCGAGTCCGCCGGAGCTGAGCGCCTCGGCGCTCGCGGCGAGCGCCATGCGCGCGACGGGCCCGGCGCTCTTCCCGATGCGACGGGTCGTGATTTGTGACTCCGGGTCGGTCTCGGGCAAGCCGCAGACCTGGGAGGCGATTCCGAGCTCGCCCCAGTCGGGCATGGCGACGATTCCCGAGCGCCCCTCCCGGAGCGCCTGCGCGACGGCTTCCTCCCCCGTGCCCAGTGACGAGACGACCCCCATGCCCGTCACGACGACGCGTGCTTTCGCTCCCATGCTGGACCCCTCCCGCTTCATCCTCAAAGTGGCCCCCCCGGGCCATTCCCGCAGCACCCCCAAGGGGCGGTCGCCCCGTACCGGGAGCCGTATCCGGCCCTCCGTGCTTGCTGCGGCGGCACATGATAGCGCGCTCGGGCCTCGATGGGAGGGGGTGGCTGGACGTCCGGCGGGGCGGACGCTACACTACAAACTTGAGGAGTAAGTCCATATTGATAGTCCAAGCCCGCGCTGCTTAAGGGTGCCCCGGAAGGCAGCGCTGCGAACGATGTCCCGGCCTTCGTGAGACGAGCGCGGGACGGGCAGGAGCATGAGATGTCGACGAATCCGATCGAGAACCAGACCCCCGTGACCACCGACGCGTTTCCGATGGCGATCTCTCCGAGCGCACTCGAGAAGATCCGGGCGTTTGCGGACGGGAACGAGGAGTTCGCCGGAAAGTCCTTCCGCGTCTTCGTCGAGGGCGGCGGCTGCGCGGGCTTTCGTTATGCGTTCGTCTTCGACACCCCGCAGGAGGACGACTTCCGCGGCAACGTCGGCGGCGTCGACATCACGATCGATGCGCTCTCGATGAACTACCTGCGCGGAGCGACGGTCGACTACGTCGAGTCGATGCAGGGAGCGGGCTTCACGGTCGTCAACCCGAACGCAAAGAGCAGCTGCGGATGCGGACATTCGTTCCAGGCGTGAGCAGGGCCGGAAGCGCTTCCTGAGCACACCAGATTCGTGGAGGCGGCGGCCACCCCAAAGGGGTGGTCGCCGCCTCCACTTGTATTGATGCTGCCCAGAAACCCTCGCCCCCCCTCAGGCCCATAGAAGGGGACTGTCACCTCTATCGAGAAAGAAACCAAAGACCGAACGAAGAGGTGACTGTCCCCGAAAGCGCGAAAGCAGAGAACCAGCGGTTCGCCCGAAAAGGCAGTCCACCAAAGACCCGTCATTCGCCTGGAAACTCGAGCGATCCTTCGAACGGGACAGTCGACCTCGAGTTCACCGCAAGGAACCAAGACCAAGAGAGGTCGACCGTCCCAGGTCGATCACGTCGCCCCGATCACACCGGCCGCGCCATGCGAACGAAGCGGTCGATCACACCGGCCGCGCCTTGTCGAACGAAGCGGTCGATCACACCGGGACGGTTGACCGCCTTGCGCGCGAGGTGAAGGGGGCCCGGCAGCGGTCGACTGTCCCAGTTTCCATGTAGCGGGTCGAGACGCGCGGGCCGAGGGTTTCGTGCTTTCTAGCTACTGGGACAGTCGACGTCTACTTGCGCGGATGGCTGCTCGCCTCAGAGACGTCGATCGTCCCTAGCCGTCCCTAGCCGTCCCTAGCCCATCGGCGTCGGCACCCCACTCTCGGACGTCACCGTCAGTGCCGCTAGGCCCCAGTCCACCGGCCACAGCGCGACCTCCGCGTCCTTGGGGGCGCGGCGCGCCGCAGCGAGTGCGGCCTGCGCGGCGGCCATCAGGCCCTCGGCATCGGGCCAGGGGCCGGCGGCGGCGACGGTGATACCGGCGAGCCGCGCGCCCGGCTCCGCCTGGGTGAACGAGCTCCGGAGCCGCTCGATCGCCGGGCGGGGGTCCTGACACGCGGGCATCAAGAGCGTGAGCAGGCGGGCGTCCCAACGCCCCGCGGCGTCCGAGCCGCGGACGGCGCTCGTCAGGGCATGCCCGATGCGCAGCGCGCGCCCTTCCGGATCCGGCCCTCCCGCCTCGGGAAGAGGTTCCGCCACCTCGATCAGAAGCAGGGCGAGCGGGGTCGCCCCGTCCTCGCAGTGGTTGAGGGCTTGCTCGGCGGCCGCCGCGAAGCCACGGCGGTTCAGAAGCCCCGTGGCGGGGTCGCGGAGATCGAGACGCCGGATGCGATCCGCTTGTGCGCGGACATCACCCTCCCGCCGGGCGAGGCGGGAGCGCAGCGCGTCGATCTCGGTGTGCGAGCGGGAGAGCTCCTCTCTGAGCAGCAGCGCCGCGGCGCCGAGCCCGCAGGCGCCGGCGAGACCCGCCAACGCCCCGAACCAGCCGGGGATCCCGGCGGCGAGCGGTTGCGCCACAGGAAGGGTGAGAAGAAGCAGCGACAGGGCCGCGACGCGCTGCCCGCGCGCTCCCGCCGGGCTGTCGTGGACGAGCAGCCAGGCAGACGCGATCAGGCAGACCAGGGCGCCGGCCGAGAGCGCGCCGTGCCAGCTCGCCCCGGTCAGGCCCGGGGCGACCAGCGCCGC
>NPIG01000287.1_pt1 | contig 17717 bp, 19 predicted proteins | sample 8637441 | NCBI WGS metagenome assembly NPIG01 (sample SAMN07420675, study PRJNA396082) | bioreactor metagenome | isolation source: sample BR6 brine-fed electro-methanogenic bioreactor BR | place: Japan: Kochi | collected 2016-06-14 | reverse complement strand
CCTCGCGCAGCAGGTTGATGCCCACCAGCACGTCGAAGGCACCCAGGCGCAGGTCGCGCAGGATCTCGATCCGCTCGATGGTGTCGATGTCCGAATGCATGTAACGGACCTTGATCCCCTGCTCATGCAGGTACTCGGTCAGGTCCTCGGCCATCCGCTTGGTCAGCGTGGTGACCAGCGTGCGGAACCCTTGTGCCGTGACCCGGCGCACCTCGTCCAGCAGGTCGTCGACCTGCATCTCGACCGGGCGGATCTCGACCATCGGATCCAGCAAACCGGTGGGGCGGATCACCTGTTCGGTGAAAACACCCCCCGTCTGCTCCAGCTCCCAGGCCGCCGGCGTCGCGCTGACGAACACCGACTGCGGCCGCATCGCATCCCATTCCTCGAACTTGAGGGGTCGGTTGTCCATGCACGACGGCAGGCGGAAGCCATGCTCGGCCAGGGTGAACTTGCGGCGATAGTCGCCCCGGTACATGCCGCCGATCTGCGGCACGCTGACATGGGATTCGTCCGCGAAAACAATCGCATGGTCGGGAATGAACTCGAACAGCGTCGGCGGCGGCTCGCCCGGCGCGCGCCCCGTCAGATAGCGCGAATAATTCTCGATCCCGTTGCAGACCCCGGTCGCCTCCAGCATTTCCAGGTCGAAATTGGTCCGCTGTTCCAGCCGCTGCGCCTCCAAGAGCTTGCCCTCGCCGACCAGCTGGTCCAGCCGCTGGCGCAGCTCCTTCTTGATGCCGATGATGGCCTGCTGCATCGTCGGTTTCGGGGTGACATAGTGGCTGTTGGCATAGACCCGGATGCGGTCGAAACTATCGGTCTTCGCGCCGGTCAGCGGGTCGAACTCGGTGATTGTCTCCAGCTCCTCGCCAAAGAACGACAGCTTCCACGCCCGGTCCTCCAGGTGCGCCGGCCAGATTTCCAGAACATCGCCGCGCACCCGGAACGACCCGCGCTGGAACGCGGCGTCGTTGCGCCGGTACTGCTGCGCCACCAGGTCCGCGATCACCGCGCGCTGGTCGTAGTCCTTGCCCGCCTCCAGGTCCTGGGTCATCGCGCCATAGGTCTCGACGCTGCCGATGCCATAGATGCAGGAAACCGAGGCGACGATGATCACGTCATCCCGCTCCAGCAGTGCCCGCGTCGCCGAATGGCGCATGCGGTCGATCTGCTCGTTGATCTGGCTTTCCTTCTCGATATAGGTGTCCGAGCGCGGCACATAGGCCTCGGGCTGGTAATAGTCGTAGTAGGACACGAAATATTCGACCGCGTTGTCGGGGAAAAACCCCTTGAACTCGCCATAAAGCTGCGCCGCCAGCGTCTTGTTCGGCGCCAGGATGATCGCCGGGCGCTGGGTCTCCTCGATCACCTTGGCCATGGTAAAGGTCTTGCCGGTCCCCGTCGCCCCCAGCAGAACCTGGTCATGCTCGCCCTCCAGCACCCCCTGGCTCAGCTCCGCGATCGCGGTCGGCTGGTCGCCGGCCGGCTCGAACTCGGTCTTCATCACGAACCGCCGGCCGCCCTCCAGCTTGTCGCGGGACTTCACGTCCGGCGCCGGCGCGTGCAGGATCGGCGCGGATTTGTCGGAATGGGCATAGGGCATCGGCGGTCTCCGGCTTGGCCCCCTAGATTTGTTCTTATTTTGTCCAAGCGCAAGGGGGCGGCGGGCGCGAAACCGACCCTTGCCGCGCCCGCCGCCCTGTCGCATATAGGGACCAGCCACGACAGGACGGAGAGCACCCATGCGCGCGCGGATTTACCGACCGGCCCGAAACGCCATGACCTCGGGCATGGCCAAGACCCGCAACTGGATCCTGGAATACGCCCCGGCCTCGGCCCGCGACGTCGATCCGCTGATGGGCTGGACCTCGTCCTCCGACACCCAGAGCCAGGTGCGCCTGCGCTTCGAAAGCAAGGAGGCCGCGCTCGATTACGCCGAGGCCCACGGCATCGACGCCCAGGTGATCGACCCGCACCAGCGCAAGGTCAACATCCGCCCGCGCGGCTATGGCGAAAACTTCGCCACCGACCGCCGCGGCCCCTGGACCCACTGAGGGCGCGTTTGGCCGGGTTCTCCATCCGCGCCGACCATCCCGATTCGCCCGCCGCACGGGACCTCATCGCACGGCACCTGGCCGCCATGCGGGCGCAAAGCCCGGCCGAAAGCGTGCATGCCCTCGACGGCGCCGGTCTGGCCGGCCCCGGGGTCCGGTTCTTCACCCTGTGGGAGGGCGATGCGCCGCTGGGCATGGGCGCGCTGAAACCGCTCTCGGACACCACGGGCGAGCTGAAATCCATGCATGTCCTGGCCGCGGCGCGCGGGCGCGGCGCCGGGGCGGCGATGCTGCGCCACCTGTTGGCCGAGGCCGCCGCGATGGGGCTGGTGCGCGTCTTCCTCGAAACCGGCAGCGCGGCGGATTTCACCGCCGCCCGCCGGCTCTACGCCCGCCACGGGTTCACCGAATGCCCGCCCTTCGCCGACTACGCGCCGGACCCGCACAGCACCTTCATGACCCGCGCACTGCATCCAAGTTTCGCTTGAACCCACGCGCCAAAGCCCGCAAAAGTCACCCCAAGCGGTCCCATAGCTCAACTGGATAGAGCAGCTGACTTCTAATCAGCAGGTTCGGGGTTCGAGTCCTCGTGGGATCGCCAGTTCACCGAAGATCCGGCCGCCTTTGCTGAAACGGCCGTTTCTCCGCCCGCCCCCTACTCCGTCACCGTCAGGCCCAGCATCCGCCACACCTGCATGCCGCCTCGGTAATAGTGGATCATCTCGGCCGGATACCCCGCCTCGATCATCCGCCGCGCCGCCGCCGGCGACTGGCCGCACCACGGCCCATTGCAGAACAGCGCCACCGGCTTCGCGGCCTCGCAATCGAACCCGTCGAAATCGGGTTCGCAGCCCAGCTCGCCCAGCCGGTCGGCGGCCTCGGTATAGGGGATGTTGATCGCCCCGGGGATCGAGCCGCCCTCGAAATCGCGCCGCACGCGGCCATCGACCACCACCGCGCCCGGATCCTGCAGCATCGCGATCAGTTCCAGCTCGCCGATGGTCTTCACCCCCTCGGCGGGCGTGATCGGCTGGATACAGAACGGCGGGCACGCGCGCGAGGTCAGTGCCCAGTCGCCGGTCACCGTGTTGTCATTGTCCTGGATCCGCGAAATCTCGGCGCTGCCGCCCTCGGGCAGCGGCACCGTCGCCGCCATCATTTCCTTGGTGATCCCGACCGGCTCGGCCAGCACCGGCGCCGCCAGCGCCAGCGCCGCCACTGCGGACATTACGTATCTCATCGCCGCCTCCTTTCGCCCGCTCTCCCGGGGTCAGCGCACCACATGCACCGCGCATTGCGCATGGCGCACCACCTGCGCCGCGGTCGAGCCCAGCAGCAGATCCTGCATTCCCGGCCGGTGCGAGGCGATGATGATCAGGTCGGGATTGTTGATCTCGGCCCATTCCAGGATCGACCGGCCGGAGTGGCCCTCGATCACCACCGCCTTGCCATTAGGCAGCTTGGCGGCCATGTCCTCCAGCTCCTGCTGGATCGCCTGGCGGGCCTCGGCCATGTAGTCCTGCGGCATGTAGGAAATCGCATAGCCCGGAATATGCTCGACCACGTGCAGCAGCGTCACCTGCGCATCGGGCGTGCCCAGGATCCCGGCCAGCTTCATCGGCGCGGTCACGTCGCGCTCGGCGTCGAAGGATACCGGGATCAGGATGTTGTGGTACATGTTCTACCTCCTCTTGCAGTCGCTGCCACTCTGCGACGGAAGCCGCCGCCGCGGCCTTGATCCAAATCACGCCACGGCGGGCAAACGCCCGGCGCGCGCGACAAGGTTTGCATCGAGACTATTGATAATTGGCGAAAAAGAAATGACTTTCCGCACCCGGCACCGAAAACGCGCCCGGCTCGGACGCCCGGTCCCGGGCTTTTTCCGGCTGCAAATATCCCGCCCGAGGCTGCGGCCCGGCGGATCAGCCGAAACTTGCCGCCACGTCGTACATCACCGGCTCGAAACTCTTGCACAGCTCGTTGATCTCGCGGTTGCGCCGGCGCATCTCCGGGCTGCGCAGCATGGCCTGGAAATCCTCGCGGCGCTCCCATTGCGAATAATTGGCGATCCGGGTCTGCGCGTCGTTCACATGCAGCCCGGCAGCGATGAACCCGGGCTGTTTCGAGATGAACTCCGCATAGGCCGCGGTCAGCGCGTCCAGCAGGTCCTGGCAGGTGCCCGGCGTCATCTCGAAGGTGGTGATGACGGTCTGCACCTTGGCATCCATGGAAATCGTCGGCATCGGCTCCTCCCTCTTCACGGGATCAGCCTATCACAGCCAGTCCAGCGCCGTCTGCACCTCCTGCACCAACCGCGTCACCTCGTCATGGGCCGGCCCCTTCGGCGCCTCCAGCGCCGCGCGCCCCTGCCCCAATGTCTCGGCATAGATCACCCGGTTGGCCATCGCCGCCTCGGCGATCTCGGTGTCCAGCTCCGCTGCCTTTGCCGCCACATCGGCCCCCAGCCGGGTGCCGGTCCGGGCCCGCGTCATCACGATCATCGCCGGAACCTCCTCCCGCGCGGCCAGGTACAGCGCCATTTCCACCGCCCAGAGGTCCAGGTGCGACGACGCCACCGGCACCAGCGCCAGGTCGCTGGCGCGCAGCGCCGGGCGCAGGTCGCTGTCGGCCTTGGGCGGGGTGTCGATGATCACGATGTCATGGGCCTGCCGCAGCTTGCGCAACTCGTAACTCACTCCCCAGGCCGAGGCGGTGGAAAAACTGATCTCCGGCGTCTGCACCAGCGCCGCCGGCGCGGTGCCGGCCTCCAGCGCCTCCAGCCGGGTCATGAACCAGCGCCCGGCGCTGCCCTGCGGGTCGATGTCCATCAGCGCCACGGATTTGCCCGCCCGGGCAAAGCCCACCGCCAGGTTGACCGCCAGCGTGGTCTTGCCCGCCCCGCCCTTCTGCTGCGCGATGGTGATCACATGTGCCATTTGCGCCTCCGCTTGATGCTGCAATGCAGCATAGACCCCTGCAGGGCCAGCGCAACGGGATTCGACCGCAGTGCCCCATGGCTAACACTTCGTTAACCATCCCTGCCGACCCTAGAGGCAGAGGAGCCGCCGATGCGCCGCCTGATCCTGTTGCTGATTGCCCTCTCCGGCGCCCCGGCCCCCGCCGCGGCCGGCGCCTGGCTGCGCGATGCGGGCGACGGGTTCTTCTCGGTCACCACCATCCTGCGTCAGGGCGATCCCGACGCCCGGCTGGAAACCTCGCTCTATGGCGAATACGGGCTGTCGCCGCGCCTCACCATCGGCGCCGATATCAACGACCGCCCCGGCGTCACCGGCCATGCGTTGCTCTTTGCCCGCCTGCCGCTCAGCCGCCCGGGCGCGCGCAACCGGCTGGCGGCCGAGCTGGCCCTGGGCGGCCATCACCGGCGCGGCGCCTGGGATCCGATGTATCGCCTGACCCTGTCCTATGGGCGCGGCCTTCCGCGCCGCCGCGGCCGCACCGGCTGGCTTGCCGTCGATGCCGGCTATGAACGGCGCCTCGGCACCGCCCGGCCGATCTACAAGCTCGACGCGACGCTGGGTGTCTCCGCCCCCGGCCGCATCCGCCCGATCCTGCAACTGGAAACCGCCCATATCCCCGGCCAGCCGCTGATCTGGGCGGTGGCGCCGGGGCTGCTGATCGACACAAGGCGCGGCGGCACCTGGCTGATCGGGCTGGAACGCAAATCCGCCGGGCGCGACACCCTCGGGGTCAAATTCGGGCTGTGGCAACCGTTCTGACCATCTTGCCCGGCCCCGGCCCGGCGCCTAGACAGGAAAGCGATGACCGATCCGATCCGCCCCACCGATGACGAGGCCCGCCAGATCGCCCGCATCCTGCTGACCGAGGCCCGGTTCGCCGCCCTCGGCGTGCTGCTGCCGGAGGGCACGCCGATGGTCACCCGCGTCGGCTTCGGCCGCGCCCCCGACGGCACGCCGCTCTCGCTGGTCTCCGACCTGGCGCTGCACACCGGGGCGCTGCGGGCCGACCCCGCCTGTTCGCTGCTGATCGGCGAGCCGGGGCCGAAGGGCGATCCGCTGACCCATCCGCGCCTGACGCTGCAGGCGCGCGCCCGCTTCCTGCGCAAGGGCGAGGACGGGCACGACGAACTGGCCGCCCACTACCTGCGCGACCACCCCAAGGCGCGGCTCTACATCGGGTTCGCCGATTTCCGCTTCGCGCTGTTCGCGGTGCAGGCCGGCCACCTCAACGGCGGCTTCGGCAAGGCGTTCCGCCTGACGCCCGCCGACATGGGCCTGCCCGCCTGATCAGGTGTCGATGCGGATGCTGACCGCGACCTCGCCCTTCACCGCCGCGGACCACACCAGCTTGATCTGATCCTTGCCGGTGCCCTGCTGCAACCTTGTGTTGGGCAGGTCATAGATCACCGTACCGGCGCCGGTCTTGATTTCATCCAGCGTCACGATGCCGTCCACCCCCCGCGCCCGCGCGCCGAACGGCAGCTCGCCGCCCGGATCGACGGTCCAGATCGTCGACGCGCTGCTCTGGCTGTGCCGCACCCGCAGCGGGTTCATCACCTGATAGGTGACCGAATGGAAGGTATTGCCGGCAAACAGCACGTTCTTGAAATTGCCGAAATCCAGGTCGGCGAAACTGGTGTCCACCCGCTCGGCCCGGTCGATGGTGCCGTTGATGCTGCGGAACAGGTTGCCGGTCACATTCACCCCGTTCAGGTAATGCCCCACCCCATGCGGCTTGATCACGATATAGCTGAACCAGGGCGCCACATTGCCGGACAGGAAGATGTTGTCGGCAATGCTCAGCGCGCTGAACGAAAACCCGCCGGTGAAATCCGGCTCGGGGTCGCGCTCGTTGGTCCACTCGATAAAGCAGTTGTCGACGTAATTGCTGGTGATGGTCGAACTGCAATAGGTCTCCGACAGCACCAGCCCGGCGGTGCGCACCCCGTTGGCCACCCCGTCGCCCTGGAAGAAGTGGTTGCCGGTCACCACGTTGTTGCTGCCCGCGAGAAAGGCGAAATGCCGGAATTTCTCGGCCCGGTTGTTGCGCAGCTTGACGTCGTTGGCATTGGCGTTCAGCGCGATCGACGTGCGGTCGTCCACATCCAGCGATCCCTCCGAGGACAGGAACTGACAGCGGTCGATCAGCATCCCCTGACACCCGGTCCCGCTGGACACCAGCCCGCGATCCTTGGGCCGGCTGATGAAACAGTCGCGCAGGTGAAAGGTGCTGCCGGTCACCGCCAGGCGGATGCCGCTGCACAGGCCCTCGCACTGGAACTCGATATCCGACATCGAGAACTTGCTCAGCTTGCTGAATCCGCTGAAATCCAGCAAATACTTGAAATCGCGGAAGGTATAGGTCTGCGTGCCCACCGCGTCGTAAAGCGCGCCGCTCAGGGTGACCTCCTCGGCGCCGACATTCTTCCCGGTGACATAAACCTCGCGCCCCACCCCGGCGCCCTCGACCAGGGCCCCCACCGGGACATTCGCCACATTGGTCACATTGGTCAGCTTCTTGTTGTTGGTCAGACCATAGGTCGCCTGCGAGGTCACCACATCGGTGCTCCACGCCGCCCCGGCACTGGCCTCCAGCTGGCCGTTGCGGATCACCCGGCGGGTGGAATAGCTGGTCTTGTTCGGCACCGCCGCCTGCATGTCGATCGGCGCGGTCACCGTCACCTTGCGCCCGCCCATGTCCAGGCTCTCGTGATCGGCATTGTTCAGCAGCGCCTGGAACGCCTTCTTGAAGGCCAGCTCCTCATTGCCGAAGGCGGCGATGTAATGCGGCAGGTCGAAACTCTTGGTCAGCAGCAGCATCTTGTCGGCGGGCATCGTCACCGTGCCCTCGAATTCCACCTCCGCATCCAGCGTCACCGTATCGGCCAGGTGATAGACCCCCGCGGGCACGAACACGCGCCGCCCGTTCGCCGCGGCGTCGGCGGCGGCAAAGGCGGCGCTGTCATCGCTCACCCCGTCGCCCAGCGCGCCGTAGTCACGCACATCCACCTGGCTCAGCATGTCACGCAGGAACACCGATGTGATGTCCTCGATCTCGATATCGTCGATCCGCACCACGCCGCCGTTGGCCCCGGTCAGGTCCAGCCCGAAATGCCCGAACTCGGGCGCGGTGCCCCAGATCATGTCCACCCCGCCGCGGTCGCCGGTGCCGGCGATGGCGCGCAGCTCGACCACCTCGCCATAGGTGGTCAGCGTGGTCGCCGCCGCGGTCTCGGTCAGCCCGCCCACATGGGCCCCGACGGCATCGCCCGCCCAGCCGGCGATCCGCACGGTGGGAAGCGCCCCGCTCAGCGCCTTGATCCGCACCGTGACCTGCAGATAGCACCCGGGGATCAGCGGCGTTTCCCCCATGTAGCGCAGCTTCTGCGTCACATCGGTCTTCTGCAGCTCCAGGCAGCCGCCGAAATCCTGATCCGCCGCCACATAGGCCGCGTTCACCGCCCCGTCATAGGTGTCCGAGCCCGGCGTGCCGTCGCCGCTCGACCATTGGTCCAGCCCCTCCGCAAACGCGGGCGGCATCAAAACCACGCCCTCGGTGATTGCCTTGTTCATGAGAAACCCCTTTCGCACGCCCCAGCGGGGCCATTCCGCTCGGCGCAAACGGGTATCCGGACCGGGTTAACAGCGGCTGAGACCACCGTTACGGTGCTCGGCGGCAGGCCATTAATACCCGCAAGGCCACGGGCAGAGGTTTTGAATCCCCCGGCCAAGCGGCCCAACGCTGGACCCGCTGGCGGAAAGGATGGCGCAAGGGGTGACACGCCAACTGTTTCCGCGCGACAGACGTCCCGTTCCGCCCGGCGCCTCCGCCGGGCTGCGAACCGCTCAGGCCGTCCCCCCGGGCATCTTCAGGATCTGCACCGCGTTGATCTTCCAGCCCGCCCCGGTCTCGATCATCTGGTAATCCAGCAGGTGCAGCGCCCCCGCCCGGTCCCGCAGCAGCACCTTCTGCCACAACTGTCCGGCCACCTCACGCAGTTCCAGGAACCTCAGTTCCCCGGGCCGCCAAACCATCGGGTAGCCGCCCTTCACCATCGCACCGAAGTTCTCCGGCGTACCGAACAGGCGGCGAATCCCCGGGCTGGCATAGGTGAAGGCGCGTTCGACATCTTCGGCCCGGAACGCCGCGATCTGCCGGTCGATCACGGCGCGGATCTCGGCCTCTTGCGCCGGCGCGGGGCCAGCCAGCCCCAGCGCCAGAACACAGCTCAGGATGAAACCCCGCATGGCCCCTCCCCCTTCTCAGGGGAAAAGGTAGCGCGGCAGTCCGCTCAGGCCAACTCGCCCGCCAGCGCCTTGTCGATCAGCGCCACGGTCTCCGCGACGCCGTAAAGCGCGATGAAGCCGCCGAACCGCGGCCCCTGCGAGGCGCCCAAGAGCACCTCGTAGAGCGCCTTGAACCAGTCGCGCAGCGGGTCGAACTTCTCGCGCCCCACCGCGTAGACGATGGATTGCAGCGCCTCGTCCTCGACCGGCCCGTCATACTTGGCCAGCTCGTCGCGCAGCTCCACCAGCGCCGCACGCTCGGCCTCGCTCGGCGCGCGATAGGTCCGCTCCGGCTTCACGAAGTCATTGAAATACCGCACGGCAAAGCCCGCCGCCTGATCGAGGTCCGGATGGGTCTCCGGGCTCGCCTCCGGCGCATAGCGGTTGATGAAGCCCCAAAGCTGCGCCTTCTCCTCCGCCCCGGACACCGAGGCGAGGTTCAGCAGCATCGCAAAGGGCACCACCAGCGTCGAGGCCGGCACGTTGCCGCCGTGGATATGCCACACCGGGTTGTTCAGCTGCGCCTTCACATCCTGCGTCGGATAGGCGCGAAGCTGCTGGTGATACTCGTCCACCGCCTTGGGGATCACGTCGAAATAGAGCCGCTTGGCCGTCTTCGGCTTGAGATACATGAAATACGACAGGCTCTCGGTGCTGGCATAGCTCAGCCATTCGTCGATCGAAATCCCGTTGCCCGAGGACTTGGAGATCTTCTGACCCTTGTCGTCCAGGAACAGCTCATAGGTGAAATGCTCCGGCTTGCGGTGCCCCAGGATCTCGCAGATCCGGTCATAGATCGGCGTATTGGTCGAGTGGTCCTTGCCGTACATCTCGAAATCCACGCCCAGCGCCGCCCAGCGCGCGCCGAAATCCGGCTTCCACTGCAGCTTCACGTTGCCCCCGGTGACCGGCAGGGTCCATTCGCGCCCGTCCTCGTCGTCGAAGGTGATGGTGTAATCGGTCGCGTTCACCTCCTTCATCGGCACGTAAAGGACACGCCCGGTCTCCGGGTGGATCGGCAGGAAGATCGAATAGGTCTGCTGCCGCTCCTCGCGCAGGGATTTCAGCATCACCTGCATGATATCGTCGTATTTCTCGACCGCGCGCTTGAGCACCTCGTCGAACTGGCCGGACTTATAGAATTCGGTGGCCGAGTAGAACTCGTACTCGAACCCGAAGGTATCGAGGAACCGGCGCAGCATCGCGTTGTTGTGGCCGCCGAAACTGTCATGCGTCCCGAACGGGTCCGGCACAGATGTCAGCGGCTTTTGCAGGTGCTCGGCCAGCATCTCCTGGTTCGGCACATTGCCCGGCACCTTGCGCATCCCGTCCAGGTCGTCCGAGAAACAGATCAGCCGCGTCGGGATATCCGAAATCACCTCGAAGGCCCGGCGGATCATCGTCGTGCGCAGCACCTCGCCAAAGGTGCCGATATGCGGCAGCCCGCTCGGCCCATAGCCGGTCTCGAACAGCACATAGCCCTTCTCAGGCGGCGATTTCTGATACCGTTTGAGCACGCGGCGCGCTTCTTCAAAAGGCCAGGCTTTCGATTGCAGGGCAGCTTCGCGCAATTCCGACATCTCATTCTCCGAAGGTTCAGGCCCGCGCGAGGCGCGCGCGACGTTGCGCCGCTACCTATTGTGCTGGCGCAGGCGCGTCAATATTCTGCACCGCAACATGCGCCCAACCAAAGGATGCCCGCCGTGACCAACAATGACCAGCACGTGCTCAGCGCGCAGGACTGCCTCGTCGCCCTGATGATCGCCGTTTCGGCCTCCGACGAGAACATCCGCACCGCCGAACTGGTCAAGATCCAGTCCGCCGTGAACCATCTGCCGGTCTTCGCGGACTACGATATCGACCGGATGAACACCGTGTCGCAAATGGTCTTCGACCTGTTCGAGCAGGAGGACGGGCTCGATGCGCTCTTCGGCCTCATTCGCGGCGACCTGCCCGAACGGCTGTTCGAAACCGCCTATGCGCTGGCCTGCGACGTCGCCGCCGCCGACGGCAAGCTGCTCGAACCCGAACTGCGCCTGCTCGAGGAAATCCGCTACGAGCTGGATATCGACCGGCTGCACGCCGCCGCCATCGAACGCGGCGCCCGCGCCCGCCACCTGACCTGAACCATGCTGGGGCGGCGCATACCGGCGGCTCTGCTGGCGATCGTCCTCGCCCTGCTCGCCCCGCTGGCCGCCGCCGCCGACCCGCTCGAAGCCCGGATCGACAAATCCGACCAGGAAATGACCGTCTACATCGACGGCCGCGCCGCCTATCACTGGCCGGTCTCCACCGCGCGGGCGGGCAAGGAGACCCCGAACGGCAGCTACCGGCCGCAATCGATGAAACGGATGCATTACTCGACGCTCTACAACAACGCGCCGATGCCGTTTTCGATCTTCTTTTTCGGCGACTACGCCATCCACGGCACCACCGAGATCGAAAAGCTCGGCTGTCCCGCCTCGGCCGGATGCATCCGCCTGCACCCGGACAATGCCCGCATCCTGTTCAACCTGGTCCGCGACTACGGTTTCGCGCAGACCCGGATCGTGGTGCAGGACTGAAACCGGCCGCGCATCCCGACGGCGTCCCGCCCGCCCTCAAACCCGGCCTGTCATCCCGGACGTGATCCGGGATCGCCAAGCGCGCGGCCCCGGCACCGGCCCGCCTCTACTCCCGGTAAACCGCGCCCCAGTGCTCGATCAGCTTTTGCTGCAGCGTCTTCGCCTTGCGGTTCCACGGCCGCGCCCCCTCGGGGATGTCCTGGTCCGACACCTTGCTGCGCGCCCGCCGCTTCAGATCGGCGGTAAAGATCGCAAACGCCAGCTCGGTGCCGTCCGGCGCGGTCAGGAACCCGCCCAGCCCCGAGACGAAATTCAGCGTGCCGGTCTTGGCGTCCACCTTGATCGGGTGGGCCTTGTCCACCTTGCCCCGCGCGTCCCGCATCGGGAACGGCTTCAAAAGCGGCTTGAGGATCCCCTGCCGGCGCACCTGAAGCAGCGCCGTGACCAGGTCGTCCGGCGTCATCCGCGAGGCATCGCCCAACCCGCTGTGATCCACCAGCCGGGTCTGCCCCATGCCCAGCGCCTGCGCCGCCCAGTCGCTCATCGCCTCCGCCGAGGCCTTGAGCGAAGCCGGCGGTGTGCCACCCGCCGCGCTGGCGCTCATGCCCACCATCTCGGCGGTCAGGTTGTTGGAATATTTCAGCATGCCCTGAAGGATCTGCCGCAACGGCACGCTCTCCTGCCGGGCCAACTCGCGCCCCGCCGGCAGATTGCCGGTGACCTCGGGCGCGCGCAGAACGATGCCATGGGCCCGTGCCAGGGTGCGGAACACGTCGCCCGCGTAGAGCGCCGGCTTGCGCACCGGTAGCCAGCGCGACCCGCCCTTGCCCAGCGCCATGCTGGCCACGGTCCAGTCGTCGATCCCGTCCCGGTCGCGATAGGTATAGACCGGCACCCGCCGCTTGGCGACGCGCATCCGCGCCATCGCCACCTCCGGGCGATAGCGGTCGCTGCGCGCATCCATCGCCACCGCATAGCCCTTGGCGCCGCGCGTCCACTGGAAATGCACCCGGTTGAAATTCAACGCGATTCCCGACACCGCCGGGCTGTATCCCAGGTGATCCGGCTGTGTCTCGTCGATGCTGCGCGCATAGGGCAGCGCGCCGTCATAGACCACGAACCTGCCCCGCACCTCGCGCAGACCGGCGCGTTTCATGCCCGCCGCCAGATCGGCCAGCGCATTGGTGTCCAGCGTCGGATCGCCACCCCCGACCAGCACCAGGTCCCCCTGCAACACCCCGTTTTGCAGCGGCCCGGTCGCGATCACGCGGGTGACGAACCGGTGATCGGCCCCCAGACGGTCCAGCGCGTAAAGTGAGGTGACGATCTTGGCCACGCTGGCCGGCGGCAACCCCGCCGCGCCCTGCACCGATTCCAGCCGCTTGCCGGTCTTCACGTCGGCCACCGCGCAGACCACGCTGCCCGGCAGGCCGAACCGCGCGATCAGCCCTTCGGCGCCTCCGGCGGCCTGCGCAGCGAAATCGCCGGCCCGCATCCGTGGCCGCAGCGAGGTCGCGGGCGGCGCCGACCAGGCTGCGGCCGGAACCGCCGCCGCCCCGAAGGCCGCCAAAACCCAACGCCGTGAAACCCTGTTGCTCATGACCGCATCAAATCGCAGCTCACTGCGGCAAACAAGCGGGGGAATTCGGGAAACACCGAGACCATGTGGCACAACCGCGTCACAATTCGCCCCCGCCGCCCCTCACGCCCCCCGCCAGGCCCCGCTGGCCCGGATCGCGGTCGAGCTGACATCGACCATCGGCACGTTGACGAAACACCACGCCGGCGCCGGCGCCCGCGCCAGCAGGTGGCTGGCCTGCGCCGGCAGCCGATAGCGGCGATAGATCCGCGCCGCCGGCGACATCCGCGCCGAGATGCGGTCGCCGGGCCGCGCCAGCACCCCCAGCGGCACGGTTTCCATGATGCTCTCCCAGTTCTGCCAGCGGTGGAACTGCGCCAGGTTGTCCGCCCCCATCAGCCAGACGAAGCGCACACCGGGATAGATCGCGCGCAGCGCCGCCAGCGTGTCGGCGGTGGCCCTTGTGCCCAGCCGCGCCTCGATATCCGTGACCGTCACCCTGGGGTGGCGCATGATCTCCCGCGCCCGCGCCATCCGGTCGGCCATCGGCGCCGGGCCGCGCGGCTTCAGCGGGTTGCCGGGGCTGACCAGCCACCACAGCCGGTCCAACCCGAAGCGGCGCAGCGCCTCATGCGTGATATGCACATGGCCCGCATGGGCCGGATCGAACGACCCGCCCAAAAGCCCGACGGACTGGCCCGCGCGCAGATATGGCATCCCGGATTTCATCGCGCCTATCTCACGTCCGGAAACGCGGCTGTCAACGCATCCGCTGACCGCCCGGGCCCGATTACGCCACGGCAGAACAGCCGATCAGTCGTCCCGCTCAACCACCGGTAGATTATGCGCGATCCCCCGGTGACAATCGATACAGGTCTTGCCCTGGGAGAAATCGGTCCCCAGCGCCACCGGCTCCATTTTCTCGCGGGAGCGGCGCCTCTGGTGCTCAAACGCCATCGCTTCGAAACTATGGCAATTGCGGCATTCGCGGGAATCGTTGGCCTGCATCGTTTCCCAGACATGGGTCGCCAATTCCAACCGCTTTGCCTTGAATTTTTCGGGCGTGTCGATCGTTCCCATCACCTTATGCCACAACTCGTTGGAGGCCTGGATCTTGCGCAGCATCTTGGGTCCCCAATCATGCGGCACGTGACAGTCCGAACAGATTGCGCGAACGCCGGACGCGTTCTTGTAATGAACCGAAGTCTTGTATTCCTCGTAAACCGTATCGCGCATTTCATGGCACGAAATGCAGAATTCCAACGTGTTCGTGGCTTCCATCGCGGTATTGAAACCGCCCCAGAAAATGATCCCGATCACCGTTCCGACGATGAGCAGGACACCCTGCCCGATTATGACGCTTGGCTTGAAGAACCAGCCCCAAACCCCTTTGACCCACCGAAGCATCGGTTTGCTTTCCTTTTCATAAGAATAACCATCCCGGGGCCCGAATGGGCCCCGCGACATGTCTTTCCCGGTTTTCGCTCGGGGCCTTACTCCTTGGGCAAGGTCGCCAGATAGGCCAGCACATCGGCCGAGACCTGATGATCGACGGCCCGCAACGCAGGCATCACCTCTTTCGGCTGACCATTGAGGAGCTTATGCATCACCTCCCACGGGTTGCCCATCAGCGACCCCAGCGGCGGCATTTCTTTCGGCTGTTTTCCGTCGGCGCCGTGGCAATTGGCGCAAATCGTATTATAGACCTGCTTGCCTTTCGCGGCGTCGCCCTTGGGCGTCTTGCTGCCCGCATCCACGTAAGTTTCCCAATCCACCTGCCCGTAGACGACGAAATTCGCCAGGTCCGTCAGGTCTTCGGCCGACATCTTGTCGCCATAGCCATGGGCGTCCCCGCTCAGGATCGCCACGACGGCGGCGGGATCGCCCCCGGCATAGCCATCGATGCCCTTAATGCCGGTGGCGTGCTTGCCGCTGGAATAGGTCCCCGCGGCGCCGCGTCCATCCCATCCATGGCATTCCTTGCACCGCCAGTTGTTCTTGGGATCGCCCGCGTATTTCTCGTTGCTCGCAGGATACAAGGGGTGCGATGCCTTGGGCACCTCGGCATTGATCACCTTGTACCATTTGTCATAAAGCTTGCCACCCCGTGCGACCGATCCCTGATCGACCTCCTCCGCGGAAACGCCGCCGGACAGACCCCCTCCAACGGCCATGGCTATGGCCAATCCGGCCATTCTCTTGAACCTGCGCATGGAACTTTCTCCCTGATCCAAATTTTTCCAATAAGGTATTTTACACGTTTGACGATATATACGCCTTGATCCGGATCAATTGAAAATTATTTTACAATCATCGCGATAATCCCGCACCTCGGGGCGATTCCGACACGTTGCGCTCGGCCGAATGCGCCGCTAGATGGGGGCAACAGCGGAACGCAGAGGGCTTCACAATGGCTTCCTATCAATACGTCTACCACATGAGCGGGGTGTCCAAGACCTACCCCGGGGGCAAGAAGTGTTTCGAGAACATCCATCTCAACTTCCTGCCCGGAGTGAAGATCGGCGTCGTCGGCGTCAACGGCGCCGGTAAATCGACGCTCATGCGCATCATGGCCGGCATCGACACCGATTTCTCGGGCGAGGCCTGGGCCGCCCAGGGCGCCAAGGTCGGCTACCTGCCGCAGGAACCCGAACTCGACCCCGCCCTCTCGGTGCGCGAGAACGTCATGCTGGGCGTGGCCGAGAAGAAGGCCAAGCTCGACCGCTTCAACGAGCTGGCGATGAACTACTCCGACGAGACCGCCGACGAGATGGCCCAGCTCCAGGACGAGATCGACAGCAACAACCTGTGGGATCTCGACAGCCAGATCGACGTGGCGATGGAGGCCCTGCGCTGCCCGCCCGACGACGCCGATGTCACCACCCTTTCGGGCGGCGAAAAGCGCCGCGTCGCGCTGTGCAAGCTGCTGCTGGAAGCGCCCGACATGCTGCTGCTCGACGAACCGACCAACCACCTGGACGCCGAGACCATCGCCTGGCTGCAGCAGCACCTGATCGAGTACAAGGGCACCATCCTGATCGTCACCCACGACCGCTACTTCCTCGACGACATCACCGGCTGGATCCTCGAGCTGGACCGCGGCCGCGGCATTCCTTACGAGGGCAATTACTCCGCCTGGCTGGAACAAAAGGCCAAGCGCCTGGCGCAGGAGGCGCGCGAGGACAAGGCCCGGCAAAAGACCCTCGAACGCGAGCTGGAATGGATGCAGCAGGGCGCCAAGGCGCGCCAGGCGAAATCCAAGGCCCGGATCCAGGCCTATAACGAGATGGCCAGCCAGTCCGAGCGGGAAAAGATCACCCGCGCCCAGATCGTCATCCCCAACGGGCCGCGCCTGGGCTCCAAGGTGATCGAGGTGGACCACCTGTCCAAGCACCTGGGCGACAAGCAGCTGATCGAGGATCTGTCCTTCTCGCTGCCGCCGGGCGGCATCGTCGGCGTGATCGGCCCCAACGGCGCCGGTAAATCGACGCTGTTCCGGATGCTGACCGGCCAGTTGGAGCCCGACGCCGGCACCGTCGAATACGGCGATACCGTCAAGCTCGCCTATGTCGATCAGAGCCGCGACGACCTCAACGCGAACGACACCGTGTGGGAGGCCATTTCCGGCGGCGCCGAGGTGATCGAACTGGGCGACGCCCAGATGAACTCGCGCGCTTATTGCTCGGCCTTCAACTTCAAGGGCGGCGACCAGCAGAAGAAAGTGGGCCTGCTGTCGGGCGGCGAACGCAACCGGGTGCACATGGCGCGGCTCTTGAAAGAGGGCGGCAACGTCATCCTCTTGGACGAGCCGACCAACGACCTCGACGTCGAAACCCTGCGCGCGCTGGAGGATGCGCTGGTCGATTTCGCCGGCTGCGCCGTGGTGATCTCTCACGACCGTTTCTTCCTCGACCGCATCTGCACCCACATGCTCGCCTTCGAGGGCGAGGCGCACGTGGAATGGTTCGAGGGCGGTTTCACCGACTACGAAGAGGACAAGAAGCGCCGCCTGGGCCCCGACGCGCTGGAACCCAAGCGGCTGAAGTACAAGAAGTTCTCGCGCTAACCCGCGACCTGTCGCGCCACAACGATCGCCCGCCGGTTTCGGCGGGCGTTTTTTTTTCGAAGACGCAGCGACCTCCCCTCCCCCTGTCAGGGGGAGGGACAGGGAGGGGGTGAGCCCCCCTGTCATCCCCGCGAAAGCGGGGATCTCATGACGCTGCGATCCGGTGGGAGGTCCCCGCTTTCGCGG